>ERZ1026878.1192-NODE-1192-length-16557-cov-17.699855_pt1 | contig 16557 bp, 19 predicted proteins | sample MGYA00380169_ERZ1026878 | MGnify/ENA primary metagenome ERZ1026878 (study PRJEB33269, sample SAMEA4719805) | human gut metagenome | biome: human-associated habitat; feature: organic feature; material: feces | place: Cameroon | collected 2013-10 ...
CGGCGCTGCCGCAGAACACGGGGGTGATCAGGCCGTCCTTAACGCCCTTGCGCATGCCCTCCACGATCTCCTCGGTGGTAAAGGGTTCGCCGCCGAAGAACTTTTCCATCAGTTCATCGTCGGTTTCCGCAATGGCCTCGCCCATGGCCTCGATCAGGCCCTGGAAGCGGTGGCCGATGTCCGGCAGGTCTACCTGAATCTGCTTGCCGCTCTCGTACTTGAAGGCCTTCTGGCTGAACAGGTTGATGTACACAGGGGTGCCGTCATCCAGCTTTGCAGGCACGACGCAGGGGCAGACGGTGGAGCCGAAGCGGATCTTCATATCCTCAAGGATCTTGAAGTAGTTGGCGTTTTCCAGATCGCACTTGGACACGAACACCATGGTGGCCTTGCCGTTCTTGCGGGCCAGCTGGAACGCCTTTTCTGCGCCCACGGTAACACCGCTGCGGCCGGACACGCACACCAGCACGCTCTCGGCGGCGCGGATGCCCTCGTACTCGCCTGCTTCAAAGTCGAACAGACCCGGTGCATCGATCAGGTTGTACTTGATGCCCTCGTACTCCACCGGCACAACGGAAGCCGACAGGCTGGCCTTGCGCTTTGCTTCCTCGGGATCAAAGTCCGAAATCGTGGTACCGTCCTCAACCCGGCCCATACGCTCGGCAGCGCCCGAAAAATAGACCAGTGCTTCGGTCAGCGTGGTCTTGCCGCTGCCGGCATGGCCGGCAATCAGAATATTGCGGATGTTGTTGCTTGCGTATTTCATATCGGTTTTTCCCTCATTTCCGCCGCACGGAGCGTTCTCTCCGTTTTTGTGGCATATTTTACAAAGATAATACCACATCTGAAACGATTTTTAAATATATCGTTTCAAATTTTAGCAAAAGCGCCTGCCAAACTTCCGGGCACTGTTTTGTGCAAGTTGACATTCGGGTGCAAAACGGGTGGGCAGAAAAAGCAGAACTCCCGGCAGCGCGTACAGGCGCGGAGCCGGGAGTTTTCGTTGCAAATATGCGGTTTTTGTGGTATGCTGTAAGTGCCGCTTCGGCGGTAAGGGCGTTGATTGCATAATCGGTGGTCTAGCTCCTTCCGGCTGCGCGCCAGAGGGGGACGAAAAATTTTTTGCTTCCCCTGACGCGAAAGCGGAAAGGGTGGATGCCTCATGACGTTTGAACAGGTCGTGCTGTTGCTCACGCTTCTTGGCGGAGCAATCTACATTACCTTCGAGATCGCATGGACGATTTCCAACGGCAAAAAGAAATGACCGCTCATGCCCTCAGAAAGCAAGCGGTCATTCTTTACGACTGATTAGCCGGATGAGGAGCTGACCATTGCAGTCAGCGCTCTTTCTATTCGTAGTATAGTCTATTTTTTCGGGTTTGTCAAGCCGCAGACCCGCCGGAAGAGGCAGGAGGTTTTACGCGATGAAGCGCGAGGATTATATCAACTGGGACGAATATTTTATGGGCATTGCGCTGCTTACCGCCATGCGCTCCAAGGACCCTAACAGTCAGGTGGGCGCGTGCATCGTAAGCCCGGAAAATAAGATCCTTTCCTTAGGCTACAACGGGATGCCCATGGGCTGCAGCGATGACGAGATGCCCTGGGAGCGGGAGGGCGCCCCCCTGCAGACCAAGTATATGTACGTCTGCCACGCCGAGCTGAACGCCATTCTCAACAGCGCCCACAACAACCTGAAGGGTGCCCGGGTGTATGTGACCCTGTTTCCCTGCAACGAGTGCACCAAGGCAATCATCCAGTCCGGCATTGCCGAGGTGGTGTACTACGGCGACAAGTACCACGACAGCGATTCCAGCATTGCAGCGCGGTTCATGTTCGAGCACGCCGGTGTCCGGCTGACCCCCTATAAGCCCACCGGACGCCGGGTGGAGCTGGAGCTGTAAGCTCCCTCTTGACCTTCCCGATGCAACGTATTATAATAGAATCACAGGTTGAATAAATATTCAAGAGCGTTCGCATAGAGAGGGAAATATACAATGGAACTGAAAAATCGCAGCTTTTTGAAGCTATTGGACTACACCCCTGCCGAGATCGGGCAGCTGCTGGAGCTGGCCGCTGACCTGAAAGCCAAAAAGAAGGCCGGTATCCGACACGACCAGCTGCGGGGCAAAAATATTGCTCTGATCTTTGAAAAGACCTCCACCCGCACCCGCTGCAGCTTTGAGGTGGCCGCCCACGATCTGGGCATGGAAGTGACCTATCTGGACCCCTCCGGCAGCCAGATCGGCAAAAAGGAGTCCATCGCCGACACCGCCCGGGTGCTGGGCCGGATGTTTGACGGCATCGAGTACCGTGGCTACGGCCAGCAGATCGTGGAGGATCTGGCACACTACGCCGGTGTTCCGGTGTGGAACGGCCTGACCAACGAGTTCCACCCCACTCAGATCTTAGCCGATTTCCTCACCATTCAGGAGCATTTCGGCCATCTGAAGGGCATCCACTTCGTTTACTTCGGCGACGCCCGCTACAACATGGGCAACAGCCTGATGGTAGGCTGCGCCAAGATGGGCTTACACTTTACCGCCTGCGCCCCCAAAAAGTACCAGCCGGATCCCGCACTGGTGGAGCAGTGTCAGGCCATTGCCGCCCAGACCGGGGCGACCCTCTCCTTTGAGGAGGATCCCGTCAAGGCAGCAAAGGGCGCGGACGTGCTGTACACCGATGTGTGGGTGTCCATGGGTGAGCCGGTTGAGGTGTGGGCGGAGCGCATCCACGACCTTGCCCCCTACCAGATCAATCAGGATCTGATGAATATTGCAGGCCCGGATGCAGTATTTATGCACTGTCTGCCCGCCTACCACGACCACAAGACCACCGTGGGCAAGGAGATGGGCGAACGCTTTGGCCGCGACGCCATGGAGGTGACCGACGAGGTATTCGAAGGCCCCCAGAGCATCGTGTTTGACGAGGCCGAGAACCGGATGCACACCATCAAGGCGGTCATGGCGGCTACCTTGGGATATCAGGAATAAAGATATAAGCCCGGAAGGTTCGCAGACCCTCCGGGCTTATTCTATCTAAAAATAATTTTCCGCTTAGCGATCATTCCGAAACTGCATTCTGCAGCTTCAGCACGCCTGCCTGCGTCAGGCGCTTACGCAGCAGCGCACCCACGATGCAGGACACCACGATCTTTGCAAGATCCAGCGCAATAAAGGGGTAGACGCAGACGGTCAGCGCGTAGCCCAGCTCGCACTGCATCTGGAACACGAACCATGCCGTGCCCAGCACATAGCAGGCGGCATCGCCCAGCACCAGACCCACAGCGGAGACCACCGGGTTGCCCTTGCTCTTTTCAATGAACATACCGCCGATGAAGGCCAGCAGCAGATAGCCCACCAGATAACCGCCGGTAGGGCCTGCCAGCTTGGCAAGACCGGCGCCGTAGCCGGAGAACACCGGAATGCCGATGGCGCCCAGTGCCAGATAGATAACCACGCTCAGGGTGCCGAACTTCGGCCCCAGCAGCCATGCGGTCAGGCAGATAACAAAGTTTGCCAGCGAGATGGGCACGGCTCCGATGGGCACGGTCAGCGGGCCCAGCACGCACAGCACGGCAGCCATCACCGCGGTGACAGCCATCTGATAGGTAGTCAGTTTTTTGTCTTTCATGGTCAGTTTTCCCTCTGTTTTTTCGTTTTGTAAGGCATCTGTGCCCGAGTATACCGCACCGGTGCGCCACAGGTCAACGGAAAAGTTTGCAAAGGGTTTACAATCAGAATTTTGATTGTAATACTGTGGAAAGTATGTTAAAATAAAAATGACCGCCCACAGTCTCACAAACACTGAGCGGTCATTCTTATTGACTACTTAGCCGAAGGAAACTGACCCTTGCAGCCAGCACCCTTTCTATTTGTAGTATAGCCTATTTTGTACGAAATGTCAAGAAAAACACGGAGGTTCCCATGGGTGGAGGTCATGTATCGCGGCCAGATTTCGGGATGCCGCAGCCGGATGCTGCGTACCCGCTGACCGAGTTCTATCTGTTGGCGCAGCAGGCGCTGGAAAAAAGCGGCAGCTTTATGCTGCCCGCCCTCTACGCAGGGCTGCAAGCCCCTGCCCGGCGCATCTACCGGGAGGAAGCCGCCGGGTATCTGCAGCTTGCGGCTGCTCCGGCAGAGGGCCTGACCCGGCTGCTCTCCCCTGCCCGGATGCAGCTTTTATACAGCAGCTTGCAGGTGCAGCCGGACGGCGCCCCCGCCGCCCTGCTGCTGACCGAGGAATGTACCCGCCTGACCGTGGCGGTGCAGCTGCTGCCGCCCTTTGTATGGGAGGACCCGCTGCCGCCGCTGCCGGATGTTCCGGCGGCGCTCACCCTGCAATTGACCATGCAGGACGTGGTAGCCATCGACACCGCCCCCGCCGCACTGGCGCAGAAACTAGTGCACAGCACCGATGGCAAATGCTGGTTGCACCACCCCAAGGCCGAGACCTTTCTCTCCGAGCGGCTGGCGCTGCTGCAAAGGGTCTATAAATAAAGAAGGAGCACCCTCCCCCTCTTTTACTTTTTTGCGATTCCGTGGTATACTGACCGGTAAACCGACAGGATATCCAACCCCTGTCGGAGAACGTGGACACACCTTGCGGTCCGGTGCGTCCGGCACACAAAAAATGGAAGGAACCGGGTTTTATTCTGCAATAATCGGGGATGCTGAGCCGTATATTGAGTGAACGTCCCCGTGAGAACCACAAACATTCCATCGAGAAGCCCGCTTCCGGGCATCCAAGGAGAGTTTATACAATGGGACAGCTGACCAGAAACGAAGTATTTACCTTGGCGGTGCATCGTTACAGCGACACCGTCTACCGCACTGCGGTACATAATTGCCGCTGCACAGCCGATGCTGAGGATGTGGTGCAGGATGTATTTGAAAAACTGCTGCACTACAACGGCATCTTTGAGAGTGAGGAGCATCTCAAAGCATGGCTGCTGCGGGTGGCCATCAACCGCTGCCGGGACCTGACCCGCGCCGCCCACCAAAAGGACACTGAGCTGGACGAGAACCTGCCTGCCCCCGATGTTCTGGAGGAGGACGGCAGTGTGCTGGATGCCATCCGCACGCTGCCGGAAAACTACCGCAATGCCATCTATCTGCATTACTACGAAGGATACACTGCGGCAGAGATCGGGCGGATGATGGCAGTGCCCACAAACACGGTACTAAGCTGGCTGCGGCGCGCACGGGCACAGTTACATACGATGCTGAAGGAGGAGATCGAAGATGAGGTGGTATGAATATAAGATGGAGGTTGATGACCTTGCTGCCCCGGACGATCTGAAGGCAAAGCTGCTGGCCATGACCGACACCCTGACCGCGGAGGAAAAGGCCGAGCCCATGATGGCTGCCCCTGCCCCGCAGACCGCTGCACCCGCAGCACCCCTGAACACCGAAGCCAAGAAGAAAAAGCCCATCCACTTCCCGGTAAAGCAGCTGGGCACGCTGGCTGCCTGTCTGGCCGTGTGCGTGCTGGGTTACAGCACCCTGCATTTGGGCATCGGAATGGGCAGCGCCAAAAGCAGCGCGCCCGCCCTGTACGCAGCCGAAGGCGCTGCCGACAGCTCCGCTGCCTCTGTGGCAGCGGGCGGGTTTGATCTCCAGCACGCCGCACTGGACAGCACCCCCGAGGCGGTGAATTACAGTCTGGATGCAGACGACCGCTCTCTGGAAACGGAGTACAGCGGCACCGGCAGCACCGAGGCTACTGCGCCTGCGGTGGACAGTGCCAAGATCATCTACACCGCCAATCTGACGCTGGAAAGCAAGGATTACGAAGCGGCCCGCCGTGCACTGGACAGCGCCCTCGCCGAGGCGGGCGGCTATCTGGAATCCAGCAGCGAATATTCCAGCAGCGGTTCCAGCCGCTCCGTAAGCCTGACCTACCGGGTGCCGCAGGCCAACTACCAGAGCTTTCTGGATGCTGTGGCCGTTGCCGGTAATGTGACCTATCGCAGCCAGCAGGCCGATGATGTGACCACTCAGTATATGGACGTGTCCGCGCGGCTTTCTAATCTGCAGGCACAGCGCACCCGCTTACAGCAGCTGCAGGAACAAGCCGAAACTCTTTCGGACTTGCTGCAGATTGAGGACTCCCTCACCGAGGTGCAGTCCCAGATTGAGAGTTGGCAGAGCCAGCTGGACTGGTACAGCGATCAGGTGCAGCAGTGCACCGTGTATATCGACCTGAACGAGGTGCAGACCTACACACCCGCCGACGAGGGCTTCTTCTCCCGCATCGGCACGGCCCTTGTCTCCGGCTGGGGCAACTTTGTGAATGGCTTGCAGCAGCTGGTAGTTGCGTTGGCCTCCGTCTGGCCGCTGGCAGTGCTGGCGTGCGCTGCTGTTGCCGTGGCGCTTGCATGGCGCAAAAAGCACCCGAAGAAGTGACCCCATAGAAATCCATTTTCCGCATAAAGGCTTCCCCCGGGCTGGGGAAGCCTTTTGTTCAACCCCGTTGAAAAAACCACCCCTGTCCCGCCGGGCTGCTGCACCGGGAGGCAGGGGGTGGTTTTGTATATTTTGCAGTACTTATTACACGCCGGAATAGGCTGAGAAGCCGCCGTCCACCGGCAGGCAGATGCCGGTGATGAAACCGGCTGCCTCATTGTTTAACAGGAACAGCAGTGCGCCCACAAGGTCTTTTTCACTGTCGCCAAAGTGTCCCATGGGGGTGGCGGCAAGGATCTTTTTGGTGCGGTCGGTGGGGGTGCCGTCCTCGTTGAAGAGCAGCTTTGCGTTCTGCTCGCTGGCAAAAAAGCCCGGGGCAATGGCGTTGACCCGGATGCCCACCTTGCTGAAGTGCACCGCCAGCCACTGGGTAAAGTTGGTCACAGCAGCCTTGGAGCCGGAGTAGGCAGGGATCTTGGTCAGGGGCAGGTAGGCGTTCATGCTGGAAATGTTCAGAATGTTGCAGCCCTCGCGCCCTACCATCTGCCGTGCAAATGCCTGCGTGGGCAGCAGGGTGCCGATAAAGTTCAGGTTGAACACCATCTCCACGCCGCTCTCGTCCAGATCAAAAAAGGTGACGGTGTCGCTTTCCAGATCGGCCATCTCAAAATATTCCTTGTCCGTATTGGCGCGGGCGTTGTTGCCGCCGGCACCGTTCACAAGGATATCGCAGGGGCCAAAGTCCGCCAGCACATCCTCGGCTACCTGCAGGCAGTTGGCCTTGTTCATCACGTTGCAGGTGTAGCCCTTGGCGGTGCCGCCCTCGGCTTCGATCTCGTCCGCAAGCTCCTTGAGCTTATCCATGTTGCGGCCCAGCAGCGCCACCTTTGCGCCCGCCCGGGCCAGCGCCTTGGCAAAAATGGAGCACAGCGTGCCGCTTGCGCCGGTGACGACAGCCACCTTGCCGGTGAGATCGGTGTTCAGTACATTCTTTTCCATAACATCCTCCTGTTACAGCTGTATTCATTGGCTAGAGTATAACAGAAAAAGACGGTCTTTGCCAGGACGTTCTTATTATAAAATGGGAAAGTTTTATTCTTTTTGCCGGGCAACAAGCACGATATCCTCCGGATGCGGTGCAGACGCAATCGCGCAAAATTGCAAAAATGACCGTTTTTACCTTGAAGATCTTCTAACTCTTCCAAAGCAAAAGCAGTATGATAAAAGCATGACAAACACATACTGACTTCGGCTGCGCTGCCCGCAGCAGGCTACACTGTTCAAGCCGCAGCGGGCTGCGCCTATGACCCACAGAGTTTTGAACAATGTGGGCATTCAGACCTGGAAACACAGCATTCCGCACCCACAATGTTCAACCCGAACGATGTGAACATTTAACGTAGGACAGTTTCTTTTTGCACACTGATCAAATATAAAAAGTTATAATAATATTCTACACTGTTCACGCTGCACAATGTGCAACAGCGGCGGCGCTTCCCACTTTGATGTGAACACAAAAAAACAGGTTGAATTTAAAAATTCAACCTGCTTGGTGGTTGCGGGGGCCGGATTTGAACCAACGACCTTCGGGTTATGAGCCCGACGAGCTACCAGACTGCTCCACCCCGCGATATTTACTTTTTTGCTTTTCAGCGGCTCTCGCTGACTGCTCAAGTATAATACCACAGAGCGGGTAGAATGTCAACCCTTTTTGAGAAAAATTTTCGTATTCTCCTGCCGCAGCTTTTAACGCACCGTTGTCCGGTGCTGTGCGCGGTATTCGGCGGGGGTGATGCCGTACAGACGGCGGAAGGTTTTCAGGAAACTGCTGTAATCCGGAAAGCCGCTTTCGGTGCAGGCATTCAGGACGGAAACGCCCTCTTCCAGCGCCTTGCGGCAGTGCTGCATCCGCAGATAGATCAGGTAGTTGTGGATGCTCTCCATGGTGCACTCCTTGAACGCACGGGAAAGGTGCTCCCGGCTGGCGTAAAGCTCCTGCGCCAGCTGCGCGGTGGTAAGGGTCGGGTCCTGATAATGGGTCTGAAGGTAGGCCACCGCGCGCGCGACCAGCACACTGGTGCTGCTGGGTGTTCTAATCCCTGACTGTTCCGGGTAAAGCAACGAATACGTTGCCCCCATTTCTCTGAAGATATCCTGCATCTGAGGGGGAATGGGGGCATTTTTTATCAAAAATCAACTGAGAGGAGTAAAAGCTATGGAGATCTGCTCCCGTTTTACCGGCATGGAGCGCAAGAACGGCGCTTTCCTGCTGCATACTGATAACGCTAATGTCAAGGTCTGCTTTGTGACCGATGAGATCGTCCGCGTCCGCGCAAGCTTTGACCATGAGCTGGCAGAGGAGTCCTACGTCCTGATGACCACCGCATGGGAGGATCGGATAAAGCTACTTCCTGATGCAGCCCTTTACAGGTCTACACGCATCCACCACACGCCCGATTCTTACACCAAACGCGAACTTGTCGGGGCGGGGCCCCTCCATCTTGCTTACGCAAGACCGTTCTGTCGCTTAAAAGCCCCACTGGGGCTTTCATTGCTCCGCTCCACTGCGCAAACGCGAACTTGTCGGGGCGGGCCCCTCCATCTTGCTTACGCAAGACCGTTCTGTCGCTTAAAAGCCCCACTGGGGCTTTCATTGCTGCGCTACGCTTCGCAAACGCGAACTTTTGAAAACACGTCACTTTCGGCAGCTTGCAAGAAAAAACAATGAAAACTTTGGCAAAAAGAGAGAGGGCTGGACGATGCCTGCCCTCTTGACAAGGAAAAACACAAGGCTCTTTATTATAATAAAGCTATAAGAACATAATAAAGGCAATTATTTGAAATTTTTGAAAAAACAGAAATCATTTTGATGATATGGGACGTTTTAATAGACAGGAAGGGGGTGAACCGTATCAAGACAGAATTATTGCTGCGGAAAGTGCAGAGCGGAGATACGGGTGCGCTGGACGCTCTGATTACAGCGTACTATCCACAAATTCTGAACTATTGCCGTTGGCATACAGCGGACGAGCAGCAGGCGCAGGATGCAGCACAGGAAACCTTTTTGAAAGCGGTGCGCTGGCTGGATTCCTGTGGTGGATTTCAGGGGGCATTCCGTCCCTTTCTGTACAAAATCGCAAAAAACATTTGCATCGATCTGAACCGTACGATGGAGCGGACGGAGGTATCGCTGGAAAGCTTGCCGGGCGAACCCGCCTATCAGGAAAGCGGCTTTGCTGCGGCAGAGGAGAAAGCAAACCTGCGAGCGCTGACGGCCCAGCTGGAACCGGAACAGCGGGAACTGGTATTGCTGCGGTTCGCACAACAGCTTAAATTGCGGGAGATCGCGCAGATTACAGGTCTGCCCCTGCGCACAGTGCAGTCCCGCCTGCGTGCCGCATTGAAAACCTTGAAAATGCAATTGGAAAAGGAGGACTGGAGATGAATCGAGCCTTTGAAAAAGAACTGTCCAAAGCACTGGCGGCAGAGCCGGACACAGCCGCACCGAAAACGCTGCTGCGCCGCTGCCGGGCGGAACATATCGTAAAACAACGGAGTGATTGGCGTGATTTGCTGCACTGCCAGTTCAAATTGCTGGGCTGGAAGGTCTGGGCGCTGGAAGCAATGGCGGCACTGGCGTTGTACAGTGTGGGCCGGGAACTTGCCCTGTGGGAGAAGGCATGGACATTACGCAATGCACTGTTTGGTCTGAGCACACTTGCCATGCTGACAGCCCTGCTCGGTCTGCCGTTTTTATACCGGGCAAGTCAATATAAGATGCTTGAACTGGAACATGCCACATATGCAGGAATCGGTCGTCCGCTGGTGATGCGGTTTTTGCTGCTGCTGGCGGGGGAAATGATCCTGCTGGGAGTGCTGGTACTCAATGTGCGGGCAGCCGTGCCATGGAGCATCGGGCAACTGCTGGCGGTGTTGACCGTGCCATTCCTAACCGCAAACAATGAGCTGCTTCTGCTGCTGCGCTGGGTGCGCCCGGAATGGATGATGACCGGGGCTGTACCACTGTTTGCAGGGCAGCTGTGTTTGCTGCGGTTCGTGCAATTATCGGAACTGCCGAAAGGTCTGCCGCTGGCGGCGGGCGTACTGGTGCTCTGCATGGTGTTGCAGTGCATCCGGCTTGCCGCCCGGTCAGAATATATTGCAGAAGGCTGAAAGGAGCAAGTCATGGAACTGAAAATTCAGAATATTACAAAGCGATACCGGGATAAAACGGCGGTGGATGATGTGTCCATCACTCTCACGCCGGGTGTGTGGGGGCTGCTGGGGGCGAATGGTGCAGGCAAAACAACCTTAATGCGGATGCTGGCGGGCATTCTGCGGCCCAGCAGTGGCCGGATTTTGTGCGATGGGGTGGAGATTGGGACGCTTGGTGCGGCCTACCGGGAAAAGCTGGGGTATCTGCCGCAGGAATTCGGGTTTTACCCGGAATTCACAGTGCAGGACTATCTGGAATATATGGCGGCGCTCAAGGGTCTGCCGCGCACAGAGGCTGCCCGGCAGATCGACGCACTGCTGGAGCGGGTAAGCCTGACTGAGGTGCGCCGCAAAAAGATCATAAAGCTTTCCGGCGGTATGAAGCGCCGGGTAGGCATCGCACAGGCACTGCTCAACGACCCGGAAATTTTAATTCTAGATGAGCCCACGGCAGGGCTGGACCCCGGAGAACGGGTGCGCTTCCGCAATCTGCTGTCGGAGTTTGCGCAGGAACGGATCGTTCTCATTTCAACGCATATCGTTTCGGATGTGGAATACATTGCGGCCGAAAATGCCGTGATGAAGGCTGGCAAAATCATTGCACAGGACACCACCGAAGGGCTGGTAAAGCAGATCGAAGCCAAAGTCTGGCAGGGAAATATCCCGATGGAACAGCTTGCCCGGTGGGAACACCGGCTGCGGGTGGTGAACCTGCGCAACGAGCCGGACGGAACGGTAACATTGCGGTATCTGGCGGATGCACCGCAGCTGCCAGACAGCGTCCCGGCACAGCCCCGGCTGGAAGATCTGTATCTGTGGCTGTTCCCGGAGGAAATGGAGGAAGCAAAATGAACCTGTATCGTTTGGAATTGAAACGTGTGTGCAAAACCCGTATGACAGCTATTCTGCTGGCCATTGCGCTGGTGCTGGCTGTGGTCATGGCATATCTGCCGGTGACCTTTATCGGCTGGACGGAACTGGATGCCAGCGGAAACAAAGTGCGTTACACGGGTCTGAAAGCAATCCGGAAACGGCAGGAGCAGCAGGTATCCGGTACTATCACGCCGGATGTCATGCAGGAAGCACTGGAAGCCTATCAGCGGGTGTACCGGCAGTATGGTGCAAGCTCCATCAACGATATCCCGGTCGAGGTATTTTATAAAGAACTTGCCCGGTATCAGCCTCTTGTGAACAACGCAAAGGAAGCCTTTGCCGACCCGAAAACCGGCATGGCACCGGGCGTGATGGGGCTGACCGCAGAGGATATGCAGAACTTTTACAGCCAGCTCCCCAAACGGCTGGAATCGGTGATCTGGCTGGAACAAAGCGGAAAGCCCGGCTATGAGCAGGCGCAGGCCATTGCACAGAAAAAGTTCGATGCTGTACAAAAACCGTTCACCTATTCATTTGGGGTCAGTTCAGACGCAATGGATTACCAGACCCTGTTGAGCTTGCTGCTCACCCTGCTGTGTGCGGTGATTGCGGCCCCGGTGTTTGCATCGGATGCACAGACCGGGGCGCAGGACATCCAACTGTGCACAAAAAACGGCGGTCTGCGGCTAGCAGCGGCAAAGCTGGCGGCGGCGTTCAGTATCACAGGGGCGGCGTATCTGCTCTGCGGCATGGTGTGGATCCTGGTCACGAATGCTCTATTTGGCTGGGAAAGTACCCAAACTTCCGTGCAATGGCTGTTTTCTGTGACCAGCCTGCTGCCGTATACCGTTGGCCAGATGGAGTGGGTCATGCTGGTGGCAAACTTCCTGATCTTCTTTGCGGAGGTGGCCTTTGTGCTGATGGCATCCGTATGGGCCAAGAACAACCTGACCGCTTTGTCTGTGGCGCTGATCAGTGTGGTGGCACCGCTGATTGTTTATATGGTCGTGCCGGGCTCCTTTGGAGAATGGCTGTCCACCCTGATTCCGGCAGGGGGCATTGGGCTTTCCAATGCATTGCTGTATAAAATGATCAGCTTTGATTTTCTCTATGCAGGCGGGCATGCCTTCTTTCAGGCAGATGTACTGCTGGCATCGGCACCGATCAAGATCGTTCTGCTCGTTGGATTGGCAGCATGGGGGTATCTGCGAAAGACCAAGGTGGCTTAAAAGGAAACGCTACCGAAAAAAGTTCATCGGATGCATAGAAAACTGCATCGGATGAACTTTTGTGTCCTAAGCTCCCTGCCATGAATCGTAGTTGTGGATGTACATTTGATGATTGTTGCACATCGACTTTTCTTAATTAAAGCTTATCGCATTTGTAACATTCTTTCCACAACTTTCTCGTATTATCTTTCAATAACAAGCACAAAGGCAGGTACACCATGTTTCCACAGTGTACCTGCTTTTCATCATATTGTGGGTAGTTTGTCTACTACACCAATCCACCTATTCAATTCTTACACCACACCGCTTTGTAAGGCTCCTTTTCGGGAAAACGTCCCAAAATTGGTGTAGTTGTGGTGTAGTACCGCAGATGTTGCTTGAAATCTGTTCAAAATTTCGTCGTATCTGCGTTTTAATTTTGTATTTTACTGCTCAATCGGCTTCATCGTGGGGATGTCATCGACGAGCAGTTATAAGCCTTTATTTCTTGATACTACTCTACACCGCAAGGGTTGAATTTTGCCATTCCATTTACATCTCTACACAAGCCTTTATCCGAACGGTATCGTTTGGCGTATGAATTGGCGTAAATGGCGTATGGCGTATTTGGCGTATGCTTTATTTTATTCTTCAGGGTCTTTCCACTGTGCGAACTGACGGTCAAGATTTTCAAATTCAGACTTACGCAGTTCCTTGGTCACATCCGCATAGATGTTCAAGGTCGTGGAAATATCCGAATGTCCCAGCGCATCCTGAATCACCTTGATGTTCACGCCCGCTTCGCACATCCGGGTCGTGAAGGTATGCCGCAGGGTGTGGCAGCTGAAACGCGGCAGGAGTACGGTGCTATTCGGGTTCTTCGCCAGCACTTCATCGTTGCAGTCCCGGATGATGCGCCGGATGGCCTTATTCAGCGTTCCCTGATGCTGGCACTCACCAAAGCGGTTGACGAAGATGAAGTCCGTGTAACCGTCCACCGTTACCGTGCAATGGATCTCTGCTTCTTCCTGATAGGCACATTCCTTTTCAAAGGCTTCTTTCACGAAGTCCATCATCGGAACAGTGCGGACACCGGCCTTTGTTTTGGGCGAGTGGCAGTTGAAGTAGCAGCCCTTCTTGCCGCCGTTGTTCTCACGGTGGTCGTAGTTGACCAGCGTGTGGTTGACGGAGATCGTGCCTTCCTCTAAATCCACATCGCACCAGCGCAGACCGGTGGCTTCTCCTACGCGCAAACCAGTTCCCAGCATGACCGCGAAAATCGGATACCAGTGCTGGTACTTCGGCGTTTTGGAGAGGTAGGACAGCAGCAGATTCTGCTCTGCCACGGTCAGCGCCTTACGGCGGTTGGTTTCAAACTGGTGTGCCTTTTTCAGCTCCCGCAGAACATTGTCCGAGGGATTGCTCCGCAGATAGCAGTCATCCACCGCCATGTCCAGCACCTGATGCAGAACCGTGTGTACGCTGTCAATCGTAGAGACCTGCAAGCCCCGCTCGTCTGCCAGCGTGTTGTAGAACTACTTCACATCCGACTTTTTGAGCGCAGACACCTTCGATTTGCCGAAATCCGGCTCCACGAACTGCCGATAAAGGTACAGATAATTCTGAAAGGTGTTGTCCTTCAGGCCGCGCTTGACCTTTGCCCACAGGGTGAACACATCGTTCAGGGTAACGTACCGTGCTTCTGCCTTGATGCCTTCCAGCGAATCTCGCTGAATGTCGTTTTCCTTTTCCCGAAGTTCCTCCAAGGTCGCGGCATAAATAGAATGTCGCTTGCCATCCGGGGAAGTCCAACGGAAATCGTACTTGCCATCTTTGCGTTGGGATTCGCCCTTGCGGAGAACCACACGCGCCTTGTCTTTGCGTTTCGTATTCTGAGTTGTTGCCATGAGCGTCGCTCCTTTCTACATTGCGGTACAGAAAAGAGCGTTGTTCTGTGTTCATAGTACCACAGATACGCCATTCTCTGCAAGACGTTTTGAAAAATATCCGGGACATTTTCAAAGCGAGTACATTCGCTCCGTATATTCATCCAGCTTGCGCCGCTTGATGAGCCGCTTGGAACCCACCCACAGCACGAACTGACAATGCTCCTTATCCGATAATGAACGCAGCTTGTTGATGCCAATGCCAGAGTAAGCCGCAGCTTCTTCCAGCGTCAGATTGCTCTTTTCCCAAATCGGAACTTGTCGGGACTTGGTCCCTCCATCTTGCTGATGCAAGACCGTTCCATCGCTTAAAGTCCCCACTGGGGACTTCATTGCTTCGCAAACGCGAACTTCCTTCATAGGCAGACCTCCAATTCCTTGTAACCGAACGCCTGTAACCGGGCAGGAAAACTCTCTTTTTCTGTACACAGGCCGTTCGATGCACTTTATACTTTTTCTTATCTTTTTAAGGTTACATGGTTACAGAAAGCGGAAAACGCAGCGGTCATGTGGCTTTTGCGCCGTAACTGAGGTGTAACCGAATCTGTAACCAAACGTGTAACCGGTGTCCGTCAGAAGGGAAAGCCCCGTTGCTTGGCTTCTGCATCCGTTATTTCGGAGAAATTTTCAGCCCCGGTTTTGGGGCTGGTTACATATAAATTAGAGCACAAGAAAACACCCTGCAAGATTTTTAGTCTTGTAGGGTGTTTCATATATAGCATCTCGTGAATCACGGATTGCGGCATTAGTATTTTTTTGATAATGTGTAGGTATAGTAGGTGTCAACAATCAAAAGAATTGCTACGATGCTCATTGTCCACCAAAAACAAGAAATGCCTTTCGTCAAAAAGCATACCATGATTATAATAATACCACTTACGATAAATGAAATACCTCCAAAGCGTTGGCCTTTTTTCCATGTTGTTTCATTTTTCATACTCCATACGCTTCTCAGTCCTACAACTGAGTTCATTCGTAGTTTTGGCATAATGTTACCTAATATAATCATTGCAACGACAAGTAGTCCAAATACAAGTTGATTCAAATCAAGTGCAATGGAAGACAGATTTTCAATCGAATTGAAATCAGCATATAAAAAATAGAATGTCATAGCGTTGAAAAGTGCAAGAGATGCTATTCCAGTCACAATACATACATTTTTGTTATTACTTCCATTTTCTTCTTGTTTTGAGGATAACTTAGCCATGGCAAGCATAAAATAACCAAATAAAACTGTAATTACAGGGAAAATTAGTGTTTCATATTTGCTACCCCAACGTGTCACTTGATTATTCATATCATAATGAGCCGGGATCAGCTCTGGCAAGAACTGTAAGGCAATCAGGACAACTACCAATGGTAAAAACATGAGACTGTAAAAAACGACCATTTTCTTTTTCATTGTTGACCTCCACGCAAATTACTAATCCACATAATTGTTTCATCAAGGATAGATAAATTCAATTCGTAATAAATATAATTTTTATATCGAGTTTCATAAATCAAGTCTGCCTTTTTTAGCTTCGATAAATGGTATGACAATGCCTGTGGTGTCATATCCAATGAGATTGCTAAATCTCCTGAACTTATTTTACCTTCCTGTAACTTTAGCAGAATTTTTCGACGTGTATCGTCTGCTAAAGCAGCTAACACTTCATTTATAGCCAAGCGATCACGCTCCAATCTATTTCAAACAATCTTTAAATAGATTATATCACACATGCGCTCTTTATACAAGGCTGTTTCAAAATATTTTTAAATAGCAAAAAGATACCGTCAATGGTCACGATAAACATTTCCTTAGCTTGGCGTGGAAAAACGCAGCAGCGGAGCTGCTGGATCTGCCGCCGTTCTGCGCCAGATAATACCCAGTAGGATATGACGCACAGCATCATATCACTGGGCAAG
>ERZ1026878.1194-NODE-1194-length-16511-cov-6.198529_pt1 | contig 16511 bp, 17 predicted proteins | sample MGYA00380169_ERZ1026878 | MGnify/ENA primary metagenome ERZ1026878 (study PRJEB33269, sample SAMEA4719805) | human gut metagenome | biome: human-associated habitat; feature: organic feature; material: feces | place: Cameroon | collected 2013-10 ...
GCTAAAAAACGAAAGGACGGCATGCCATGAATATATTCGATCACTATCGCCAGCGTTATGAAGCTGCCAAGGACGAAGAGTTCACACTGCAGGAGTTTCTTACCATCTGTCGGCAAGATCGCAGTGCTTATGCCAATGCGGCAGAACGGCTATTGATGGCTATTGGTGAGCCAAACATGGTTGATACTGCCCTGGAACCCCGGCTTTCCCGTCTCTTTTCGAATCGGGTGGTCGCCCGCTACCCGGCGTTTGAAGAGTTCTATGGTATGGAAGATGCCATTGAACAAATCGTCTCTTACCTGAAGCATGCTGCTCAGGGCCTGGAAGAGAAGAAACAGATCCTCTATTTACTTGGCCCGGTGGGGGGCGGTAAGTCCTCGCTGGCAGAACGCCTGAAGTCGCTGATGCAGCGCGTGCCTATCTATGTGCTGAGCGCGAACGGCGAGCGCAGCCCGGTCAACGACCATCCGCTGTGCCTGTTTAACCCGCAGGAAGATGCGCAAATTCTGGACAAAGAGTATGGCATCCCGCGTCGCTATCTCGGCACCATCATGTCGCCGTGGGCGGCGAAACGCCTGCACGAGTTTGGCGGCGACATCACTAAATTCCGCGTGGTGAAAGTCTGGCCGTCTATCCTGGAACAGATTGCCATCGCGAAAACAGAACCGGGGGATGAGAACAACCAGGACATCTCCGCTCTGGTGGGTAAAGTCGATATCCGTAAGCTGGAAAACTTCGCGCAGAATGACCCGGATGCCTACGGTTACTCCGGCGCGCTGTGCCGGGCAAACCAGGGGATTATGGAGTTCGTCGAGATGTTTAAAGCACCGATCAAAGTGCTGCACCCCCTGCTGACGGCGACCCAGGAAGGGAACTACAACGGGACGGAAGGTATCTCCGCCCTGCCGTTTAACGGGATCATTCTCGCCCACTCGAACGAATCTGAATGGGTGACTTTCCGTAATAACAAAAACAATGAGGCGTTCCTTGACCGCGTTTACATCGTCAAAGTGCCTTATTGCCTGCGGATCTCCGAAGAGATCAAAATTTACGAGAAACTGCTTAACCACAGTGAGCTGGCGCATGCCCCTTGCGCGCCCGGCACCCTGGAAACGCTGTCACGCTTCTCCATCCTGTCGCGTCTGAAAGAGCCGGAAAACTCCAGCATCTACTCAAAAATGCGCGTATACGATGGTGAAAGCCTGAAAGATACCGACCCGAAAGCGAAGTCCTATCAGGAATACCGCGATTACGCCGGGGTTGATGAAGGGATGAACGGTCTGTCCACGCGTTTTGCGTTTAAGATCCTCTCCCGTGTCTTTAACTTCGACCATGCGGAAGTGGCGGCTAACCCGGTTCATCTGTTCTACGTGCTGGAGCAGCAAATCGAACGCGAGCAGTTCCCACAGGAGCAGGCTGAACGCTACCTTGAGTTCCTGAAAGGTTACCTGATCCCGAAATACGCCGAGTTCATTGGCAAAGAGATCCAGACGGCCTACCTGGAGTCCTATTCAGAATACGGGCAGAACATTTTCGACCGTTATGTCACCTACGCTGACTTCTGGATCCAGGATCAGGAGTACCGCGACCCGGATACCGGCCAGCTGTTTGACCGTGAATCCCTGAACGCGGAGCTGGAAAAAATCGAGAAGCCGGCCGGGATCAGCAATCCGAAAGACTTCCGTAACGAGATTGTGAACTTCGTCCTGCGCGCCAGAGCGCACAACAACGGCCGCAATCCGAACTGGACCAGCTACGAGAAGCTGCGCACGGTCATTGAGAAGAAAATGTTCTCTAATACCGAAGAGCTGTTGCCGGTGATCTCGTTTAACACCAAAACCTCAACCGATGAACAGAAAAAGCACGACGATTTTGTCGATCGTATGATGGAGAAAGGCTACACCCGCAAACAGGTTCGCCTGCTCTGCGAATGGTATCTGCGCGTGCGTAAATCGTCTTAAAACAAGTGCCCGGTGGCGTTAAACGCCTGCCGGGCCTACAAAATGCAAGTTGGCAAATGCAGTACGGGGGGTATATGACCTGGTTTATTGACCGGCGTCTTAACGGCAAAAACAAGAGCACGGTGAACCGCCAGCGCTTCTTGCGTCGTTATAAAGCGCAAATTAAACAGTCTATCTCCGAGGCCATCAACAAACGCTCGGTGACCGACGTCGACAGCGGCGAGTCTGTCTCCATCCCCACCGATGACATCAGCGAACCGATGTTTCATCAGGGGCGAGGCGGTCTGCGCCATCGCGTACACCCAGGTAATGACCACTTCGTTCAGAACGACAGAATTGAGCGTCCTCAGGGCGGCGGCGGTGGTTCAGGAAGCGGTCAGGGACAGGCCAGCCAGGACGGTGAAGGTCAGGACGAATTTGTCTTCCAGATCTCAAAAGATGAATATCTCGACCTGCTGTTCGAAGACCTGGCGCTGCCGAATCTGAAAAAGAATCAGCACCGTCAGCTCAATGAATACAAAACCCATCGCGCGGGTTATACCGCCAACGGTGTGCCCGCCAATATCAGCGTCGTGCGTTCGCTGCAGAACTCGCTGGCGCGACGCACGGCCATGACGGCAGGAAAACGTCGTGAGCTGCGCGAACTGGAGAGCAGCCTGAAGGTGGTGGAAAACAGCGAGCCGGCGCAACTGCTGGAAGAGGAGCGCCTGCGTAAAGAGATTGCCGAGCTGAGAGCGAAGATCGACCGGGTACCGTTTATCGACACCTTCGACCTGCGCTACAAGAACTACGAAAAACGTCCGGAACCCTCCAGCCAGGCGGTGATGTTCTGTCTGATGGACGTTTCCGGCTCCATGGACCAGGCCACCAAAGATATGGCGAAGCGTTTTTATATTCTGCTCTATCTCTTCCTGAGCCGAACGTATAAGAACGTGGAAGTGGTCTATATTCGCCACCATACCCAGGCTAAAGAGGTGGATGAACACGAGTTCTTCTACTCTCAGGAGACCGGGGGCACCATCGTCTCGAGCGCGCTGAAGCTGATGGATGAAGTGGTGAAAGAGCGTTACGACCCGGCGCAGTGGAACATCTATGCCGCGCAGGCGTCGGACGGCGATAACTGGGCAGATGACTCACCGCTGTGTCACGAAATTCTGGCGAAAAAGATTCTGCCGGTGGTGCGTTACTACAGCTATATCGAAATCACCCGTCGCGCGCACCAGACCCTGTGGCGGGAGTATGAACATCTGCAGTCGATGTTTGATAATTTTGCCATGCAGCACATTCGTGACCAGGATGATATTTATCCCGTGTTCAGGGAGCTGTTCCACAAGCAGTCCGCCACCAGCAACGCATAATCCAACAGCCAGCGAACCCGCTGGCTGTTTTCTTTCGACCCCGTACATCCCGTGCTAATGTAGAAAGCTACCTACTGGATTTTCACCGGGAAAGCGTTATGACTGACGACGTTATTGGGGCAGGAACCCATCAGCAACTGATTACTTTACTCACCGAGCAGGGCGCACGGTTTCGCGTCATGGAGCATGAGGCGGTCGGAAAGTGTGAAGCGGTAAGTGAAATTCGCGGGACCGAACTGCGCCAGGGGGCAAAAGCGCTGGTGTGCAAAGTGAAGGGAAACGGCGTAAAAAAACACGTTCTGGCGATCCTGGCCGCCGATCTGCAGGCCGACCTGAGCCAGCTTGCCAGCCATTTTGGTGGGCTGAAAGCCTCTCTCGCCAGCCCGGCCGAGGTCGATGCTCTCACCGCCTGCGTGTTTGGCGCCATCCCGCCCTTTAGCTTTCATCCTGATCTGGCGCTGGTTGCCGACCCGCTGCTGTTCGAGCGCGTTGACGAAATCGCGTTTAACGCCGGTCTGCTGGAGAAATCCGTGATTATGGACACCCAGGATTACCTGCGCATCGCCCGTCCTGAGCTGGTGACGTTCCACAGAGCCTGACCGCGCTGGCTGGCGCTCCTGTCAGCCTTTTCTTTCCAGAAAGAGCACGGAAGCGACCAGAATAACGGCGACGGCGAAAAACGATGAGGAGATAATCAGCGTTTCGACAAACATGTGATCGTTCATGATGGCGACCCCTTTTGCGATATCTCCCTTCGTTTTAATCCGCGTAAATGACAAGGTTATGACAGCGATAAAAATCTTTTTAAACCTGTCCACCGTTTTTCCGCGTACAGTAAGCAGGATCATTTTTCTGGCAAGGATTCCCCTATGTTTGACCCGACTCTGCTCATTCTGCTGGCGCTCGCCGCGCTCGGCTTTATCAGCCATAACACTACCGTCGCCATCTCGATTCTGGTGCTTATCATTGTGCGCGTAACGCCGCTCAATACCTTTTTCCCGTGGATAGAAAAACAAGGGCTGACCATCGGGATCATCATTTTAACCATTGGGGTGATGGCGCCCATCGCCAGCGGTACCCTTCCCGCCTCAACGCTGCTGCACTCGTTCGTCAACTGGAAATCACTGGTGGCGATCGCGGTGGGGATTTTTGTTTCGTGGCTGGGGGGACGCGGCGTCACGCTGATGAGCAGCCAGCCCTCGCTGGTAGCGGGCCTGCTGGTGGGCACCGTGCTGGGTGTGGCGCTCTTTCGCGGCGTTCCGGTGGGCCCGCTGATTGCGGCGGGTCTTGTCTCGCTGTTTATCGGGAAGTCGTAGTCAGGCTGGCCATATAACGCGCCGGCGTCTGACCCAGCCCCTTTTTAAACATGGTGATAAACGCGGTGGTCGAGTCATAGCCCAGTGACTGAGCCACCTGCTGCACTGATTTGCCGCTAATCAAATGCTGTAACGCCACAATCAACTGCAGCTGGTGACGCCAGCGGCGAAAGCTCAAGCCGGTCTCTTTCACCACCAGCCGTGCCAGGTTGCGTTCGCTCATGGCAAAGTGGCTTGCCCACTGTGCCAGCGTCTGCCAGGCCGCCGGCTCTTCCGCCATCTTCTCGCTCATCAGCCGGATTTTGGGATGGGGTGAGACGGGCAGTTGCAGATGCTCCTGGCTCTGGAGCGGCAGTTCATCAAACAGGACATTCACCAGCCGTGAGGTGGCCGCAAGGTGCAACTGTTCACGTGATTTTTCTGCCAGCGATAAAATCAATTCCCGTACCAGCGGGGAGATTTTCAGGGTGCAGCAGCGGTCGGGCAACCGCGCGGTCCCCGGTTCAATGAACAGAAAGCAGAGTTGTGCCCCCGGCGTGGCTCTGTTGCTGTGCGGCATCTGGCCGGGGATCCAGACGGCATACTGAGGCGGCACCATCAGCATGGCATTTTCCACTTCGCAGGTGATCGCCCCGCCAAGGGCCAGAATTAGCTGTCCCTTGCGGTGGTGATGAAGCGGAATATATTGTTCCTCTGCCACCACGCGTATGCGAAATGCGACGGCCGCATCGTGCTGGCTATCAGGATCGTAGCCGTCCAGTCCCAGACCAATCATCAGGTTGTCCGATTTTAGCGATAAACTGTCATTTTAGCCTGATTTCAACCGCCGCGAAAATCGGTATGGTGTGCACTCGCTTGAACGTATGAGAACAAAATGACTACTGCACTTCGCACCTCAGGAAAACACGGCGTGCTGCTGATCGCAGGCATCCTGATGATTGCCACAACGCTTCGCGTCACCTTTACCGGGGCAGCCCCGCTGCTCGATACTATTCGTCTTGATTATGGCTTAAGCACGGCGCAAACCGGTCTGCTGACCACCCTGCCGCTGCTGGCCTTCGCTCTGGTCTCGCCGCTTGCAGCCGGTGTGGCCCGGCGCATCGGCATGGAGCGCAGCCTGTTTATCGCCCTGCTGTTGATTTGCGCCGGGATTGCCGTGCGCTCCCTGCCCTCCGCCGCTGCGCTTTTCGCTGGAACGGCGGTGATAGGCTGCGGCATTGCGCTCGGCAATGTACTGTTACCCGGGTTAATTAAACGTGACTTTCCCGGCCAGGTGGCGAAACTCACCGGCGCCTATTCCCTGACGATGGGCGTGTCGGCGGCGTTCGGCTCGGCACTGATTGTTCCCCTGGCGCAGGGGGCGGCGGGCTGGCATGGCGCGCTGCTGATGCTGATGGTATTTCCACTGCTCGCGCTGCTGCTGTGGCTGCCGCAGTGGCGTCAGGAACACGCCGCGACGGCCACGGGCGCTGGCGCGCTGCATAACCGCGCCATCTGGCGCTCGGCTCTCGCCTGGCAGGTGACGCTCTTTTTGGGGATCAACTCGCTGATTTACTACGTCATCATCGGCTGGCTGCCGGCGATACTGCTCAGCCACGGCTACAGCGAAGCGCAGGCCGGCTCGGTGCATGGACTTTTACAGCTGGCCACGGCGGTACCGGGTCTTGCCGTTCCGCTGATCCTCCACCGTCTGAAGGATCAGCGGGGGATCGCCGGCGCGGTGGCGCTGATGTGCGCGGTGAGTGCGGCGGGCCTGTGGTTTATGCCTGAGCTGGCGGTAATGTGGACGCTGGTGTTTGGCTTTGGTACCGGGGCAACGATGATCCTCGGTCTGACGTTCATCGGTCTGCGCGCCAGCTCTGCGCATCAGGCGGCGGCGCTGTCCGGCATGGCACAGTCGATTGGTTATCTGCTCGCGGCCTGCGGCCCGCCGGTAATGGGGAAAATTCATGATACCACGGGAGACTGGCGTCTCCCGCTTCTGGGCTGCGCGCTGGCCGCTGTGATCATGGCCGTCTGCGGCATGCTGGCCGGGCGAGACCGGGAGATCGCGCCCCGTTAAATACGGAGGCAGACCCTCGGGTCTGCCTTTTTTATCCGCGGGCCGCGCGCAGCATCGCCTGTACCAGCACCACCGGACGGCCTTCCAGCGCAGCACGCTCATGCTGGAATAAGGTGATCACAAAGAACGGGTGGGTAACCAGTTCCGCGGCACGAATTTCTCCCTGATCGTCCCAGCCTGTGACATGCATATCACCGCTCTCCAGCGCCTGGGCAAAGGCCGGCGACACGCCATAATTACAGTGATATCCCTCTTCAATTTCCGGCTTGCCGTACGCTTTCGCAATCAGCGTATTATTACGCAGCTCAATGGCATCGGTTTTTTCCACCAGCGAGCAGGTGAGCGGCGCAATCACCATAGTGCCTTCGGTATCCGTCTCAGCGTGTGCCGCATCGCTCCAGCCCAACACATTACGGGCATACTCGATCAACGCATGCTGGAACCCACCGCAGGTGCCCAGGAACGGAATGCCGTTTTCACGGGCGTAGCGCGCGGCGATAAAAGCAGCTTCCGTGTTTTTATAGGGGCTTGCAGGAACCAGCCAGATGGCATCGTAGCCCACCAGATCTTCCGGGCTGGTGAGCTCCGTGGTGGCAAGCCAGTCGTAATCGGCGGTGAGGTCAAGGACGGCAGCGGCATCGTCAATGGCCAGCGGGATCGCCTGATGCGCAATAACAGCGGGATTGTAGTCGCCAACCAGCGCAATGCGCAGCGTCGTTTTAACCGGGAGGTGTTCCATGAAAGGTTCCTTATGCCAGAGAATTATCAGATAACATAAGGAACCTCAGACTACCGATCTTTTGCAGTTATCACAATACCTTAAATTGGGAGGGTAGGATCATGATTCAATGCAAACGGGTATACGAACAGGCTAGCCCGGAGGACGGCTACCGGGTGCTGGTGGACCGACTGTGGCCGCGCGGGGTTAAAAAAACGGACCTCGCCTATGATGAATGGTGTAAAGCGCTCGCGCCGTCGAATGAATTACGCAAGGCCTTTCACAGCGAAACCCTTGATTTCGCGGCCTTCAGTCAGGCCTATCGGGAAGAGCTGGCGCAGCATGTGGACGACGGCATGCGTCTGGCGGCGCGGGCCAAAAAGCAGACCGTCACGCTGCTGTTTGCTGCCAAAAACACGGAACAAAATCACGCGCAGGTCTTAGCTGACTGGCTGCGCCATCTGTAATCAGCTGACGGTGAGTTCACCGAGAATCTGCGGTGCTTCATCCGGGTTGAGCGGCATCAGATGTTCGGCGCGAACAAACGCAAAGCCATGCTGATTGTCAAAGGCGTAGACATCACCCGTCACCAGCCAAAGTGCGCGATCTGCCGTGGCGGGTAATTGTGTCATTACGCCGTTAACCGGGTTAACGAAGCGCAGGCCGGGCTGGCAAAGGCCAAATAACTCAACAGATTTACCAATATTGCGACGGCCTGACGCCGTGCGGGCACCCACGATTAACGCCATGCTGCCCGGTTTAAGCTGAAACATACTTCTCTCACGATAACGATGGCCAGAAACTGGCTAAGAATAATCCTAAAGAGAAGTGTATCGCAATCCCGGCCCCGCTGTCACCTGGCGGGTTGCGGGTGATCGCGACGGTAGAGGTCCCATTCATCGATCACTTTACCATCGGGTAATTTGCACTCCGTGCGCACGCCCTGTGGGCTCTGGATCGGGATCTGCTCTCCCCCTTTTTCCAGACAGTAGACGGAAGCCGGGTTAGCCATCCCGATAGCATGCGGTGGCTGAGGGGCATCCGGCGGGGTGGTTTTTGTCGTGCAGGCCGCCAGCGGTAGCGCAAGGGCCAGAAGCAGAAATCTCATCTTATTGATCCTTTTGACATCATGACAGGCTAAGGGTAACGGGCCAGCGCCGCGTTCTCCATGATTTCTCCATTTTAACTGCACTTTTCCAGCCTATAGTGCGGAATGTTCTCGATATGACCAGAGAACATCATTCCGTAATCAAGATGTCTTTGCCCCGGTCCTCAACGCCGGGGCTTTTTTCGCCCTCTCCCCCAACCCGCGCATATATTAAATTTTTTATATTCATGTTTTACTATGGCTGAAGCCTAAAAATTCAGCATAACATGCAGATGCAGACGTCTTCTGCCTGGGAGTCATTCTACGTCATGTCGGATATTATCCTTGCCCGTGTTTCAGAAACCCTCGCCACTGAACAATCCCTTGAAAGCCTCGTTCGTCAGTTACTGGAGATGCTGGAGATCGTGACCGACATGGAGTCAACTTACCTCACTAAAGTGGATATCCAGGCCCGGCTGCAGCATATTCTCTACGCCCGCAACAGCAAGCAGATGACGATCCCCGAAGGGTTGAGCGTTCCCTGGGATGAAACGCTGTGCAAGCGCGCGCTGGATAGCGATACCCTGTTCAGTAACGACGTCCCCGAACGCTGGCCTGAATGTGAAGCGGCAAAAGCGCTTGGCATTACTACCTATATGAGCATCCCCGTCCATCTTGCCGATGGTTCATTGTACGGAACGCTCTGCGCCACCAGCACGGCGAAGAAACCCCTCAGCGAGCGCGGTGAGCAGGTGCTGAGATTATTCGCGGGTTTGATTGGCCAGTACATCCAGAAGGAGTCGCTGGTCACCCAGCTTCGCGAAGCCAACGCGGCCCTCATTGCGCACTCTTATACCGATGCCCTGACCGGTTTACCCAACCGTCGTGCCCTGTTTGAGGATCTGACCACCCTGTTTTCGCTGGCCCGGCACCTGAAGCGTAACGCCATCATCGCGTTTATCGATCTGGATGATTTCAAACTGATTAACGACCGTTATGGACACGAAGCCGGTGACCAGTTCCTGGTTGAAGTGGGCAAGCGTCTGACGGAAGGAAAGCAGCAGGACGACATCATTGGCCGGCTGGGTGGTGATGAGTTTCTGGTGGCGTCGCTGGGCCAGCCCCACAGTGAAGGCGATATCACGCAGGTCAGCCTGCTCAAAACGCGTCTCAGCGCCTGTATTGCCGGTGAATACTGGCTGGGCAGCGTTCACATTATCTATCCGGGAGCCAGCCTCGGCGTTATCGAAATTGACCCAGGCGCAACCGATCCGGACAGCGCGTTACGTGCCGCCGACGTCGCGATGTATCAGGATAAGAAAGGAAAAAGCAAAACACGCTTTCTCACTATGGATTAACCCCGTACACTCTACGGCGTTATAGAAACCGAAACAGGTGATGGTATGAGAATAGGGATCCTCTTCCCGGTCGTTATTTTTATAACGGCGGTGGTCTTTTTAGCATGGTTTTTTGTCGGCGGTTATGCGGCTCCAGGGGCATAAATGCGCAAAACAACCGTCATTATGCTGATCGTTGCCCTCGCGGCGTTCGCCGGCACGCAGCTTGGCTGGTGGTAAACCCGCAACGTAAAAAGGCCGCCATCTGGCAGCCTTTTTTAACGCTTACAGGGCTTAGCTTTTGATCTTTCTGTAGATAAACAGAACAACCAGTGCACCAATCACCGCGACGGCGAAACTACCGAAGTTAAAGCCATCGACCTTGCCAAACCCGAACAACGTACTGATCCAGCCGCCGACTACCGCGCCGACAATACCCAGTATTACGGTGACGATAAACCCACCGCCATCTTTGCCCGGCATGATCCACTTCGCCAGAATACCCGCAATAAGCCCAAAGATAATCCAGGATAAAATTCCCATAACGTTCCTCTCTGTATGGTTTTTGTCATTAAATCAACGACACAAAAAAGAATAGCACAGGATCTGAGAAAGGAAATTCGTGATAAGCATCACAACGAGAGAGTGCGTAACGATTAGCCATCGGACAGATCGCGCCACATGAAATGTAGGGTTGCATCTTTTGTTGAGAAAGATTATCTTTCTCAACACTGAATAGTTGAGAGAAATACTCAGGTATTCAGTACGACATTGCTCACATTGCTTCCAGTATTTCTTGCCCACTCCTGAGTGGGCTTTTTTTTGCTCATAGCCCGACAAACGCATAACGATTACGTCCGGCGCGTTTTGCCTGGTAGAGTGCCTGGTCAGCGGCAATAATCAGGTTCTGCTGGCTGCCTGCGATGTCGACGGCGCGCGCGGTGGAAATCCCGACGCTGACCGTAACCCGCCTGAAGGGGCTAAAAGCATGATCGATTTGCAGGGAATAGACATTGCGAATAATGGTCTGCGCCAGACGAAGCGCCTCCTGAATATCCGTATCAGGTAATATCAGAGCGAACTCCTCTCCGCCATATCGCGCCACAGTCTGGCTATCACGGGTCAGGCTCTCACGAAGACTGTTACCCAGCAGTGCCAGGCACCGGTCCCCTTCCGGATGACCGTAGTTATCGTTGTATTTTTTAAAGTAGTCCACATCCACAAGGAGCATGGATATCGGCGCGTCATGGGCAGCACACCGCGCGATTTCCGAGAGGATCCTTTCATCAAAGATGCGGCGGTTGTACAGCCCGGTCAGCGCATCCTCAGAGGCGATAATTTTTAGCGCTTTGTTATCCCGCGCTTTTCGGGACAAGTCGGAATAGAGGAACCATGACGCAACGATGAGTATCGCCGCGAAAACGAAAATCAGTACCGCCAGCTGAATGGCCTGTTTGCGCCAGGGAGAGAGAGCTTCATCAATGCTGACGGCCACGGTGGTGACCAGCCCGTAGCGTTTGTTTTTCTCATAGGCATAAATGCGCTCGATTTTATCAAACCGCGAGATGGAGCTGGCTATCCCTGTATTTTGTACCTTGAGGTATTTCCTGAAGAGGGGTGAGTCAGAAACAATGGTGCCGATATAGGTATTTTTAAAAGGATAACGGACCAGTAGCACGCCAGATTGTGTCGTTAAGCCAATCACCCCCGAGTGACCGATATTAATCTGTCCGTACAGCGCGAGAAAATTCTCGATACCCAGCGTGACCACCACGACACCGTTAAAAGCCCCGGAGGGGGTTTCAAGGCGCCGACTGATGGTGATCACCCATTTACCATTGGTTCTGCTTACCACCGGCTCACCAATAAAAATCTGCTGATTTTTATTTTCCTTATGGTAGATAAAAAATTCTCTGTCCGAGCCTTTACGCGGCCCGGTAAAACTTTCGTGCAATGCGGTAAAGATATCGCCCTGTGCATTGTAAACAACCACATTATTAATCTGGGTAAGAAGATTATCCTGATCGTTTATCATCCGCTGAATATTGATCGCCTGTTGCGCGGTCATGCCATAAATTTCGATCATGTCGGAAACGGTAGTAATTAACATTTCACTTTGGCGCATGATCCCCTCGGTGTAGACATCAAGGGTATGGCTCAGGTTGGCGACGCTGGTATTAATTTGCTGGATTGACTGCTGTCTGGACGTGGCAATTTGGACGGCAAGCGACAACGAGATGATCAAGGAGACAATGATGACGGTAATGGTTGTTGTGTAAAAAGTATTTTTCACATGCACGAGCTATTCCACCTTATCACGCCTGACGTCCCTGGCTGACAACTCTTGTCACTGTAACAAAGCTCAGGATAAGAGGAAAATGAATTGCACTTAAGCATACAACAGAAGCTCGTCTTTATTTCTTTTTTCACCGCCTGGCGACCGCCTTATTCCAGGCGCACTGCAAAGGGCGAGGTTTTTACAGACTTACGGCCTCCCTGGGCTTAGATAAAATGACTTTAATAAAGTCTATATAGGAGACGGGTTTACCAAAATAATATCCCTGTAACAGGGTAATCTCATTACGGTTGAGATACTCCAGTTGCTCCTTCGTTTCTACACCTTCCGCCACAATACGCAGTGAGAGTTTTTTCGCGAGATCAATAACGCAGTCCAGCAGGATCGTGGAGTCCTTCTCCTCTGACACCCGGTTCACAAAACTCTTATCAATTTTAATGTAATCAATGGCAAGCGCATTAAGGCACGATAGCCCGGAATAGCCCGTACCAAAATCATCCAGGGCAATGACAAAACCGGCCTTATGCAGCAGATTGAGGTTTTCCACCAGGTGAGGATTATCGACCAGCGGCTCACGCTCGGTTACCTCGAGCACCAGTTTGACTTCTTTCCCCTGAAACCCTTTGCCGAACACGCGGCAATCGCCGATGAAAGAAGGAGCATCGATGTGCCTGGCGCTGATGTTCACCCCAATATGAAAGCCGTCCGGCAGTTTCGACAACAGCGGCTTAAGCTGAGTAACCACTTTCGCCATTAACCCTTTGGTCAGCGGGATAATCAAACCGCTACGTTCAGCAATCGGGATAAAGACATCCGGCGGGATAAAGCCTGATTTCGGATGTTTCCATCGGGCCAGGACTTCCACACCGTACAAGCCGCCGGTATCACCCTTCACGATGGGCTGATAATAGGGAACAATCTCCCCCTGCAAAATGGCCTTACGCAGATCGTCTTCAATGGAGGTGCTTTTTCCCTTGTAGCGGTGGATTAAAATGCCCACCGTCACGGAAAGCGCGAGAATGAGCAATATCAGACGCCATCCCTGTTGCAGGATCATGACGACGCGCTGATGCGGTTTTAACGCGGCCTCTGTTCCTGACACCCGTTGTCCGCTACGGGTACAGACCTGAGCCGCACTGACGGCTGTCGCGGTATGAATATTATTCTGTTTCGCCAACTGCCCGTTAACGATCACAATACCGCTCAGAAAGAGAAAAAGAGTACTGACAATAGCGATCGTTACGTTGCGCACGATGTTTTCCTTAATAGAAAAAATAAGCATGGATGTTTGAAGACAAGTCTGTGGCAAACCCGGCGTACCTTAATAGCAATGAAAAAAGCTTAGCTGAGATTTATCTTAAAAAACTGATGCTTTCGTATGAGTTCATCCGCCTGATAGCGCTCACAGGCTGCGACTGTCGGGCTTGTGCCTTACCCTGGCTGTGTTAATATTTGAGCAATCAGGGAGTGGACAGGATCGCTGGAAAATGAAAAAAATGATTGCCGTTGCTATCGTTTCAACGCTTCTGGTCCTCCTCTCTCTTTATGCGGTCAATGCTGTTATCGTGGGTCAACAGAAGAGCAAACAGCGTGAAATATCCCATACCCTCTTACGTTATTCAGAAGATCTCTCCCAAAGCGTAGCGCTGGCCCTGAAAAGTATTACGACACAAGGGTGCGATAAATCCAGTCTCGATAGCTACAGACAAATAAAGCTGGATAGCCTCTATTTCGGTGATATCGGTTTTATTGAAAATGGAAAAATAGTCTGTACCGCGTTTTGGGGAAAACTTGCCACGCCCGTTGCGCTTCCCACAGAACTGCATAAAACGCCGAGAGGCTTTCTGCTGGCGCAGTTTTCCAGAAAAGATTTTTTCACAGGCAATGCGGCAATTTATAACAATATTATTATTTTCACCTCCCGCTATGCTTACGATAAATTCACCCCGGTTACGGCAAGCTATTCGCTGAGCGCCACCACCAAAGACCTCAGCAGAACGTTTTTTACCACCGCCCCTGAGTTAACGCAGCAGAGCTGGCTGCATTCGACGTTGTTTACCCTGACCCTTACCCGGTGCAGCGCCTTCTGGGACCTGTGTGTTATTGTGACGCATCACGACGCAGGGCTGGCCTCGTTACCCCCGTTTATCTTTGCGCTTCTGGCTGTCATTTTATATTTTATCTGGGTCGCGATAACGCTCTTTATCTTCCGTCTTTATGAAGATCGTTTTTCGCTGGAACGCACGCTGATTAAAGCCGTGTTAACGAACACCATCAGCGTTAACTATCAGCCGATTATTCGCATTCACGATCAAAAAATAGTGGGCGTAGAAGTGCTGTCGAGATGGCGCGATCAAAAACAGGGGGATGTTTCCCCGGAGCTTTTCATTCCATTAATTAAGAAGATTGGTCTCTATAAAAAATATTATTGTAACATTATCGAAAAATCGCTCTCTGAAATCGCTCCGCTGGCGATTAAACATCAGCTGATTGTCTCACTGAATGTTGGACGCAAGGAAATTGAAGACGGCCAGTTTATTCACGTTTTGCAGCGAGTCTGTTTGGCCAATCACCTTCCCCTCTCCCTGGTAAAGGTTGAGCTCTCTGAAAAAGCCGTTTCCAGCGCCGATATTCTCGAGGGATTTTGTCAGGAGCTTAAAGCGCTCGGCGTTAAAATATCAATCGATGATTTTGGCGTACAAAACTCCAACCTCGCCAGACTGTCGCTGCTCGAATATGATGAAATCAAAATCGATAAGTCGCTGGTTGATGGCATCAGCGAGCATTATAAGCAAAATATTTTTGTGATCTTTAGCGACGCGCTGGCAAAACTGAATAAAACCCTGGTATTTGAAGGGGTGGAAAATGAAATACAGTATCGCTTCATTGCCGACAGATATCCCGATGCGCTGATCCAGGGATGGTACTTTTCTAAATCACTCACCCGCAGTGAGCTGGCAAAGCGACTCACCGGCGTCGCCTATTCTGCGGAATAAATGACTGTGGTCCGATAGCGTGATGCCGAGCGGTCAGGCAAAGCATCAGCATAAAGGTGTTTGAGACAGGTTATTCATTTCCCCACTGATTGAGGAAATTCGCAATATCATCAATGCGGGTAGCGCGGATCCCGGCCTCTGCGGCCATCTCTTGCTGAGCGTCCTCGCTGATCTCCTCATTATTCGCTAAACGGGTGAGCAGCAGCTGGAAATAATGTGCCAGCGCATCGTGCTCAGACTCTGCAACCTGGTCTGCCGCTTCCGTCGCGTATTCCTCGGCAATGTCATAATATTTCAATGGGATAGTGTTGTTCATAACAGTCTCGTCGCTAACCAGTAAGGGTAAAGGCACCAGTATATCGGACGCCTTCCCGCAACCAAAGCCTTGCTTCAGAGGAGTAACGCAAGCAGCGCTGCGAGCGCGGGCATGGCCTGCACATAAAGAATTTTTCGGCTGGCGGTGACTGCGCCGAATAGTCCGGCAATCAACACGCAGGCCAGGAAGAAGATCGCCACCGGAATACCTTTTTCGCCAAGCCAGAGGCTCCAGAGCAACCCCGCCGCCAGAAAACCGTTATACAGCCCCTGATTTGCGGCCAGCACGCGGGTGTCACGCGCAAAGTCGGGACGCAGATTAAAGGCCTTATGACCGGTTTTGGTATTCCAAAGAAACATCTCCAGCACCAGAATATAGAGATGAATTAACGCAACAACCGTGATAAGGACGGTGGCTAACATCGTGTTGTCTCCCACAGGCAGAGGCAAAAAAAACGGGAACCCTCAGGCTCCCGTTACAGGTTAACCCAGAATCTGGATTACATGTTCGCGATAATCGCGTCGCCAAACTCTGAACATTTCAGCAGCTTAGCGCCTTCCATCAGACGTTCGAAGTCGTACGTTACGGTTTTCGCGTTGATCGCGCCTTCCATCCCTTTAACGATCAGGTCTGCGGCTTCGAACCATTCCATATGACGCAGCATCATCTCTGCGGACAGGATGATCGAGCCTGGGTTCACTTTGTCCTGGCCTGCGTATTTTGGCGCAGTACCGTGGGTCGCTTCGAACAGGGCGCACTCGTCACCGATGTTCGCGCCAGGGGCGATACCGATACCGCCAACCTGAGCGGCCAGGGCGTCAGAGATGTAGTCACCGTTCAGGTTCATACAGGCGATCACGTCGTATTCCGCTGGACGCAGGAGGATCTGCTGCAGGAACGCATCGGCGATCACATCTTTAATGATGATCTCTTTGCCGGTGTTCGGGTTCTTGATTTTCTGCCATGGGCCGCCGTCGATCAGCTCGCCGCCGAACTCTTCTTTCGCCAACTGGTAGCCCCAGTCTTTGAACGCGCCTTCGGTGAACTTCATGATGTTGCCTTTG
>ERZ1026878.1197-NODE-1197-length-16497-cov-193.380002_pt1 | contig 16497 bp, 7 predicted proteins | sample MGYA00380169_ERZ1026878 | MGnify/ENA primary metagenome ERZ1026878 (study PRJEB33269, sample SAMEA4719805) | human gut metagenome | biome: human-associated habitat; feature: organic feature; material: feces | place: Cameroon | collected 2013-10 ...
TCCTCAAGTCTAGAACCATCATTGTTGATGCAACCCATACGCATTCTCGTTCCAATCCTATCAGTGCAGCAAAGAGTTTGGAGTATTATTGCAAGGCCGTAATCAAAGTCGTAAATTCTGTAGATGACAGTATGGTATTGCCAGAGCTTCCTAAAGAGAAGAAGTATTCTTCTATCATGAAAGCAGCCAAGGCGATTGTTGCTACAGTAGAAACTGACGCTGCAACAGCCAATATGCCTGCAGTTAAGGAGCGTCTCAATATGCTGAAAGAAACCATTGAGGATGCAGAGATACGCAGCATAACATCTAAAGATGAAGACGCTCGCATTGGACATAAGACTGCAAATTCTTCATTCTTTGGATACAAGACACATATAGCTATGAGTGACGAGAGAATTATCACTGCAGCTACCGTTACTTCAGGAGAAAAAAGTGATGGACAGCAGTTACCAGCACTCATAGAAAAGACTGAATCTGCAGGAATGGAGATTGATGCTATTGTTGCAGATACTGCATATTCTAGTAAATCAAACATAGAACTCTCAAAATCCAAAGATATAAAACTGGCTGCTCCATTGAATTCTTTAGTAGAAAAAGGAAATCGCCAAAATACGCTCAATTTTGAATATAACAAAGATGCTGATATGTATGTTTGTCCTGCAGGACATATGGCAGTAAGGAAGTCTAGGGAATTCCGTCCAAATGATAAAGCTCATAAGAACGATAGATTCCGTTATTTCTTCGATATCGACAAATGTAAAGTCTGTCCTCTGCGTAATGGATGCTATAGACCTGGAGCAAAATCTAAGTGCTTTAACGTAACAATAAAGACTGAAGCTCAGAAAGAATTACTTGAATATCAGAAGACACCAGAGTTTGCTCAACTTCAAAGGAAACGCTATAAGATTGAGGCTAAAAATGCAGAACTTAAAAATGTACTTGGATATGGCAGAGCACTGTCATATGGTTTGTCGTGCATGGAAATGCAGGGCGCATTGACTATTTTCGCTGCAAATGTCAAAAGAATCCTCAAATTAATGCATAAAGCATAAGAGAGAGGATATCCTCATGAATATGCCCTCATATAACCCTCTGTAAGTCGATATAAAGCTATCTAAGCTCTTGTGAAAGTCAGAACAAACTTGGAATCTGGATGTCTGAAAACTGCTCACAAGTATAGAAACTGACTGCATTTTCATTCGTTTTTCCAAAAATAGGCATCTTTTTCAGTGCCCTCCTTAAAACAGGGGGCATGGGTTGTTGCTGGTATATAAAAATAACATTCTTCCTGGAATGGTCGTTGGCAGGCAATAATGTGGGTGATGCTCTTGCAAGAGTTTAATGCCAGGTTGAGCCATGGTTATTTCATGTCAATCAAGAATCAGCGTGATGCCATCCGGCGACATGTTGATGACCCATGTACGGCGAAACACCGTACATGGGTAGTGACTGGTATCAAGAAGGATGGAACAGCAGCAAAGCGCTGGTATAAGTTGACCTTCGTCAGCGAGAGCGGATTCTCTGCTTTTGAACTGTCGCAAAATATGCACCAGTTGCATTTCGTAGGTGTTGCCAGAAAAGGCAATAACCTCATTCTCCTCCATAACCCAACAAAAAAAGCATGGCGCAAATCGCTGCGCCATGCCCCAATAAAAGAAAACCTTATAGTCAAAATAGAAATTAGCTATTCTTCTTTTAGTACTTTGTATTCTGAGGGTCGAAGTTGGTCCAACCGCTCAGCCAGTTGTTGCTGCCATCGAAGGCGCCGATGTAGGTTACGGTGTCGAAACCGGTCCAGCCGGTGAAACTTGCGGCTCCGAGCAATGGACTGCCGGCTATAGGAGTATAGCCATCTGCACCAACCAATGAGGTCCATGAATCAAAATACTTGTTACTCTGCTCTGAGAAGAAGAAGGTGTTGCTGTATGACTTCTGGTTCTTGTCGAGATCCTTCTTCGCTGCTGCATCGTAGAGATAATCCTCGTACTTCTTGTTGGCATCGGTGCCAACGGCATCCATGCCTGCGAAATATACATTCTGAAGCTTGAACTTGCCATTCTTGGCATCCTTCACGGTTTCTCCCTTCTCGCCATCAACAATCAAACCGATAGGCCAGCCTAAGGCTACTGAGTTGATGCAGTTGAGATTGGAAGAACGGCGAATCTGCATGGCTGACTGGAACTTGCCGAGGGCTGAACCGTTGTTCGGATTGTAGGCTCCGGCTGTGATATAATCGGTGGTGTTCTGGAACTTAGAATCCAATACCTTAGGACCTACGAAGGTGATGTTAGAGAAGGTTGCCTTGGTACGAGGATCCACGGTTGCACCATCGGCGCAGTTGTCGCTCTCGAAACCGTTGCTCTGAGAGGTATCGGCTATCTTGCTGTCGCGCAGAGAAAGACCATACTGAACCTTTCCAGAGAAACCATTATCGGTATCGAAATCATCATCCCAACCCTTGTAGGCTACGAGATACTTGCAGTTCACGGTACCGCCAAACCACTCGAAGGAATCATCATTGGAATAAGATACCTGAACGTGGTCTATCTGTGTGCCTGAACCTACAGAACCGAAGGTCAAACCGTTGATTTCCTTATCCTTCTGGAATGGATAACCTGCAAACTCGATGCGTACATAGCTCAAGGCTCCTGAGTTGTCAGCATCATCTGCGCCACCATGCTTGGTACGAGGACCACCCTCAATCTGCTGCTCAGTCTGGTTGTTCTTAGCCTTACCGCAGAGGATGATGCCACCCCAGTCGCCAGGCTTTCTGCTGCCTGCAGTCTCTTCAGATGTGAAGACGATAGGCTCTGTGGCTGTACCCTTGGCGATGAGTTTACCGCCACGCTCTGCGATGAGTGCCGCCTTGGTCTGCTTGTCGCCCTTGATGATAGTTCCCGGTTCGATGGTGAGCTCAGCACCATCTGCAATATATACCCATCCCTTGAGGAGATAAGTGCCTTTCTTCAAAGTCTGCTTGCCTGTAAAGACGAACTCCTGGTCGCCGTTTCCGATTTCTGTTCCGTTGACGTTCTCCTTGCCGTCTGTGCCGAAGAGGATGTGGTCGCAAGCCTTCAGGCCGCCATTGGTTGTCCACTTGTAAACTACTTCTGTTCCTGGATTTGGAGAAGGAGTTGGATCGTCATTGTCACTGCTGCAGCTGCTCAACATGGCAGATGCTGCGAGGATGCCCATGCATCCGTAAAAATACATCTTGTTCATCATTGTTTCCTGTTTTATTAAACAAACGTCAAATATTTTCTTTCTTTAAAATTTATATATCGCCTGCAAACCGATGTTTCTGCCCGGCTTGTAGCATCTTGCTATCTCTTCCACCTGCTTCTTGCTTCCGTCACTATACGTTACATCAGCAAACTGCTTGTAATATATCTTTTCGGCAAGAAGATCTCTTACGTTGAGCTTCAGTTCGAGATGGTTGCCGAATTTCTTAGCCAGCGAGAAGTCGATGGTGTTGCGAGGCATCTCGTAGCTGTGAGGCACTCGGGAGTTGGAGTCATCTCCCGTGCTTCCCTCGCTTCTGCCTACACCGATGATTCGCTTGCCTATGCGGTTGTAGAGCAGGGCGATATCCATCTTCAATGGCTCATTCTTATAGAAGATGCCGGTGTTGATAAGGTATGGCGACTGTCCCTGCATCGGTCTGTCTTCTTCCTTCGCTCCCTTTTCAAACTGCACCTTGCTCTTAATCAGGGCACCGTTAAACGACCAGCTGAAATCCTTCAATCCGATGAAACCGAGGTTCTTTCTGATGTCCAACTCCACACCGTAATTGTTGGCACTCTTTGCGTTTTTGTAAGAATAAATCAAGTCTGTTCCGCCTGCCACCGTGTAGGTCCACTCGATAGGAGAATCGAAGTGCTTGTAGAAGACTGCCAGCGAAATGAGCTCTCCACGGGATGGATACCACTCATATCGCAGGTCGAGGTTATCGACATAACAGTTCTTCAACTCAGTGTTTCCCTGCACATTGCTGGCAAGGTCGAAGTCGTAATACACCGACGACGATACTTCACGGAATTCTGGTCGGTTAATACTGCGGCCATACGACAGTCGCACCTGGTGCTGGTTGCTGATTTTATATGTTGTATTGAGAGATGGAAATACATCATCGGTCTTGTAATGGCGGCTCGATTCGCTCTTCTCGTAGTCACGGGAATTGGAGATGAGTTCCATATCGTTGTGCTCAAAGCGGATACCGGCGTGGATGCCGAGTTTGCCAAAGGGGAGAGACATCGCCAGGTATCCGGCGCCTAAGGTGTTGTGTCCGCGGTAGTTATTGCGCATCTGCTTTTCCTCCAGAAGATACAGCTTGTCGTAACCCATGTTTGCCTCGCTGGAGAGCAGGGTAGGGATGTCGCTGTGGCGGAAGTCGGATGGCATGTTGTTAGCTGAAATATTCCAGTTGTAGATGAAGTTGCGAGTCTGGTATTCTCGGCTGCGATACTCCCCGTAGGCACCCACTTGCAAGTCTGGCTCAAAGTTGCCAAACTTGAAGTGGTGCTTGTCATTTACACCAAGTGAGAGAATGTGTTCGTCGAGTTGAGTCCACTCGCGCGATATGTCGTTGCCGGTGCTCAGGGCATAAACGCCCGATTCGAGAGCATCGTCGATGAGGTATCTACGACGGTCAGGCAAATGACGGTTGGCATACGCATACCCGATGCTCCAGTCAAGGGCGTCGCTAGTGAAGGTGTGCTTGCCGGTAAGCTGACCGTTATATGTAGTTCTACTGCGGTAGTAATACTCTGCGCTCCGCTCCAGGTTCGACTGGGCGCTCACGCCTTCACGCCAGGTATATCGGCTGGTAGCCAACTGGTTGAAGATGTTCTTGAGCTGATACTTGTGGTTGCCGTCCTTGGAAAGGAAGGTGAAGTTGAGCATCGCTCCGAGTCTGACATTGTTATTATACTGGTCGTCAACTGAATGACGAAGATAGTTCGGTTTGTCATTGGCTGCATCATAGATGCCATAGAGGTTGTTCTCCATGTTCTCGTAGGTGCGGTATTCGTTGGTATAGTTCAGGGCGGCGAGCATGCCGAGTGTTCTTCCGCCGAGCATCCAGCGCTGGTTCAGGCTTGCTGCCAGTTTCAGGTCGCCCAAAGGCTTCCTGTTCTTCACGAGCCAATCGTTGTTAAGCCCGTTTCCCAGGAGCGAAGTAGCGTAATCGCCCACCGGTTTTCCGTTGGCATTGAGCTGCGGATTCAGAGCTGCCTGGATGCCTCCATTCAGGTTTCTCAAACCATTGTCGAAGCCGAGGAAATCGGTTCCGGAACCTTTTGTGTAAGAAAAATTCTGAAAGGCAGAAGATGTATTCCAGTTTCCGCCCACGGCGATATTGAAACTGCTTTCTGCCGGAATCTCCTTGGTGTTGACGATGATGAAACCGCCCGAGTAGTCAGCAGGATATTCAGCCGATGGCGACTTTACGATGGTAAGGTTGTCGATTTGCGAACTTGGGATGATATTGAAGGAGAATGCCCTTGAATCAGCCTCAGAACTAGGCACTGCTCCTCCGTTCACCCACACATTGTTATAACGCTGTGACAATCCACGAACCATCACGAATTTATCGTCGATGAGGCTCACGCCTGGCACTCGGCGTATCACCTCACCCGCATTCGTATCCTGAGTACGAGATATTTCCTGTGCCGAAACATTGCTCACGATGACGGGACTGTTTTTGGCCACCTGTATCATTGCCGCATCCGTATTACGCCTTTCCACAGCGGTAACGGTCACCTCCTTCAGTTGCTGTTCATCCGGTTGCAAAGCGATGGTCTGGTTTGCATCCTTCGCCTGAACCCCGTCAATTTTTTGAGTCTCTTGTTGCGCCCACGTTGGCATGCTAGCCGCCGAGAGCAATCCTAATACAATAATTCCCCTTTTAGCATTCATAACCTATATCGTTTGATTACGGTTGCAAAGGTACGGTGGTTATATTACACCGCGGTTGCAATGAGGTTGAAAGGCATTGACGAAGTTGCGACAAAGGTGTTACGGCATGTTTTTCCTGTAAAATGTATATATTAAGGTGTAAACCTCTCATCAGTCTGCAATCACCATACAGAGTCTGAGTACGTTTTCTTCGAAATGCTCCTTGTCTATGGCATTGTTCTTGAGCAGGGAGCGGTAGTTATATACGGTTTGGGGCGAATAAGACAGGATACCGGCTATCTTGGAACTTTCGGTGATGCCTAATCTTAACAGGGCGCATACACGGAGGATAGGGGGCATTTCGCCGTTCTCTTTCAGCTGGATGTGAGCCGATTCGGTGAGTTGCTGGTTCAGCTCGGTTACAAAAGTTGGGTACAGAGACAGGAATGCCTTGTCGAATTCCGTCAGAAACTCCTTGTTCTCTTTTTCTGTACTTGATGAGGACGAAAGGAGGCTCAGCAGTTCCTTGCTCTGGTTGGCTTTTATCTTTCTTACTGCCAAAGTACGCAGTTTGCTGTTCCTTTCTATGTTTTTATAGCACAGGTCAATATACACCTTCACCAGTCTCTCGCGTTTCTGGTTGGTGTCCTTCTGTTCTTCGTTGATGAGGTGCAGCTGACTGTTGAGAACTTCCATTTTTGCCGATGTAGCCGTGATTTCGTCTTTCTTCTGTTTCAGAAGTTTGTTCTTCTTGCGGATGAACAGACTGCTAAGTCCCACTCCGAGCAAGAGCAGGAAAATGACTGAGAGAGCGATGTAGAGCATGCTGTTGGTGGCTCTGATGTCATCTGTATAGGCATTGGTAATCATCTGCAATTTGGATGAAATCTCAATGCGGCGCAACCGGTTGTTGTATGCATAAGCATCTTCCAGGGATAGGTTGATGTATTCCTGGGCTTTGTTCAGACTTCTGGTCTTATGTTTGTAGATGAAGAGTGCGATGTTTTGCAGGGCTACATTTTCTTTTGTGGCAGAAGTGATGTCTGAGATGGCTGCAACCAGCAGGTAATGTTCCGTCAGTTTCGGGTTGTTGGCTTTCTGATATACTTCGGATAGGGCAAAGGCGGTCATGGCATGGAGACGGCTGTCCGGCTTTTCCATACTCAGTGCTTTTTTGTAGTATTGGATGGTCTTGTTATTGTTGGAATGATAGCTGTAATAGTAAAACTCTCCCAGCAGGTAGTAATAGAATGCATCTTTCTTTGGCGACAGTTCTAATGTTTTCTTCAGGTATTCCATTTTCTGCTGGTCGTAAATCTTGCTGAATTCATTGTTTTCACAATAGGTTGACCAGTTGTTGTATAGTCCGTAAAGTGTATAATAGTATTGAAACTGATAGTCAAGCGGATCTTCTTCCTTGGGTTCTATCTTCTGCATGATGTTTTTTGCTTCAGCATAGAATCCACGTGTGATAAGCAGGCTGGTTTGGCTAAGTTGGAATCTTTTATGATATAAGATGTTGTTGCTCTTTTGGGCAAGAACAAGGCCTTTTTTTATGTAAGTCATCGCCGAATCATACTCGTAGGCTTTGTATCCATTGGCGAGTTGCTCGTAAAGCTTGAGCTTGTCCTCGTTGCTGGTTACATATTTGGCACCCTGCTTGATGTCGTTCAGACTTTTCTCTTTTACTTCTACATAATGCGCACGTTTTTCTATGGCAGCATCCAGCTGTTTGTAGAGCTGGCTGTTGTCTGCTTTTGCGCATAGTGGTAGTAGTATCAGTAGTACGATAGTTATAAAATGTCTCATGTTTCTTATGTTTTAAAGATTCTGCTGCAAAAGTAATAAAAAACTTTCAGAATCTCGCATCTACTAACGTGTTTTTTTTAGAAATCTTTAATTTGCTGAAATTCAGCCTGATAAATCGAATAGTAGATAATGGTAATCTACCAAAAACCTACTAATCGCAACAACCTATTGAATTTTGACGTACTTTTGCGGCATCAAACAATTTTAATCGTTATAAACCTATAGATTATGGATAAAAACAACCTTTCAAAGAAAGTAGGTCTGCTGTTAGCAGGATGCTTTATTACTTTTAATGCTCTTGGTCAGACAACCATTAAGGGTCAGGTGGTAGATGCCACAGGTGAACCTGTCATTGGTGCCAGCATTCTGGTGAAAGATACCAAGAATGGTGCAGTGTCCGACTTGGATGGTAACTACAAGCTTGACAATGTTAAGGATGGTTCCGTCCTGGTCTTCTCTTATCTGGGCTACCGTACCCAGGAAATTCCTGTAAAGGGAAATCATGTTATCAATGTTTCGCTGAAAGAAAACGACGAGGTGCTCGATGAGGTGGTTGTCGTTGGTTATGCTGTGGGCAGCAAGCGCACGGTGTCGGGTGCTGTTGATCGCATCAAGAAAGAAGATATGAACAAGGGTGTAGTAACCAGTCCTGCCGAGGCCTTGAAGGGTAAGGTTGCGGGTGTTATCATTTCTCAGGCTGGCGGCGACCCTACCAGTTCGCCAAGCATCCGTGTTCGTGGAACCTCTTCTCTTTCAGGTGGTAACGACCCGTTGGTTATCATCGATGGCGTCTTTGCTGATATGACGATGTTCAATTCTCTGGCTCCTGGCGATATTGAGAGTCTCACCATCCTGAAGGATGCTTCTGAGACTGCCCAGTATGGTTCACGTGGTGCTTCCGGTGTCATTGTTGTTACCACAGCCAAGGGCAAGTTGGGCTATTCTAGCCTGAGCTACAATGGCCAGTTTGGTGTCAATACAGTCTATAAGAATCTGGATCTGATGTCGGCTTCAGAATATCGTGAGACAGCCAAGTCTTTGGGTCTGACCTATACCGATATGGGTGGCGATACCAATTTCCTTGAGGAGATTGAGCGCAATGTGGGTCTCACCCAGAATCATAATATTTCTTTCTCTTCTGGTACAGACACTTCCAGTCTTCGTGCTTCTCTGGGATTCGTTCTCCGTCAGGGTGCCTTGAAGAATTCTGATATGAAGAATTTTACAGCAAAGCTGGATGGAACCCAGTATCTCTTCGACAAACATCTGAAGCTGGAACTGGGCATATTCGGTTCTCAGCGCAATAGCAATATCCAGTATGATATGCACAAGATGTTCTATTCTGCTACAGCCTATAACCCTACTTATCCTAATGTAAGAAACGACAAGGGCGAATGGGATGAGGATCTGCTTGCCAATGAAGTCTGGAATCCACTGGGATTGCTCGATATTGATGACTTCTACAAGGATGCCTCTGTCAATGTTCATGGCAAGGCAACTGTCAACATCATCGACGGACTCTCTGTAAGTGCCTTTGGTTCATACAATTATTGGAACCGTGACAATAAGTTCTATATTCCTAACAATATCCAGATGGGTAAGCTGAACGGTAACGGATGGGCTTATATCGCCAATACCAACCGCAAGGACTATATGGGCAACGTCATGGTGAATTTCTCCAAGGATTTCGGCAAGCATCACATTGATGCCTTGGCTCTGATGGAGGGACAGAAGTACACCTACGACTGGAACTCACAGGAGGCACATGGATTTGATACCAATTACTTCAAGTTTAATAACATGAAGGCTGCTGCCAATGTGAGCTGGGGTAATCTGCAGTCTAACTACACCGAATATACCCTGAGCTCTTACATGGCTCGTGTCAACTATATGCTGGCAGACAAATACATCGCTACCGTCAATGTCCGTACCGATGGTTCTTCTAAGTTGGGTGCAGGTCAGAAGTGGGGCTGGTTCCCTTCTGCTTCCTTGGCTTGGGTAATCAGCAACGAGCCTTGGATGAAGAAAATCAAGCAGATAGATAATTTCAAGATTCGTGCAGGATATGGTGTAACCGGTAATCAGGATGCCATCGATCCTTATACTTCTCTCGCCCTGATGGAGCCTAATGGTGTTACTACCGTCAACGGTGCTACAAGTACTACTTTTGCGGTTACCTCCAACAGCAACCCTGATCTGAAGTGGGAGGTAAAGAAGACATTTGATGCCGGTTTCGACCTGTCGATGTTCAAGCAGCGTCTCAACGTAACCTTCGATTGGTACACTTCTGAGACATCAGATATGCTTTATACCTATACCGTGCCGGTACCTCCTTTCACTTACGACCGTCTGTTGGCCAATATGGGTACCATGACTAATATGGGATTTGAACTGGCTGTTCGTGGTGACATCATCAAGACAAAGGACTTCACCTTCAATTCCGGTCTGAATTTCTCTTATCAGAAGAATAAGCTGAAGAAGTTGAGTGGTACCTACAAGGGCCAGCCTATGACAACGAGCGAGCATATCTCTGTTGCCACCGTAGGTGCGGCTGGTCTGGTACATAATAATGGCGTAACCTATCTCATTGAGGGACAGCCTGTAGGTGTATTCTATCTGCCTCACTGCACAGGTATTGATGAGAATGGACAGTATATCATCGAAGACCTTGATGATAATGGTACCATTGATACGGGTGACAGTGGCGACCGCAAGGTATGCGGACAGGCCATTCCTAAGTACTTCCTCGGTTGGGATATGAGCTTCAAGTACAAGAACTGGGATCTGAGCATGCAGTTTAATGGTGCCTTCGGTCATAAGATTTACAATGCTACATCCATGACCTTGAGCAATATGAGTAATTTCCCAACCTATAATATCCTGAGCGGTGCACAGCATCTCAATAATGGCAAGGGAATCCATGATGTTCAGATTTCTGACTACTGGTTGGAAAAGGGTGACTATATGAACTTCGAGTACGCTTCTCTGGGCTACACCTTCACCAAGGATATGCTCAAGTGGAAGTTCATCAACAACATTCACCTTGCATTGTCAGTCAACAATATCTGTACCCTCACTGGTTACAAGGGCTTGACTCCAATGATCAACTCAGCAACCATCAGTGGCGACAATCTGGGTGTTGACGACAAGAACATCTATCCTCTGAGCCGTACTTATACTCTGTCGCTCTCAGTGAATTTCTAAATGTTTTCACATAGAATAGATAACAAGTTCTAATTAAGAATTACATTATTAATATATAAAGGATTACAGTTATGAAACAATATATTATAGGTTCGATGCTTCTTTCATCGATATTACTGGCTAGTTGCTCACTGGATGAGACTCCACGAAGCAAGTTTTCTGAGGAGGAGGCTTTCAGTACCCCTAAGCTGGTATATGTAAACACAGTGGCTAACGTATATTCTTCCATTGGAAATGGATTGTATGGAAGCGATGGTGGCTCGGTACACACCTTCCAGGAGTTCTCTTCTGATGCCAGTATGATTCCTGGTCGCCAGGGTGACTGGGTAGATGGTGGAGCCTGGCAGAACATTTTCCTCCACAACTTTGAGTCGTCTGTAAGCAAGTATAACGATGTGTGGAACAACCTGTATCGTGTCATCGGTCTTGCCAATTCTTCTATCGACCGACTCAACAAGTACCTGGGTGAACATCCGGAGTATGCTGAATATGTATATGAATTGAGAGCCCTTCGTGCTGTCTATTATTACTATGTGATGGATCTCTTCGGACAGGTGCCATTGGTTGTTTCTTCTCAGGTGAGTGCTAACGAGGTGAATCAGTCCAACCGCTCTGATGTCTTCAAGTTTGTCACTTCTGAGTTGGCAGAATGTATTCCTCATCTTTCAGACAGTAAGAGCCAGAACGAGGGTGAATATTATGGCCGTATCACCAAGGCTGTGGCATATATGTGTATGGCTAAGTGTGCCATCAATGCACCGGTCTATACCATCGATGATACCACTCCAACCAGCTATAGTGCCTTTGTCGGAACAGACAAGAGCGGCAAGGCTACTGCCAGCGAGGAGCAGGGAAAGACTGTTTCGGAAATGGGCGAAAAAATTAACATCACTTTGGATGGCAAGACTCGCAATGCGTGGGAAACAGCAGTCTATTGTGCTGATCAGATTGCCAGTTTGGGTTACCGCCTGCAGCCTAGCTATGCCGACAACTTCATCGTAGCCAACCAGAATTCCGTGGAGAATATCTGGACCCGCCCGAATGATTGCGTCAACTATAAGATAGAGGATTACAACATCGTCCGCACCCTGCATTACAACCATGGCGGTGCCATCGGTTACCAGGGCTGGAATGGAGCCTGCTCTTCCAAGCAGCAGATGCTGGTATATGGCTATGGAACGGCTAACCCTGACCCTCGTCTGAAACTCAACTTCTATACCGACAAGGATTATATGGAGGAGACAGGAAAAGCTGTAGAGGATGGTGCTACAGATAAGCCGCTGGAGTATATGCCATTGGCTGTAAAGGTGGATTTCACTGCTGCCGATGACCCTCATGCCATGAAGTGTTCCGGTGCCAGAATGAAGAAGTATGAGTTTGACAAGTCCACTACCCAGCAGTATAGCTTCAACAACGACTTGGTAATTTGGCGTTATGCCGATGCCTTGCTCCTGAAGGCTGAGGCTGAGTATCGTATGGGTAACAAGGCTGAGGCTCTCACAATTGTCAATGAGGTTCGTGGCCGTGTTGCTGCTACACCTCGTACAGAACTTACGCTCAATGACATTCTGGATGAACGTATGCTGGAACTGGCTTGGGAGGGAGTACGCCGCCAAGACCAGATCAGATTCTGTACCTTTACAGAGCCTACTGCTGACCGCTTCAATGGTGTGACCCACAATGCTTCTGCAGGTGATTACAATGATGATACGCAGGGCTATACCATGGTTTATCCTATCCCTTATGCCGTGCTCAACTTGAACAAGAAGCTCGGTCAGAATCCTGGATATACTAAGTAGTCAATCATAAACTAAAAATGAAGAATAATATGAAAAAACTCTTTTTGCTCGCAAGCCTTCTGATGGCTTTTGGCATCTCGGCAGATGCTGGAGACATTACTTCTCCTAACGGACAAATCAAGGTGAACTTCACCTTGGATGGCACTGTGCCTACCTATAGTGTGACCTATCAGGGCAAGACAATTATCAAGCCTAGCCGTCTGGGTTATCAGCTCGCCAAGGGCGGTAAGGATGGCAAGGACCTGCTTGCCGATTTTAGTGTTATCGATGAGAAAACTTCCACTTTCGATGAGACCTGGACTCCTGTTTGGGGAGAGAACAAGTCTATCCGCAATCATTATAATGATATGCTGGTAGAGTTGAAGCAGAATTCCACAGACAGTTATATGAACGTCCGTTTCCGTGTCTATGATGATGGAGTAGGATTACGCTATGAGTTCCCTCAGAAAGGCAGTCTCAACTACTTTACCATCAAGGAAGAGCGTACTGAGTTTGCCATGACGGGCGATCATACCGCCTGGTGGATTCCTGGTGATTACGATACCCAGGAATATGAATACACCAAGACCCGTCTGTCTGGCATTCGTCCAGCCTTGCATGCTGCTGTTAGTGGCAATCTCTCACAAACCGTCTTTTCGGATACCGGTGTACAGACCTCACTCCAGTTGAAGACAGATGACGGTATCTACATCAATCTGCATGAGGCTGCTCTGGTGGATTATCCAGCCATGCACCTGAATCTGGATGACAAGAGCATGACCTTTACCTCTTGGCTTACTCCAGATGCACAGGGAATGAAGGGATATGTGCAGACTCCGTTCAAGAGCCCTTGGCGTACGATGGTCATTACAAATGATGCTCGCAAGGTATTGTCTTCCAACCTGATTCTCAATCTCAATGAGCCTTGCAAGATCAAGGATACCTCCTGGATTCATCCTGTAAAGTATGTAGGTGTATGGTGGGAGATGATTTCAGGTAAGGGAGAGTGGGCTTATACCCATGATTATCCTACCGTGAAGTTGGATGGAACCGACTATGTACATGCCAAGCCATCGGGCAAACATTCTGCCAACAATGCCAATGTACGCCGTTACATCGACTTCGCTGCAGCCCATGGTTTCGATGCAGTCCTGGTAGAAGGATGGAACATCGGTTGGGAAGACTGGAGTGGCTATATGAAGGAAAAGGTATTCGATTTCCTGACTCCATATCCTGATTTCGACATCAAGGCGCTCAATGAGTATGCGCATTCCAAGGGAGTGAAGCTCATCATGCATCATGAGACCTCCTCTTCTGTAATGAACTACGAGAAGTATATGGACAGAGCTTATAAGTTGATGAAGGATTATGGCTACGATGCAGTGAAGAGCGGTTATGTAGGCAACATCATTCCTCGTGGCGAGCATCACTACAGTCAGTTGGAAATCAACCACTATCTGCATGCCGTAACCCGTGCTGCCGATTATCACATCATGGTAAATGCCCATGAGGCAGTGCGTCCTACCGGTCTCTGCCGCACTTATCCTAACCTGATTGGCAACGAGAGTGCTCGCGGTACTGAATATCAGGCTTTCGGAGGAACCAAACCGGGACATACCGCCATCTTGCCTTTCACCCGTCTGCAGGGTGGTCCGATGGATTATACCCCTGGTATCTTTGAGATGGATTGTGCCAATGGTTCACATTGCAACTCTACCATCTGCGGTCAGTTGGCACTTTATGTTACTATGTATAGTCCATTGCAGATGGCTGCCGATTTCCCTGAGAATTACGAGAAGCACATGGATGCCTTCCAGTTTATCAAGGATGTGGCTGTAGATTGGGACAAGTCTATCTATCTGGAGGCTGAACCAATGGAGTATATCACCGCTGCCCGCAAGGCAAAGGGTTCTGATAACTGGTTTGTCGGTGGTGTTACGGGCATGAAGGCTCATCAGTCTACCGTAAAGCTCGATTTCCTCGAGAAGGGAAAGAAGTATGTGGCTACCATCTATCAGGATGCAAAGAATGCCAACTACAAGACCAATCCGCAGGCTTATGTCATCACCAAGAAGACTGTAACCAGCAAGTCTGTCTTGAAGTTGAACTCCGTTGCAGGTGGTGGATTCGCTATAAGCATTCTTGCACAATAAAAAGCAGGATTTGAAGTTATTATTAGAGAGAGTTTTTCTTGGATTAATAATAATGCTCATGAAAAGAATGAATAAAATGCTGTTGGTTGCTGCTTTGGCGGCAACCACACTTTCTGTTCAGGCAGAACAGAAGAAGGGACCGGCTTGGTTGAGTGATGCACTTTTCTATCAGATTTATCCATCTTCCTATATGGATACTGATGGCAATGGTATTGGCGATTTGCCGGGTATCACTTCCAAGTTGGATTACATCAAGTCGCTGGGTGTGAACGCCCTCTGGCTCAATCCGATCTTTGAGTCGGGATGGTTTGATGGTGGCTATGATGTCATCGATTTCTACAAGGTGGATCCTCGATTCGGTACCAATACCGATTTGGTTACATTGGTCAATGAGGCCCATAAGCGTGGCATGAAGGTTTGTCTCGACCTGGTGGCAGGACATTCCAGCACCAAGTGTGCCTGGTTTAAGGAGTCTTCCGAGAAAGATCCTAACCAGCGTTACAGCGACTATTATATCTGGATGAATGATATCCCTGAGAGTGAGAAGAAAGAAATAGAAGCCCGTCATCAGGAGGCAAGTCCGGAGTCTAGTACCCGAGGCAGATATGTGGAGGCGAATGCTCCTCGTGCCAAGTATTATGAGAAGAATTTCTTCGAGTGCCAGCCAGCCTTGAACTATGGCTTTGCTCATCCAGACCCAAATCATCCTTGGGAGCAGAGCGTAGATGCGCCTGGACCACAGGCTGTCCGCAGGGAGATACGTAACATCATGGCTTTCTGGTTTGATAAGGGTGTGGATGGCTTCCGTGTAGATATGGCGTCATCGCTTATCAAGAACGACCCCGACAAGAAGGAGGTTTCCAAACTCTGGAATGAGATGCGTGCCTGGAAGGACAAGTACTATCCTGAGACCGTCCTGATTTCAGAGTGGGCTAATCCGCAGCAAGCCATTCCTGCCGGCTTCAACATCGATTTCTACATCCATTTCGGTCTCAAGGGCTATGCCTCTCTGTTCTTCGACCGCAAGACTCCATGGGGCAAGTGGGAGCAGAGCTACCAGAACTGCTATTTCGACAAGCAGGGCAAGGGTTCGCTCAAGGAGTTTAGCGAGAACTATACCAAGGCATACAATGCCACCAAGAATCTCGGCTACATCGCTGTTCCATCTGCCAACCACGATTACCAGCGTCCTAACATCGGTACCCGCAACACGCCAGACCAGTTGAAGGTGGCGATGACCTTCTTCCTCACCATGCCAGGTATTCCATTTATCTATTATGGTGATGAGATTGGTATGAAGTATCAGATGAATCTCCCTAACAAGGAGGGTAGCAATGAGCGCTCTGGTACTCGCACTCCGATGCAGTGGACCAAGGGCAAGAATGCCGGATTCTCTACGAGTGCACCTGATAAGCTCTACTTCCCTGTAGATACGGAAAACGGAAAGTTGACCGTTGAGGCTCAGCAGGGAGATCAGAATTCTCTGTTGTCATATACCCGTAAGCTGACCGCTTTGCGTCATTCAGCCAAGGCTCTTGACAATGAGGGAGATTGGAAGCTCCTGAACCAGAAGGGGCAGGAATATCCGATGGTATATGAGCGCACTTTGGGTGATGAGAAGTATGTTGTTGTCGTGAATCCTGGTGCCAAGGCAGCCT
>ERZ1026878.1200-NODE-1200-length-16459-cov-10.129663_pt1 | contig 16459 bp, 9 predicted proteins | sample MGYA00380169_ERZ1026878 | MGnify/ENA primary metagenome ERZ1026878 (study PRJEB33269, sample SAMEA4719805) | human gut metagenome | biome: human-associated habitat; feature: organic feature; material: feces | place: Cameroon | collected 2013-10 ...
GACAATTATGATTAAGAAAATATTATTGGGAATGACCCTGCTGATGTCTATGGTGTCTTGCACCGAGGACTTCACCGATTGGGGTAAACCACAGACCAATCCTCAGGAGGATGCCGTAACATTCGGCAATGGTAGCGTAGCTCCAGTTGAGGTCATCAACTTGGCTGACGTTCAGACAGAGAAGGTAAAAGTAGCGAGCATTGTTGCTCCTACTTCTTCCGACGCGGCCTATAAACCAAGCTTCAAAATCAATTTCGATGGTCAGACATTCGATATTGACGCTGAGGGCAATATGGCAAAAGCCGACTTGGTAAACTATATAGTAGAAAAGTTTGGCAAGCGTCCTTCCGAGCGCGACATCGATGCCACTCTCGACGCATGGGTTAACAATGGATCGACAGCCGTCAAGATGGCTACATCAGAGAAGTTCCAGGTGAAGGCTATCCCTGAGGCTCCAGTTATTGAAGAAGGTTACTACCTCGTAGGTGATATGTTTACTACAGAAGACGTAAATGGTTGGACCAAGGCAGCTGCAAAGGCATTCAAGCACAGCGATAAGGATGTATATGAGGATCCGGTCTTCACCATAAGCTTCGAGACTAAAAAGCCCGACCAGTACTGGAAGATTATTCCTAAGAAGAACATCGACGCTGATGACCTCTGGGCTGCCGGCGTAGTAGGTCCTAAGGTTGACGGCGACGACAGCATGACAGGTTTGTTGACCAACGGTGAAGCCAAGGCTGGCAAGATTGCCAAGGCTGGCAAGTATAAGCTCACCATCAACATGATGGACTACTCTTACACCTTGGAGGAGGTTAATTACGATCCATTCATTTACTTCATCGGCGCAACTGACGGCTGGACAAACGCTGAGCAGAAGCTTGCTCTCGTAGACGATGCAAAGGGAGTATACACTGGTTACCTTTATTGTGCCGACCCTAACGGTTTGGGCAATCAGTTCAAGTTCCAGCGTGTAGCCGGTAGTTGGGATAATGAGATAAATTCTGGTGCATTCAGCACATTCTCTGGTGCAGCAACCAGCGAAGGTGGAAACATCGGCGTTAACGCAGGAGAAGGTGTATACTACTTCGATGTTAATCTTGGAGAAGGCATCATCAAGGCCACTAAGGTTGAGACCATGGGCATCATCGGTGGTTTCAATAATTGGGCTGGCGACGCTCCAATGACATGGAATGCTGAAGAGTATTGCTTCGAGGCAACTAATGTTGGTGTGACAGCCGACGGTTGGAAGTTCCGCGTAAACGGTGGTTGGGACATCAACCTCGGTGGAAGTCTCGACAACTTGACAGCAGGTGGCGACAACATTTCGGTTGCCGGCAACACAGTCAAGCTGTATCCTACAAGAAAGACTTCTGAGAATATCTACTGCACAGTAAAATAAGCGTCAGGAGGCTTATCTCACTTCACTGCTGACAAAGCTGAAGTAAAGTAACATAAAAGCTTCATCTATCATATAAACACAACTCTGGATGGAGGGAGTGGAAAGAAGGCGTAATGCTGACTTTCCGCTCCCTTTTTTTTTCGTATGAATCTATTTGTAGCCGTCGCACGCGTGGAATTCGTCGCTTTTCTGAAAAAGCAGCCGTTGCACACATGGAATTCGTTGCTTTTCCAGAAAAAGTAGCCGTAACTGAAAGATATTTGTTGTTTTTACTCAAAAAGTAGCCGTCACACGCATGGAATTCGTTGTTTTCCAGAAAAAGTAGCTGTAACTAAAAGATATTTGTGTTTTTTCTCAAAAAGAAGGTCTCTCACGGAAGATATTTGTATTTTTTCCCAAAAGAAGGCAATCCCTAGAAGATATTTGTATTTTTTTCCCAAAAGAAGGTCTCCCATGGATGATCTTGCCATTTTTTTTTCAGATGAAGGTTTCACATGAAAGATATTTGTGCTTTCTCTTCGGTTGAAGGATTAACATGGAAAATCTGCAAACGTTTACATTCTATTTTCCAAATTTGCCCACATTATATATATATCATAATAAATCTTTTTTCTAAATTTGCAATTGCAATCCAGCCCCGCGCCTAATTATAAGTATCAAAAACATAAACAATCAATTATAAAATTCCAACCAATATATGAACGTAACATTCAGCATCCCATACCGCACTGCGTATGGCGACGAACTTCTGCTAAATATCGCCCCGGCACGCGAGGACGAAAGTTTGGCATTAGACATGAGCCAGTTTAAGGCACTCGCTATGGCTACCCACGATGGTGAGACATGGACACTGAACACTACTCTTGACCCAGATAAGGCCACACGCTACGACTATTTCTACAGCGTGCGTAGTATCCGCGGCATCAAGTGCTCAGAGTGGAAAACTATTATGCACCGTCTCGACCTCACAGCGTCGAAGGCAAATGCCTACGATGTGAACGACCGTTGGACCGACTTCCCCGGCGACACTTATCTCTACAGCTCGGCTTTCACCGATTGTATTAACCGCCGTGTGCAGTCGGCAGTGCCCGCCACCGATTCTTCTGCCACATTGCGCCTTGTGGTGCGCGCGCCACAGTTGCGCTCTGGTATGCGCCTTAACATTGTAGGAGCACAGCCAGCCTTGGGCTGCTGGAATCTTGCAAAGGCACTGCCTATGGTTGAGCACAACCACAACGAGTGGATAGTCGACTTGGACGCCGACAGCCTCTTTGCCTCAATCCACCGCAGCCGCACTACATCAGCCGTTGCCAAGGACGAGAATGTGAATCTCGAGTTCAAGTTTGTTGCCTTTGGCGACAAGGGCGAAGTGGAGTGGGAGACAGGCCAGAACCGCACGCTCTGCGTAGAGCCGTTGCCTCAAGGCGAGGTGCGTGTTGAAGTTCTCGACCAGGCATTCTTCGCTCTCTACAACCAGAAGGTGGCAGGAACCCTCATCCCCGTGTTCTCGCTCCGCTCGGAGGGCAGCTTCGGTGTGGGCGACTTCGGCGACTTGAAGCTGATGATCGACTGGGTGGCACAAACCCACCAGCGCCTGCTCCAGGTGCTTCCTATCAACGACTCCACATCCACCCACACCTGGACCGACTCTTATCCCTACTCGTGCATAAGCATCTTTGCCCTGCATCCGCAGTTTTGCGACCTCCGTCAGTTGCCTGCCCTCAAGGACAAGGTTGAGGCCGACCGCTTCGAGATGCTTCGCGAGGAACTCAACGGTCTGCCGCAGATCGACTACGAGCGCGTGAACAACGCCAAGACAAAATACTTGCAGCTCCTCTTCAAGCAGGAAGGCAAGGAGGTGCTCGCGACAGAGGATTTCAAGGAGTTCTTCAAGCACACAGAGCATTGGCTCGTGCCCTACGCCCAGTATTGCTATCTGCGCGACAAGAACGGCACATGCGAGTTTGCCAAGTGGAAGGGTCACACACAGTGGAATGAGGCCGACCGCGCCTCGCTCTCTAATCCGCAGAACAAGGCGTTCAAGGATGTTGCGTTCTTCTACTATGTGCAGTTCGTGCTCGACCGTCAGATGCGCTCGGCTCACGACTATGCCCGTGCGCGTGGCGTGATACTCAAGGGCGACATTCCTATCGGTGTCAACCGCAACGGTTGCGACGTATGGCATGAGCCGGAATACTTCCACCTCGACTCGCAGGCAGGTGCTCCGCCAGACGGCTTCTCTGTGAACGGACAGAACTGGGGCTTCCCTACATACAACTGGGAACGCATGATTGCCGACGGTTGCCAGTGGTGGGTGCGCCGCTTCCAGAACATGCAGCAGTATTTCGACGCCTACCGCATCGACCATGTGCTCGGCTTCTTCCGCATCTGGGCCATACCTACCGACTGTGTTCACGGACTCCTTGGACAGTTCCAGCCGGCTCTCGCCATGAGCCGCGAGGAGATTAAGAGCTACGGACTCAACTTCCAGGAGGATTTGTTCACCAAGCCGTTCATTGCCGACTGGATTGTCAGCCGCATCTTCAAGGAGCACGCCGAGGAGGTGAAGGAGAAATACTTGCAGCACGAGCACGACGACATCTTCTCGCTGAAGCCTGAGTACGACACCGAGCGCAAGGTTGAGGCCGCCTTCGAGGGCAAGACCACAGACAAGGACATCTGGCTGCGCGACGGACTCTACGCTCTTATAGAAAACGTGCTCTTCGTGCGCGACCGTCAGAACCCGAATATGTTCCATCCGCGCATCACGGCACAGCTCAACTTCATGTACGAGGCTCTGTGGCAGAACGACAAGGATGCCTTCAACCGCCTCTACAACGACTACTACTATCGTCGCAACAACGATTTCTGGTATCGCGAGGCTATGAAGAAGCTGCCGCTCCTCTCGCAGGCTACACGAATGCTCGTGTGTGCCGAGGACCTTGGTATGGTGCCCGACTGCGTGCAGTGGGTTATGAATGAGCTTCGCATCCTGAGCCTTGAGCTTCAGTCGATGCCAAAGGACCCGACAGTGGAGTTCGGCCATCTCTCGCGCAATCCCTACCGCTCAGTATGCACATTGTCAACCCACGATATGCCTACACTCCGCCAGTGGTGGGACGAGGACTACGACCGCACACAGAAGTACTACAACACAATGCTCTATCGTGGTGGTGCCGCTCCTCATCCGCTCCCAGGTTGGCTTGCACGCGACATCGTGTCGCGTCAGCTCACCTCGCCTTCAATGCTCTGCATCCTCTCGCTCCAGGACTGGTTTGCCATCGACGAGCGCATCCGTCTTGCCGACGCCAACGCCGAGCGCATCAATATCCCTGCCAACCCGAAGCACTATTGGCGCTATCGCATGCACATGACGATAGAACAGCTGATTGCTGACAAGGAATATAATGATGAGGTGAAGGATCTGATTGACGAGGCAGGTAGAAAGTAAAATGGCAGAGTGGGTATGGCAGGGATGCCATACCCTCCTACTGATTGCCGCTCATATATAAGGATAAATTTGAACAAATACTAAATTTTAAAAATCAACATGAAGTTTCGCACCCTTCTCCTCTCCCTTCTTTCCACCTGCACAGGCCATTACGCCTTGGCGCAGACCTTCAACGAAGTGGAGTATTCTCCAAAGGCTACGACCTTCCAACTCACCACTTCGCCCGACGTGAAGAAGGTGAATGTTGTGATTACAGATAATGACAGCGACACGGCTGGACAACTCGTGAAGTCGATGAAGCGTGTTGGTGCCGGCAAGTGGAAGCTGACAGTAAAGAACGACCTCAAGGGCAAATACTATGTGTTCAGTGTCTACAACCAGGAACAGCCCGACATTACTCCAGGCCTGTTTGCCAAGGCTGTAAGTGTCAACGGCAAGCGCGGCGCTATCGTCGACCTTAAAGACACCGACCCCGAAGGCTGGGCCGACGATGTGCGTCCGGCATTGAAGAATCCTTGCGACCTCGTAATCTACGAGATGCACCACCGCGACTTCTCCATGGACCTCTCCTCTGGCATCAAGAACAAGGGAAAGTTCCTTGCGCTCACCGAACCTGCCGCCATCGACCATCTGCGCCGCCTTGGCGTGAATGCCATCCACATACTGCCGTCGTTCGACTTTGCCTCGATTGACGAGTCGAAGCCCGATGTGGCTCAATACAACTGGGGCTACGACCCTCTCAACTATAATGTGCCCGAAGGCTCTTACTCTACCAACGCTGCCGACCCTAAGGTTCGCATACGTGAGTTCAAGCAGATGGTGCAGGCTCTCCACAAGGCTGGCATCCGTGTCATCCTCGACGTTGTGTACAACCATACCTTCGACATCAACGGCTCGAATTTCCAAAAGACCTATCCCGACTATTACTTCCGCAAGACAGCCGAAGGCAAATACTCCGACGGCTCTGGCTGCGGCAACGAGACGGCATCCGACAAACAGCTGATGCGCGACTTTATGAAGGAGAGCGTGGAGTATTGGGTTAAGGAATATCATATCGACGGTTTCCGCTTCGACCTCATGGGCGTCCACGACATCGAGACCATGAACGAGATACACGATGTGGTGAGCAAGATCGACCCTTCAATATATATATATGGTGAGGGCTGGAGCGCAGGCTCGTGCGCTTATCCCCAGGAGAAGCTTGCCATGAAGGCCAACGCACGCGAGCTGAATGGCATTGGAGCCTTCAGCGACGAAATGCGCGATGCCTTGCGCGGTCCGTTCTCGGATGACACAAAGGGCGGTTTCCTTGCAGGAGTGCCTGGCCAGGAGGAGAGCATCAAGTTTGGCATTGCCGGAGCGATAAGCCATCCGCAGATAGACATGACAAAGGTGAACTACTCTAAGACAGCCTGGACCAACGAGCCGTCGCAGATGGTGGCCTATGTCAGCTGCCACGACGACATGTGCCTCACCGACCGTCTGCGTGCAAGCATCCCGTACATCGGCGACGACGAACTCATTCGTCTCGACCTTCTCGCACAGACAGCCGTGTTCACATCGCAGGGCGTTCCGTTCATTCTTGCTGGCGAGGAAATGCTGCGCGACAAGAAGGGAGTGCACAACTCCTTCCGTTCGCCCGACTCCATCAACCGCCTCGACTGGAACAACCTGAAGCGTTATCCGCAGGTGTTCGACTACTATTCGGGTCTTATCTCTCTGCGCAAGCAGCATCCTGCCTTCCACATGGGTTCTGCCGACGAGGTGCGCAAGCATCTTGTGTTCCTCGATGCTCCCGCAGGAGTGGTGGCATATCAGCTTAAGGACAATGCCGGCGGCGACTCTTGGAAGAACATTATCGTGATACTCAACTCGCAGAAGACTCCACAGACTGTCAACGTGCCAGAGGGCAGCTACACAATGGTTGTTGCCAACGGCAAGGTGAATGCCGGTGGCATTGGTCTGGTGAGTGGCAAGACGGTGACTGTGGCTCCACAGTCGGCGTTGATTGTGCATGATTAAAAGATTCAAGTGAACTTCAACACCTAAATAATTATGAACTTAAAAAATATAAAACTCTCCTCATTAAAGAGAAAGGGCAAGGAGGCAGGACTTCTCCTTTCCCTCTTATTGACAAGCAACATCAATATGAGTGCAGCCCAGAAAGTCGACCGTATCGACCCCACCAACTGGTTTGTAGGCATGAAGAACCCGCAGGTTCAGCTCATGGTCTACGGCAAGGATATACGTTCTGCCGAGGTTTCTACCGATTATCCCGGCGTGCGCATCGACTCGCTCGTGCGTCTCGACAGTCCCAACTATCTGCTCGTTTACATGAACGTGAAGGATGCTCAGCCCGGAACAATGAATCTTCAGTTCCGTGCTGCCAAGGGCAAGACTAACGTGAAGTATGAGCTTAAGGCGCGCGACATGAGTGGCGACGACCGCAAGGGCTTCACCAATGCCGACGTTCTCTATATGCTCATGCCCGACCGTTTCGCTTCGAGTGGCAAGAACATTAATGTCAAAGGATTGAAAGCATATACAGTAAACCGCAAGCAGCCGTCGCTGCGTCATGGTGGCGACCTTGAGGGCATTCGCCAGCACCTTGACTATTTCAACGAACTTGGCGTTACAGCCCTTTGGCTCACTCCGGTATTGGAGAACGACTCTCCCGACCACGGCACACAGAGCTCTTATCATGGCTATGCCACAACCGACTACTATCGCGTTGACCCACGCTTCGGCTCAAACGCCGACTATCGCCAGCTCATTGACGATGCCCACAAGAAGGGATTGAAGGTGGTGATGGACATGATTTTCAACCACTGTGGTTTCGACCATCCTTGGGTGAAGGACATGCCTACAAAGGATTGGTTCAACACTCCCGAATGGCTTGCTCCCGAAAATCAGAAGAATGCCGTGAAGACAAAGACGATGGACGGCGACCAGATGACCAACGACAAGTATCTGCAGACAAGCTATAAGCTCACTCCAGTGCTCGACCCATACGCATCGAAGGTTGACTTGCACGAGACAGTGGACGGTTGGTTTGTGCCTACAATGCCCGACCTCAACCAGCGCAACCAGCACCTCATGACTTACCTCATTCAGAACTCGGAGTGGTGGATTGAGACTGTAGGCATCGACGGCATACGCATGGACACCTATCCTTATGCCGACCGCAAGGGTATGGCCCATTGGATGAAGGTGCTCAACGAGGAATATCCCAACTTCAACACCGTGGGCGAGACATGGGTTACCGAGCCTGCCTACACTGCCGCATGGCAGAAGGACTCACCTCTCTCGGATGTAAACTCCAACCTCAAGACAGTCATGGACTTCTCGTTCTTCGACAAGCTCAATCAGGCTAAGCATGAGGAGACCGACGACTGGTGGAAAGGTTTCAACCGCATCTACAACTCCCTCTGCTACGACTATCTGTATGTGGACCCGTCGTATGTGATGGCGTTTATCGAGAACCACGACACCGACCGCTTCCTTGGCGAGGGTCAGGACTCGCTTGCCCTTAAGCAGGCACTCGCTCTCTTGCTCACCGTCAACCGCATTCCGCAGCTCTACTACGGCACGGAGATAATGATGAATGGCACAAAGCAGGTGACTGATGGCTATGTGCGCCGTGATTTCCCTGGAGGCTTCCCTGGTGACACACGCAATGCCTTCAACAAGGCAGAGCGCACAAAGGCAGAGCAGGACATGTTCAGCTGGACAAGCCGACTGCTGCATTGGCGACAGGGCAACGAAGTCATAACCAAGGGCAAGCAGACTCAGTTCATCCCCATGAAGGGAGTGTATGTGGTGGCCCGCACTCTTGGCGACAAGGCTGTGATGACCGTAATCAATGGCACATCAAAGGCTGCCACAATGAAGACAGAGCGTTATGCCGAGATAATTGGCAACCGCAAGGAGGCTACAAACGTTCTTACGGGTCGTAAGATTGACCTTACAAAGGATGTGAAATTGCAGCCAAGAGGAGTCTTGGTTCTTAGTATGTAGAAATAGTAGGAGGGTATTCTCAACTGTTACTTTTTTTTAAGTCTAAAACAACAATGACCAAATTTTCCAAATCAATAGCAAGCTTAATCTGTGGATTAGGATTGCTTCCGCTATCCGCTTCAGCCCAAGGCTGGCCATCCAAATATCAGGGTGTGATGCTTCAGGGTTTCTATTGGGACAGCTTCGATGCCTCGCAATGGACAAATCTTGAAAGTCAGGCAGACGAGTTCGCCCAGTATTTCAAGCTCGTGTGGGTTCCGCAGAGTGCATATTGTGGCGGAAAGTCGATGGGCTACAACGACCTTTACTGGTTCAGCAACTACAATTCGTCGTTCGGCTCGGAGGCTCAGCTCCGCTCAATGATCAAGACATTCAAGCATAAGGGCATAGGCACTATTGCCGACGTCGTAATCAATCACCGTGGAACAATAAAGGATTGGTTCGACTTCCCCACCGAGACCTACAACGGCAAGACCTACACCATGACCTCTACCGATGTCTGTGCCAACGACGACAAAGGCAAGGCTGCCACGGCTGCCAAGCAAAAAGGCGTAAGCCTTAGCGCTAACAACGACTCGGGCGAGGATTGGAGCGGAATGCGCGATCTCGACCATAACTCCGAGAATGTGCAGAACACAGTCATCGACTATCTGCGTATGCTTATCGACGACTTCGGTTATACCGGATTCCGCTACGACATGACCAAGGGCTACGACGGTAAGTTCACTGGTTTGTACAACTCTACTGTCAATCCCGAATTCTCGGTAGGAGAGTATTGGGACGGCAACAAGTCGGTGCTTATGAAGTGGCTTCAGGCTACCAAGGTGGATGACAAGATTCAGTCGGCCACATTCGACTTCCCCATCCGCTACACCGTGCGCGATGCCGCCAACAATGGCAATTGGGCAAAACTCTCAACAGGCGGTCTTGCCACAAACGACACCTACAAGCGTTATGCCGTGACCTTTGTGGAGAACCACGACACAGAGAAACGTGCCGACAACGAGAACGACCCTTTACGCAAGGACACTCTCGCCGCCAACGCTTACTTATTGGCAATGCCAGGCACTCCATGCGTGTTCTACAAGCATTGGATTGACTGCAAGCAGGACCTCAAGAACATGATTCTCCTGCGCAACCGTGCAGGCATCAACAACGAGAGCAAGTACAACAGCGAGGAAAGCACATCAGCTCGATTCGTGTTCACCACAACTGGTGATAATGGAAAACTGCGTGTTGCTGTGGGTAAAACAGCCAACAGCTATGAGCCGGGCAATGGCTATGCGCTTGCTGCCGAGGGCTATCACTGGCGCTACTTCCTTGAGACATCGCTGGAGACAGCATGGCCGTCGCTGCCGTCGGGAACTTACTACAATGAGCCTACGGTCACTCTGCGTGCCATTTCTGCCAATGCCGATGCCAAGATTGCCTATACTCTCGATGGCTCCGAGCCAACAGCCAAGAGCAATGTAGTGGCTAATGGCACTGCAATCACATTGCCCGAGGGCAACATTACGCTCAAGGTGGGATTGCTCGTAGGTGGAAACGTGAGTGGAGTGGAGACCCGCTCCTACGAGGTGAAGAGTTTCAAGCCTTACCCAATCTCTGTGTATGTCAATACAGAAAATGTGGGTTGGGACCATGCCTACTTCTGGACATGGGGAGGCGACGAAACTCACGGACCAGCCAACAAGGATTGGCCTGGCGATAAAGTCGCTACAGCCACCGAGCATAATGGCAAGAAATGGTTTGCCAAGTCGTTCAGCATCAACACGCCCACCGACTATGTGAGCTTTGTGTTTGCCAAGGACAAGAGCACTCAGACTGCCGACGTGAGCAACGTTACTGCAACATCCTATTTCGAGGTGTTGAAAGATGTCGACGGCCAAGGACATTATCTCGTGAAGGATGTCACCAAGGAGAATACCACAGCCATAATCTCCATCCACGACAATGCGTCGGTTCTCAACCGTCCTACTGTCGTAAGCACTATCGACGGCAGAACCGTGCGCCGATTCAACAGTAGTGTCGAGACAGCCAAGGCTCTTGACGGACTCGCCAAGGGTATGTATGTTGTCAATGGCAAGAAGGTTGTAAAATAAGACAAAAACATTTAAAACACCGTATATGTTTTCCGAGCCTACGGAAAATATATACGGTGATAAACAGAAAAAACATTAGCACAATGTTGCCTTAATGTTTTAAATATTATGATTCAAAACACAACATTCACAATTCAAAACTAAAAATCCCACTTTTTCTTTTATTTTTACAATATTCGTGTGAAACTGGCGTTATACTAACGTGTTTAAACGCTATCAAATAATAATAATCATCATGCTGCTTACGCTTGTCTCCGTCAGGAGCCATGCGCAGTACGACGTGTCCTTCGCCCATTACTTCGACATGGAGCCGTCGTTCAATGCAGCTGCCGTGGGTAAACAGTCAAAGCTCAATGTGTCGGCTGCCTACGCCATGGACCTTGCCGGATTCAAGAACAATCCGCAGACAATGTATGCCGGAGCCGATATGCCCTTCATCTTCATGAAGTCATACCACGGAGCCGGAGTGCAGTTTATGAACGACAAGATTGGTCTGTTCACACACAAGCGTCTTGCCCTGCAATACGCCTACAAGACAAAGCTCTTTGGAGGTCAGCTGTCAATGGGTGTGTCGGCAGGACTGCTAAGCGAGAGTTTCGACGGAACAAAAGTCGACCTTGAGGACTCCAACGACCCCGCTTTCTCTTCGACAAAGCTCGACGGCAACGCCATCGACCTCGCCTTGGGACTATACTACACCCACCGCAACTGGTATGTAGGTCTCTCGGCACAGCACCTCAACTCACCCCTTGTAAACCTCGGCGAGCGCAACGAGCTTCAGGTGGATGCCACCTATTATGCCACGGGCGGCTACGACATTCGCTTGCGCAACCCCTATCTCACACTCAAACCATCCTTCCTTGTGCGCACCGATGGTGTGGCTTGGCGAGGCGACATAAGCGGTCGGCTTGTTTACACCAACGACAAGAAGATGATGTATCTTGGAGCAAGCTATTCGCCCACCAACTCAGTTACGGTGCTCATCGGCGGTAATGTACACGGCATTGTTATGGGATATTCCTACGAGATGTACACGTCTGCCATAAACCCCGGCAACGGCAGCCACGAGATTTTCGTGGGCTACCAGATGGACCTCAACCTTGTGAAGAAAGGCAAAAACCTGCACAAGAGTGTGAGAACCCTGTAGCATTAGGTAAAAAGAAAGACTGATTGTAAAATTCAGAATAATAAAATCAATCATAGATGAAAACAAGAAAAAGCATATTACTATTAGGCATCATGGCTTTCTCCATGATTCTCACCGGCTGCTTCGGCGGCAGGGCAGCCTCTTCCTCTGGACGTGGAGGCGAGGTTGTGGGAATAGGCGGACGCTCCTTCGTTGAGCCTACTCCCTATGGCATGGTGAAGGTGAACCGTGGCTATCTACACATGGGTATCGACAAGCAAGACTCGCTGTGGGGCAAGAAGACTCCAGTGAAGGATGTGTCGGTCGACGGATTCTGGATGGACGAGACCGAAGTGTCCAACTCCAAATACAAGCAGTTTGTGGCTTGGGTGCGCGACAGTATCATCCGCACACGCCTTGCCGACCCACAGTATGGTGGCGATGAGACGTACATGATAACCGAGGATAAGAATGGCGACCCCGTCACTCCGCACCTCAACTGGAAGAAACCCTTGCCTCGCAAACCCAATGAGGACGAGCTTCGCGCCATAGAGAGCGTATATACACGCAATCCTATTACGGGCGAGAAGATGCTCGACTACCGTCAGATGAACTATCGCTACGAGGTGTACGACTATACGGCAGCTGCCTTGCGCCGCAACCGACTTAATCCCGAGGAGCGAAATCTCAATACCGATGTCACTGTCAATCCCGACGAGGTGGTGATGATTTCCAAGGACACCGCCTATGTAGACGACGAGGGACGCATCGTGCGCGAGACTATCAACCGCCAGCTCAGCGGTCCGTGGGACTTCCTTAACACCTACATCGTGAATGTCTATCCCGACACAACCGTTTGGGTGAACGATTTCCAGAATGCCGAAAACGAGGTGTATCTGCGCAACTATTATTCCAACCCTGCCTACAACGACTATCCCGTAGTGGGAGTTACATGGGAGCAGGCCAACGCCTTCTGTGCTTGGCGCACCGATTATCTGCTCAAGGGTCTTGGTCCGGAGGCACGTTATGTGCAACGCTATCGTCTGCCCACCGAGGCAGAATGGGAGTATGCCGCACGTGGCAAGTCGGGAGCTGAGTTCCCGTGGGAAGACCCAAGCGTGAAGAGTGGCGACGGATGTTTCTTTGCCAACTTCAAGCCCGACCGCGGCAACTACACCAAGGACGGCAACCTAATCACATCGAAGGTGGGAATATATGGAGCCAACAGCAACGGACTCTTCGATATGGCAGGCAACGTGGCTGAATGGACAAGCACCATCTACACCGAGGCAGGAGTAGAGGCAATGAACGACCTCAACCCTACATTGCAGTACAACGCAGCCAAGGAAGACCCCTACCGACTTAAGAAGAAGAGTGTGCGTGGAGGTTCATGGAAAGACCCCGAGTCGTTCATCCGCTCGGCATGGCGCACATGGGAGTATCAAAACCAGCCGCGCAGTTATATCGGCTTCCGTTGTGTGCGCAGTTTGGCAAGCACATCAAGCGTGAAGAGTAAGGGCAAAAAGAACAAGAAATAAAAAACAAGGAGACAATGACAGTTTACAGTAAGTTCAATATAGTCTATCATCTGCAGAAGTGGATGGATAGCGTTCCCGGACAGACATTCCTCAACTATGCCTATAGCTGGGGTGCGTCGGTCGTAATTCTCGGTACACTCTTCAAGCTTACCCACCTTCCGGGTGCCAACTTCATGTTGTTTGCCGGTATGGGCACTGAGGTGCTGGTGTTCTTCCTCTCGGCTTTCGACCGTCCGTTCGACAAGACCCAAGATGGCAAGGACCTGCCTACACATATTGACGAGGAGGAAATCGACCGCGAGGAGGAAGAGGCTGAGGCAGAATATGAGGCAGAGCGCAATGGCAATTACGCTCCGGGCAATGTGCATGGTGGTGGCACTATAATTATAGGTGGTGCGTCAACATCAACAACAGCATCCAATGCCGCTACAGCATCCAATGCCGCTACAGTATCCAATGCCGCCGCTGTTGATACAGCAGCTGCCGCTGCCGAGATAGCAGCCAACCAGGAGATTGTCGCTCAGCTTGCCGATGCCCAGTCGGCTTATCTCGAGCAGCTGAAGAATCTTACAGAGACCCTTCAGAAGGTGTCGGAGCAGAGTGTGCGCCTCACCCGTGACAGCGAGGAGATGGAAAACCTCAACCGCACCCTCACTGGTATCTGCAAGGTATACGAGATGCAGCTTAAGGGAGCAAGCCAGCAGATTGGCACTATCGACCAAATCAACGACCAGAGTCGCAAGATGGCTCAGCAGATTGAGCAGCTCAACAGCATCTATGCCCGCATGATCGAGGCTATGACTGTAAACATGAACTTAAAGGTGAAAGAGTAAATGGCAATAAAGAAAAGACCGGTTTCTCCTCGCCAGAAGATGATCAACCTCATGTATGTGGTGCTCATGGCGATGCTTGCGTTGAACATCTCCTCTGAGGTGCTCAACGGATTCTCCGTTGTGGAGGAGAGCCTTAACCGCACCACAGCCAACTCGTCGAAGGAGAACCAAGTGCTCTACGATGGGTTTGCAGATCAGATGAGGGCTAATCCTGCCAAGGTGAAGGAGTGGTTTGACAAGGCTACGGCGGTGAAGCGTATGAGCGACTCGCTCTACAACTACGCCCAACAGCTCAAGCTTGAGATTGTGCGCGAGGCCGACGGTAAGGATGCCAACGTGTTCGACATTAAGAATAAGGACAATCTTGAGGCTGCAAGCCATGTGATGCTTGCTCCAGGCACCGGTCAGGGACGCCGTCTATACAATGCTATCAATTCATTCCGCGAGCGCATTCTCGCTATGGTGAGCGATGCCCATCAGCGCAGCATCATCGAGAGCAACCTGACTACAAAACTCCCCAAGAACGCTCACACCATGGGCAAGAACTGGCAGGAGTATATGTTTGAGGATATGCCAGTGGCAGGAGCCGTAACCCTCTTGTCGAAGTTGCAGAGCGATGTGCGTTATGCCGAGGGCGAAGTGCTCCACACTCTTGTGTCGAACATCGACATGAAGGACATACGCGTGAACAAACTCTCGGCTTTCGTCATCCCCGAATCGCGCACTGTCATCAGTGGCGACCAGTTTGCCGCTCAGATAGTAATGGCTGCCGTCGACACCACTCAGCAGCCCGAGATATATGTAGGCGGTCAGCGTGTGAACAATGGTCTCTATCGTTTCACAGCAGGAGCAGTGGGCGAGCATCAGTTTGGCGGATATATCACCATGCGCGATGGAGCAGGCAACGTCATACGTCGCGACTTCACTCAGAAGTACACTGTTGTTGCACCGAGTGCCACAGTGTCTGCCGACCTCATGAATGTGCTTTATGCAGGCTACGACAACCCAATCAGCGTAAGCATACCAGGTGTGCCTCTCAATGCCGTACAGGCATCTATGTCGGGCGGTTCGTTCCGCAGCATAGGCATGGGACGCTATATAGCACGCCCCTCGGCTGTGGGTAGCGATGTCACCATTAGCGTTGCAAGCAACGCCAATGGCAAGTCGCGCCAGATGGGCAAGTTCACATTCCATGTGCGCAAGCTTCCCGACCCAGCTGCTTATATTTCTGTAGGCACCGACCGCTTCCGTGGTGGCGGACTCTCCAAGGCTTCGCTCATGGATGTGCAAGGCATAAAGGCAGCCATCGACGACGGCATTCTCGACATTCAGTTCAAGGTGGTGAGTTTCGAGGCTGTGTTCTTCGACAATATGGGCAACGCAGTGCCAATGGCAAGCAATGGGGCCAACTTCTCCGACCGTCAGCGCGATACATTCCGCAAGCTCTCGCGTGGCAAGCGTTTCTATATCTCGCGCATCAAGGCTGTGGGTCCTGATGGCATCACACGCCAGTTGACAGGGTCGATGGAGGTGATAGTGAAGTAAAGATTATTAATTCAACCAAGAATACAAATGAAGAAATTGCTTACAATATTGCTGGCCGCACTCTTCTGTGCCGACATCGCCTCGGCGCAACCGGCGGCACGTCGTCGAGAGCAGGTACAGCAGCAACAGCAGAAGGACCAGGGCTTGAGTGTGCGTGCCCAGATATCCTTCCCCACGCAGAAGGCTATGGATGAGGATGTGGTGTGGCGCCGCGACATCTATCGTGAGATAACGCTCACCGATGAGGCTAATGCCGGACTCTACTATCCCGTAGAGCCGGTAGGCTCGCAGATGAACCTTTTCACGTATATCTTCAAACTCGTGCTGCGCCGTTCGGTCACAGCCTATGAGTATCGCTTGGACGGCAACGAGGTGTTCAGCGACGACTCTAAGATTAACCTTAAGTCGTTTCTCGACAACTACCACATCTTCTACGAGCGCACCG
>ERZ1026878.1205-NODE-1205-length-16414-cov-10.675164_pt1 | contig 16414 bp, 9 predicted proteins | sample MGYA00380169_ERZ1026878 | MGnify/ENA primary metagenome ERZ1026878 (study PRJEB33269, sample SAMEA4719805) | human gut metagenome | biome: human-associated habitat; feature: organic feature; material: feces | place: Cameroon | collected 2013-10 ...
AGAACGATCGTCTGGTCTCCGTGGGCTGGCGTGCCGAGGGCGTGGGCTGGTACGCAGTGTCCGCCAAGTAAAGAGATTGCAATCCCTATGCTAGGAAGGCTGTGGGTCATGTGACTGACCTGCAGCCTTTTTGCTTGTGGTACCGGGGCATTCATATAGACTGCCAACTATGCTTGCATATATGGTTGAAGAGACGTTTACTCCCAGGAACATCATCGTGACCGGTGGCTGTGGTTTCATCGGTTCGAATTTCGTGCATTACGTGGTGGATCATCATCCGGACGTGCATGTGACCGTTTTGGACAAGCTCACGTACGCGGGCAATCCGGAGAACATCGCGGGTCTGCCCGAGGACCGCGTGGAATTGGTCGTGGGTGACATCTGCGATGCGGATCTGCTGGACAGGATCGTGCCGGGTCATGACGCGATCGTGCATTACGCGGCCGAGTCGCATAATGATAATTCCATCGCGGACCCGGAGCCGTTTTTGAGGACGAACGTGGAGGGCACGTTCCGTCTGCTGGAGGCCGTGCGCAAGTATGGTATCCGTTACCATCACGTGAGCACGGACGAGGTGTACGGGGATCTCGCGTTGGATGATCCGGCACGGTTCACGGAGCATACGCCGTATCATCCGAGCTCGCCGTATTCGTCGACGAAGGCCGCCAGCGACATGCTGGTGCGCGCGTGGACGCGCACGTATGGCATCCGCGCGACGATCTCGAACTGTTCGAACAATTATGGTCCGTACCAGCATGTGGAGAAGTTCATCCCGCGCCAGATCACGAACATCCTGGACGGCCAGCGCCCGAAGCTGTACGGCAAAGGCGCGAACGTGCGCGACTGGATCCACACCGAGGACCATTCCAGCGGCGTGTGGACCATCCTGACCAAGGGGCGTATCGGCGAGACGTATCTGATCGGCGCGGACGGCGAGAGGAACAATATCACCGTGTTGCGCATGATTTTGAGGATGATGGGTCAGGCGGAGGATGCGTTCGATTGGGTGAGGGACCGTCCGGGTCACGACCGCCGTTACGCGATCGACTCTACCAAACTGCGCACCGAGCTCGGCTGGACGCCGAGGCACACGGATTTCGAGTCCGGCCTGAAACAGACGATCGAATGGTACACCGAGAACCGCGCGTGGTGGGAGCCCGCGAAGGCCGCGACCGAAGCCCGTTACAAGCGTCAGGGCCAGTGAGTCTTGCCGCGCGTGGATGTCGGGGTTCGGTTCCCTGTCGTCCACGCGAGGCTCGTCGTGCCCGGAGCCGGCGCGGCCCAGGCATGGCTTCCGTTTTTTGATGATGATGGAGTGACGATATGGATTTCGAGAAGGATTTGAGGGCCGTGGAGACGAACATTCCCGGCCTGCTGGTGTTCGACCTGCCGGTGCATGGCGACAACCGTGGATGGTTCAAGGAGAACTGGCAGCGTGCGAAGCAGACGGCTTTGGACCTGCCGGATTTCGGGCCGGTGCAGAACAACATCTCGTTCAACGCGAAGAAGGGCGTGACGCGTGGCATCCACGCGGAGCCGTGGGACAAGTACATCAGCATCGCTGCCGGCAGCGTGTTCGGCGCTTGGGTGGACCTGCGTCCCGGCGACTCGTTCGGCCAGGTGTACACGACCATATTGGATCCGAGCAAGGCGATCTACGTGCCGCGTGGCGTGGGCAACAGCTTCCAGGCGTTGGAGGACGGGACCGTGTACACGTACCTCGTGAACGCGCACTGGTCGTTGGAGCAGAAGAAGACCTACACGTTCGTGAACCTCGCCGACCCGGAGCTGCACATCGACTGGCCGATCCCGTTGGAGGATTCGGAACGAAGCGAGGCCGACTTGCACCATCCCATGTTGAAGGACGCGAAGCCGATGGCCCCGCGGCGCACGATGGTGACGGGCTGCAACGGCCAGTTGGGCCACGCGATCCGCGACTACGTGGACGCGCATGGTTTGGAGGGCTTCGAGTTCAACGACATCGACACGTTTGATTTCTCCGATCCGGCCCAGTACGACCAATTCGACTGGTCGTTGTATGGGACGATCATCAATGCGGGCGCGTACACGGCCGTGGACAGGGCGGAGACCCCGGAGGGCCGTCAGGCGGCGTGGAAGGCGAACGCGCAGGGTCCCGCCCTTTTGGCCAGGGTGGCTCGCGAGCACAACATCACGCTCGTGCACGTGAGCTCGGACTACGTGTTCGACGGGACGCGCGAGTCGCATGACGAGTCGGAGTCGTTCGCTCCGTTGGGCGTGTACGGGCAGTCGAAGGCCGCTGGCGACATCGCGGTCGCGAATACGCCGCGCCATTACATCCTGCGTTCGAGCTGGGTGATCGGCGAGGGGCATAACTTCGTGAAGACCATGATGGGCCTGTCCGGCCGGGTCGCCAGGGGCGAGCTGGAGCGGGTGACGGTGGTGGACGACCAGTACGGGCGTCTCACGTTCACCAAGGACATGGCCGAGGCGATCTTCCATCTGCTGGATTCCGGGGCCGCGTATGGCGCGTATGATCTGACCGGCTCGGGCGCGGTGAGGTCCTGGGCGGATATCGCGCGTATGGTGTTCGATCTGGCGAACGGCAACGGCGACAGGGTGATCCCGATCAGCACGGATGAGTATTTCGCGAACGCGAAGGCTCCGGTGAGCCCGCGTCCGACGCATTCCGCGTTGGATCTGGCGAAGATCGAGGCGACCGGGTTGAGCGTGCCTGATTGGGAGGAGTCCCTGAGGGCATACGTCAACAAGGAACTAGGCAAGTAACAGGTAAGGATGGCTTCATTGCAATAACATGCGATGAAGCCATCCTTACTTAGGGAGGACGCTGCCAGTTCTCTGTTTAAATTCGATGTCGTATTGCTCTCTAACGCGCGAAGAGTACATCTCTATCAGCTGAGCTGCTATATAAGACTGGTTTGCAGTTAACGTAGTCAATGATGCAATGGTTTGCAAAACGGTGTCATGAGACTCTCTCAATTGTTTGAATGGGAATGGTAGATAGAACAAAAATCTTGTAAAATGGCCTTACATTCGACTGTGACGTCGAATGAAGACGTTTGCAAAAATGCGTTGTAGCAATAACACCAAGGAGGTTTGATAAGCGCAATGCAGGTTTGTTTTGAAAACGTTTCCAGCATTCATCAAGGAGAGATAATATGGGTTCCCCTCATCATAAACGTATCGATTTGAGCCGATTACGTACTTTCCCGACCATTATGGCCGTGCTGTGCACAGTGGCGATGCTTGCTACCAGCTTCATCGCGGCGCCATTCGCAAGGGCGGATCAGAATGGCGGCCTGCGCATCGAAATCGACGATTCCCAAACGGTCGGAAACTGGAATATCTCCGAAGCGGGTCAGGTCGTCGACCTCGCCGTCGGCCAGAAGGTTCGGCTGAAAGTCTGGAATTATCAAGGCAACGGTCAGGAAGTGGTTTTCAAAACCGTCGATTGGCAGCTTAACGGTCAGCCGGTCGAATTGGCGAAGTATGATTCCGCATCCGGACAATGGAAGGATGTCTCACCTCGAGACACCGATGAATACGGTGCCGCGGTCGCCTTCACCGACACCAGCGGCTCATTGACGACCTTGCGAGAAGGCGAAGCCACCATTACCGCGAAAGTCCGCATGTCGGGCGGCCCCGAAGAGGTTGCCACCGCCCACTTCCGTGTGCACAAGACCAAACTTAAGATTGTACGTTCGTTGGATTCTCAAGAAGTCACCTCAACCGATATTACTCAGCTTACCGCGGGCGAAGCTATGAGGCTGAAGTACTATCCGACCTTCGATGGTGATGGCACCACGGCCCAGAACAAGAAGTACAGCTATGAGTTTTCCACGTCAATGTGGAATAACCCGTCCAGCTACCGCGACGAGGCCGGCAACACCATCAAAGCAGCCGGATGGAGATCATCCAACGGTGCCGCAGCCGATTTCAACGGTCAGCTCAACCCCACAGCCAACGAAGTGACGGTGCGCGCTCTAATCGCAGGACAAGCGACGATTTCCGTTAATGCGATCTTCGCTTTCTCCCATGCCGTCAAAACAAACGGTTTCAAGCAGCGGACTGATCTGCTGGGAAATTTAAGCACGAAAACCGCGATTAGCAATGCCACGCCGAACGTTTCGGTTCGATACGGATTGAATACCAGTCCAGTGACAGTGCAGGACAACGGCACCGTCAATCTGGGTGTGGGCGAGATTCTGCAATTCAACTATTCGATTTCCCCGCTGCATACTGATTATGCCACTCAGCTTACGGCCCACTGGGATTCCGATAAAAAGACCGTAGCCACACTGGACTCTGACACTTCGCGTAAGCTGACTGCAATCGATACTGGACTCAGCAATGTCACCGCATCTATTGGCGGTGTGACATTTAAGTTCTCCGTTAATGTGTCGGAGCCCAACCTCAGCCTGAGCTACCAAGGGAAGCTAGCTTCGCCCGTGGATGCCACATCTCCCCGTATCGTGGAACTCACCGCTGGCGAATCCATGGATCTCACCATGGGATATGCGCCACGTCATGACTACACATCGCTGAATTCGGTCACTTGGAATTCATCCGATACGAATGTGGCGACAGTGAGTAGAACCTCTTCAGTAAGCTCCGCCGGAAATACGCCGAAGACCATGGTCACGGCCAAGCTTCCCGGCACCGTGACGGTTACGGGCACGCTTGCAGGACGTCAGGTGAAAACCACCATCAAGGTGGTTGACGCCACGCTCTCCATCGTACGAGACAGTCATCAGGACACCCCCAGTCGAGAGGACGATGTACAGGTTCCGGTCACAGGCAAGAATGTGGATGCGACCTCCGGAGAAAACTTCAAACTCTATACGAAAATCGCTCCAGTCCATGATTATGCAAGTTTCCCCAGCTCGGTGACCCGAACCACGTGGGCGGAGGATTCGCTTGGTAAAACCATCGGCCTGCAGCCCAATGGTGATGCGGTCACTGTCAATGCGGTGAGTTCCCGTGGCCAGGCAAAATCTCAAGCGACCGTCACAGCGAAAGCCGGTGGAAAGACTGCCACGGCCACGGTTTCCGTGGCACGTCCGCAGATTAAACTGACTACCACTGAACGAGATGCTCAAGGCAAGGACATCACCAAGGACATCACGGGTAAGGATTTCCAGCTCAACCGCAACCAGTCCAAGAACATCAAGGCAGTGGTAGGTGAGCTTCACCCGGACTATGCCAAGATGGACATGAACAAGGTCACTTGGGCTTCGGAGACGCCATCCACGGCTTCCGTGTCAAAAGCTACTGGCGAAACCGTTAGCGTACAAGGCAAGGGAGAGGGCACCACGAAAATCAACGTTGCCCTTGACGGCGTGACCGCAGCGGTGTCGGTGAAGGTCGTTATTCCGATCAAATCCGTGCAGAATCCTGATGCTGTCACCACTTATGCAGGCAAGGTCCCGAATCTGCCGCAAACGGTGCACGTCACATGGGACGATGGCCGTCAGTCCGATGAAGTCATCACATGGGACAAAATCCAGCCTGATCAGTACGCCAAAGCGGGTAACTTCTCTGTCAATGGCACGGTAAAGGGATATTCCGGAACCGTGCGGGTGAGTGTGCGAGTGCTGGGATTGAGAAGCTATGATCCGGTCAACATAGTCACGCAAGCACTTATCGCACCGACGCTTCCGAATGTTATCAAGGTGACGTGGACGGATGGAACTCAGACAACGGAAAAGGTGGTGTGGGATTCTATACCGCTCAACCAGTATCAGAAGCCGAATGTGACGTTCAAGGTCAATGGCAAGCTGGCCAATTCCGATATTCAAGTGATCGCTACTGTGACGGTGAATGCTAACTCGGTGACGATGTATCGTTTGTATAACCGTTATACGGGTGAGCATTTCTATACGTCGGATGTGTCGGAGCGTGATCATCTGGTCTCCGTGGGCTGGTCGTACGAGGGTGTGGGCTGGGTGGCCCCGGTGTCGGGTGATCCGGTGTACCGTCTGTACAACGGCCATGTGAGGGGCGGTGACCATCATTACACGACGAGCGCGTCGGAGAGGGATTCCCTGGTCCGTGCCGGCTGGTCGTACGAGGGTGTTGGCTGGCGTTCGGGCGGTTCCGTTCCGGTGTACCGCCAGTACAATCCGTACGCGAGGACGGGCACGCATAACTATACGGCGGACGGGTCGGAGAACGATCGTCTGGTCTCCGTGGGCTGGCGTGCCGAGGGTGTGGGCTGGCACGCCGTGAGCAAAGGCACTCCTGTGGTGCCTTCCTCTCCTACGTTGAATTCATATCTGCGTGATGAAGTGGCACTCGACGGAGCCGACGGTATGAACTTGCAGATCGACTGGTTTGATCCGTCGAGAGCGCGTGTAACTTATTTATGGGAGGGCATGTCTCCATGGCTGTTATATCAGACATCCAATAGACGGGTGCCTGATGGATGGGATATTTCAGATCGATTGGCGACCTACCAGTTCCGTACGGATAACAATAAAGCCGCATTACAGGAGTTGGACCACCATGCGAAGTCTGCGGACGGCTTAGTCACAGTTAATGGCAGACAGCCAGTGGATTTTGATGTGAATAACACTGGGCCATATACTATCAATCGGGGCGACTCGTTCGGTATGAGCTATCCGGATGGTTGGGATGGGTCATACATGTCTGAGTCAAAGAGTGGCTGGTCGGCCACCTTTGTTAAACGTGGCTGGTCTCGCACGTACGTGTTCAAATATCCAAGTACGTCTCATTGACTCCTTCTGATTTTCAACGCATAGGATTCTTGCCATTTGTTCCAATGATGGGAATCAAACATCGTTACGCTTGACAGTGTTATTCCTGTTGGAGCAGAAAGAGCAAATTTTCAGTAGCAACCCAAACTGGTTACGAGCGCTGGTTTTGATTAAACAACATCACTTTGAGGGTGTTCAGTCTCTGCGGAATAAATCGCGTGTATAGACTTTGTCTCCAACATTTGCAAGATTGTTATCCCAACGATTTGCCACGATGATTGACGTGCGCATCTTGAATTCGTCGAGGTCGTGGGTGACTTCACTGCCTTGAAAGTCGGGCTTATCCAATGTGGGCTCATAGATAAGTACGGGAACGCCATTTGCTTTGAACTGTTTCATCACATCTTGGATGGCGGACTGGCGGAAATTATCGGAACCGGATTTCATGGTTAGCCGGTAAATGCCGATGACAGGATTTTGAACATCTTTGATGCGTTCCATCACCTCGGAGGCAACGAATTCCTTGCGGGTGCGGTTCGCATCCACAATGGCCTCGATGAGGTTCTGCGGCACCTGATTGTAGTTGGCAAGCAGCTGCTTGGTATCCTTCGGCAAACAGTATCCACCATAGCCAAAGCTGGGGTTGTTGTATCCATCGCCGATGCGCGGATCAAAGCATACGCCGTCGATAATCTCCCGGGTGTTCAGTCCTCGGCTTTCCGCATAGGTGTCAAGTTCATTGAAATACGCCACGCGAAGAGCCAGGTATGTATTGGCGAATAGTTTGATGGCCTCCGCTTCGGTGGTGCCGACCACCAGAGCGGGAATGCCGGTGCTGCCGTCATGATTGATGCGGGACGCCTCGCTTGGATCGGCGCCTTCGGCGAGTAAAGATGCAAACTGGTGCGCGGCTTCAACGGATTCGGCATCATTTTGCGGAGCTCCGACAACAATGCGGCTTGGATGCAGATTGTCATACAGAGCATGGCCTTCGCGCAGGAATTCGGGAGAGAACAGAATGTAGTCGTCATCTAAATTCTCACGAAGCTGCTGCGTATAGCCAACTGGAATGGTGGACTTGATCACAATCCAGGCATGCGGCGAGTACTGGCGTACCGCGGCAATCGCAGCTTCAACGCTGGAGGTATCGAAATAATTCTTCTTCTCGTCGTAATTCGTCGGTGTCGCAATCACTGCGAAATCGACATCCGTATATGCTTCCTGCGCGTCGATGGTGGCATGGAAATCGATCGGCCGCTCACCAGAGGCGTTCTTCTCCAGAAAATCGGTGATTACCGGATCGACAATCGGACTTTTGCCACTGTTCAGCAGCTCGACCTTCTCAGGAACGATGTCAAAGGCGTGAACCTCGTTATGCTGGGAAAGCAGCAATGCGACGGACAATCCAACGTAACCGGTTCCTGCGACCGCGATCCTCATAATGCTTCTCCTGCTAGATATGTTGCGCATCCATTATGGAAAATACTACTTACTGGGAACTTGAGTGAATTTTGTATTTTGCAAATATCCTTTGCCTGACGTTTGATCGTACTGAACAAGCTCGTAGTCCTTAAGCAACTGTTTCGCTGTTTTCGATAGTTTTTGCTTATCGATTTCGTTGCCATTCGAATCGAGATAAGTTGCGTTACCTTTACTACGTCCGCCTTTTTGAACGACAATTCGGCTGATGGCGGGTACGTTTTCGCGCAATTTAGTGAGTAAGGCCAAGTATGGCGATACTTTTGCATTCATATGTTCCGCAGCTATCGCCATGAAGTAATTGGATGATGTATAGGATGTCGCGTGGTCAATTTTGGCGCCTCTTGACTTTGAAGCGTTATTGGACCATATGAAGTAATCTGTTTCGTGCAGTGTGAGAGCGTTATTCTTGTCCTTGCTTGCATCGTCGTAGATTCCCGGAAGATGGTCTCCGTAGAAAATAACAGTGACAGGTTTATCCAACTTGTCAAGGGATTCCAGAAAAGCCAGCGTGGACTCGTCAGTGTAGCTGACGCCTTTTGTATATGTGTCAATCGAATAGCGATCCCAGTAGCCTAGATTCTCTGAAACATCTGCGTCCTTAAATTCGTTATTATCATACCAATCGTTGTAAGGAAGATGATTCTGCATAGTGACAAGTTGAAGGAATTGCGGATTGCCGTTATTCGTTGTGTTTTGCTTGTCCAAAAGGTCAAGAATGCACTGATAGGCGGAAGCATCGTCGACATCTGGTGATTTGTCGATATGATGCTGATGCCATATTGGTTTCTTGCTATCAAGAGTATAGAAATATGAGAATTTGAATTTATTATAATTCGCATTTCTTAGGTACATGCTGCTGTAATACGGATGAACAGCTGTGGATCCATTCGAGCCATACTTTTCGTTCCAGATTTGATTGAACGAATAGGGGCTTTTCTGTGTTGGGACAAGTTGCTGATAAGGAACTGTCAAAGAGCTGTTGAAGTTGGCAAGATTCAGGCCTGTAAGGGCTTGGTACTCAATATTGGCGGTACCGCCACCGTAGCCTGGAGACAACATCAGACCTGAAGTGGTTGTATTTTTAAGGCTTCTGATATGGGGCATTGGATCGATGTCGTATGCAATGCCTGGAACGCGTGTCGGATCTGAAAAAGATTCAGACAAAATCATGACAACATTGTTGTCGGTAAGGTTATTCGCTCTGTTTTTGTTGATGAGCACAGCTTCTTTGCTATAGCGTTGTGCCAGTTTCTGCATGGCTTCTTTGCTATAGCCATTTGGCTCATCCATTGCTTTGACATGGGTGAGATTAAGGAAGGAGATTGCAGGGCCATTGGCCTGCGCGTCATCGGTTGGATTCCAAAGCTCTGCTTTGTATCCCATATCCCTAATCCACTTATATGGCCATGAATTAGGTGTACCGAGATTCCAAGTAAATGAGAAGAAGATTGCAACACTCAATACAGCTGCGATGATGCGTGTTAGATTGCCGAGGATATTCTTGATTGACGCGAACGGATGCGTCCAAGAACAGTAAATGAATTTCCTTCTTCCGTCTAGAACAAAACAGATGAAACATACGACTAAGAACCAAAGAAGGGTTGTAACAGCAGAACTAATGAATGCTTCGCTATCTTTAGGAATAAAAGAAACAATATTTCCGGTATCTCCTCCGGAGAGGAAAGATAAATCGGCTGGGATTATCGGTTCGCCGCGAAGCTGAACTTTGAGCATATTTGCCACGGCGTAGATGGACATTACAGAGCCGAATGTCGCAGTTGCAATCCAGAATCTATTGCATATGCAAATCAGAGCCAGATAGATTAAAGCGAGGGCAACGAAATTAATCAGGAATAGATATTTCTGTTCCAGCCACATTTGACTTACGAATTTGGTAAGTTGACCTGCAACACTATTTAGAATTTTTGTTGCTTGGCTGACATGTGTGCCTTTAGCATAGTGTGGCTCGCTATACATGCCCCATTGGATGAATAATACTTCGAAGGAAGTGAGCAGGAAGAACACTGCGGTATAGAACGCATAGGAGAACTTCATGCGTTTCTTCCACAAGGCATGCGCACCCCGGAAGAACTTGATGATAAGCTGGACGGCTTTGAGACTTGTGAAGGTATGCCATGCGTTACGCACCGTGGTCGCAGCGGTACGTGCGGCGCATGCAGTGGTGCGGGCCGCGCTGGCAATAACGTGTCCTGCTCGTTTCAAGCCATGTTCAGCAGTCGTCAGCGCTGTCCGAACCGTTTGAAGAGTGCACGGCATCGCCTGTAATGCGTGATTGCCGTTAACTTGTTCCTCTGCGGCAAAAGAGGAAGCATGCTGCTCGTCCGCAATCGCAAGAATATTCGTATCGCATGTTACGGGGGATGCTTCCGTTGTCGGTATGTAGATGCTTCGGCGCGCGGGCTTTGTATGGAGAGTGGTCTTCCGCGTATACAGCTCCGCGCGGTGACGTGCCTTGAAATAAGAGGGGGTATCTGTCATGCTCTCATCGGCCAGTGGCTGGTAGATGCCGCCGGTAAACGATTGTTTGGAATGCCTGACGTATGAAGGCTCGAAGGCATGAACGGCAGACTGGATATAAGGCATCGTCGCTTCCTTCGCGGCAAATAACCCCTTGTGTAAACGGGGGTTTATGAGCATGTAAAACCGAGCTATATATTAGCCAGTGTGTCTGGACGAGTAGGTGTCTTGATGGTAGCTGGTGGGTATCTGACTGGTGAATGGAACCAAGGCGGTCTCTTAAGCGCAGTCAAATAGTTATGCGATAGTGGCGGTATGAAGGGGAAGAAGATTTTTCGATGCATGCCAGTGTTGGTGGCGTTGTGCGTGTTGCTTGAAGGCATGTTTTTCATGACTATTACCAAGCCTGGTCATGTGCCGGATATTTGGACGCATGTTTATCGAATTGACTCCATACTCAACGGGGATGTAATTGCGCGGCCAGTTACTTCAAGAAGTATGTTGCATAATACTGAGACGGGGTGGTCGGTGGTGCGGTCGATCGCAGTTGGATGCAGTATTCCCTGGAGCAATATGACGGATATGATCCAGGAATTGTGATTCCGGAGTCTATTACTAACAACAAGGCGTCCGCAACGGTTGACCTGCCGTTCAACAATACGGCAACAAATTCACCGATTGTATATGCTCCGCAATTGCTGGGGTTTGCTGTAGGTCGATTATTTAATCTGAGATCTGGAACAATATATCGATTGGCAGAAATATGCATGATAGCTGTCTATGCATTACTCATGTACTGCGCGGTTATGACATTGCCAAAATGGCGTATTCCGGTTGGACTATTGCTATGCGTCCCTCAAATGCTTCGACTTGCCTCATTTTCCATCTCTGCGGATTCGCTGACACAAGCTGTGATGATTCTGTTCTCCTGTTTGCTGTTCCGGGGAATTATTGGTAAACGATCACAACGTGGAGCAGTGGCGCTTGCGGTAACGAGCGTGCTATTGGCAATGTGCAAGTTTGTGTACATGCCATTGGTTTTGCTGGTTATTCCGTTGATGTTTGATAGAGTTTCCGGTCGCTGGCGTGTGAATCGTGGTCGGGCTGTGCCATTGTTGATAGGCGTGGTTGCGTCTGGTATATGGACCATATTCTGGTTGGGCGTCAATGCTTGGTATACGAATTGTCCGATGCTGGTTTCGTACAAACAAATGAGCGAGCGCAAGCATGCATTGTTGACGGATCCCGTTGCCATGTTGGATGCTGTGAAGAACATTGCATGGGCGATAACGCATGCTCAATCGAATATGAATAACAGGACGGACAGCATCATGATTGCCGCGTGTTGGTTGGCAATTGTGGTTTCCGTAGTCGTGTTGGCTGTGACCAGTGTGGTGAATGCTTGTGTCAAAAGCCGCCGAAAGAATCCGGTTAGGACTGCCAATGGTTCTATAAATGCGTGCGGTGTGCTTTCCTTGCCATACGCATGGTTGATCGCGGTGGTCTGTATCGGAGATATCCTACTGATTTACCTTGCCTTGTGGCTGCAATACGATGCGGATGGGCTAATCGGAGTCGACGGTATGCAATTCAGGTATTTCCTTCCTTATGCGCCTTTGTTTGCATTCGTAATGTTGGAATCGGGAAGGCGGTTGCTGAAACAGTGAGCGAACAGGGATTCAAACCGAAACATATTCTGGTAACCGGCGGATGCGGGTTCATCGGCGCGAATTTCGTGCGGTATGTGGCGCGCAATCATCCGGACGTGCATATCACCGTGCTTGACAAGCTGACGTATGCGGGCAATCCGGCGAACATCGACGGGCTGCCGCAATCGCAGGTCGAACTTGTCATCGGCGATATCTGCGATGTGTCGCTGCTGGAACGCATCGTGCCCGACTGCGACGCCATCGTGCATTTCGCGGCGGAATCACATAACGACAATTCCATCTTCGACCCGGAACCGTTCATCCGCACGAACGTGGAGGGCACGATGCGGCTGTTGGAGGCCGCGCGTAAATACGACGTGCGATTCCACCACATCAGTACCGACGAAGTGTACGGAGACCTGGCGTTGGACGATCCGGCGCGATTCGGCGAAAACTCGCCGTACCGCCCGTCAAGTCCGTATAGTGCGTCAAAGGCCGCGTCCGACCATCTGGTGCGCGCGTGGACGCGCACATATGGCTTGCGTGCCACCATTTCCAACTGTTCCAACAATTACGGGCCGTATCAGCATGTGGAAAAGTTCATTCCACGGCAGATCACGTCCATTCTGGATGGCATGCGGCCGAAACTGTATGGTACCGGTGCGAACGTGCGCGACTGGATTCATACGGAAGACCACTCTTCGGCGGTATGGGCGATTCTGACGCGCGGTCGCATCGGCGAAACGTATCTGATCGGCGCGGACGGCGAGAAAAGCAACATCGCCGTGCTGCGCATGATAATGCGGTTGATGGGGCAGCCGGAAGACGCGTTCGACTGGGTGCGCGATCGGCCGGGGCACGACCGCCGGTATGCGATCGACTCGTCCAAGCTGCGTGCCGAATTGGGTTGGAAGCCGGCGCATACGGATTTCGAAAGCGGCTTGCACGACGTGGTCGACTGGTATGCGACGCACCGCGATTGGTGGGAGCCGGCCAAAGCCGCCACCGAAGCACGCTACCGGGCACAAGGGCTGTGATCGTTGTGGACGCGGGCGCGCGATAGGTGTGGCGGGCGCGACGGGGAGAGGGGTGGTGGCGAGTGCGAGCTGAAGGGCTTATGCTGGTAGGAGAAACGTTTTACAGGGGGTTTGATGGCTCGTAGGGCAACGCTGAAGGATGTGGCTGCGGTGGCGGGAGTGTCCGTGACCACGGTGTCGCTGGTGCTGAATGATCGGCCGGCGCGTGTTTCCACGGAGAAACGCGAGGCGATCGCGCAGGCGGTGAAACAGCTGAACTACGTGCCCAATCAGAACGCGAGGAGCCTCGTCACCAAACAATCCAAGCTCGTGGCGCTCATCGTGCCCGACATCGAAAATCTGTTCTTCGCGGCGCTCGCCAAATGCGTGGAGGATGAGTGCGCGGCGCAGGGGTATTCGCTGATCGTGGCCAATTCGGATGATTCGCGTGAGTCGGAACAGGCTTTGCTGCGCAGGCTGACGTCACGTGGGGTGGATGGCGTGCTGCTGATTCCCGCGCGCGAATCCTGCGCGGCCGGTGCCGGCGCCGCGTTGCGTGAGGACGTGGAGCGTGTCACCTGCCCGGTGGTGCTCATCGACCGACTGACGCAATGCGGTTGGTGTGATGCCGTCGGCTTCGACAACTATCTCGGCGGGCGGCTGGCGGCGCAGTATCTGCTGGAAGGCGGACATAAGCGCATCGGCATCGTGACGGGCGATGTGGCGGAATCGAGCGCGGCGGACCGCCGTCGGGGTTTTGTGGACGCGATCGAACAGGCTGGCGTGCAGTCCGATCCAGCGCTGTGCGTGGCCGGCGACTACCGTTTCGATGGCGGTTACCATGCGGCGGACCGCATCATCGACGGTGGGGCGACTGCCGTGTTCTGCTGCAACGACGTGATGGCGCTCGGTTTCCGGCAGCGCATGGCGGAACGTGGTCTGCATGTCACCGAAGATATGCAGGTAATTGGTTACGACAATATTCTTAGGCGATTCGGGCTTGGTCTGCGCATGACCACCGTCGAGCAGAGCGTGGGCGACCTGGCCGCCGCCGGCTGGGGTATGCTGAGCAAGCGGATCGACGTCGCCGTGCGCGGAACCAGCGCTGCTGCTGCCGACGGTGCGGGTGGTGCTGGTTCTGCTGCCAATGGCAGTGCGGGCGATTCCGGCGCGGGCCATCCGTGGCTCACCTCGCCGCAAGTGCAGGTGTTGACGCCGAAACTGGTACAAGCCGCCTGCGCGTAATACGCGCATGATTCGTGCCATAAATGGGGTATTCGACACGCGGAGCGTGTTTCGCTTGCTTTTTTAGTAAAACGCTTTATCATAAAGCTATAAGCGAAAACGAGGACGAACTCAATTCGCGTAATTGAACTGACGATAATGAGCCATGTATTGGCCTGACTATCGTCAGGCCCGTCAATGAAGAAAGGCACGACCATGAAGAAACTCATTCTTGATCTCGATACCGGCGTTGATGATGCCCTCGCCATCTCCTACGCACTGGGCAGTCCGGAGGTCGAACTCATCGGCATCACCGGCACCTACGGCAACGTTCTCGTCGAACAGGGCGTACGCAACGCGCTTGCCGTCACCGACCTGCTCGGCCATCCGGAAGTCAAGGTCTACCAAGGTCTGCCGCACTCCAGTACCACCGACCATTTCGAAGTGCTTCCTATCTCCGCATTCATCCATGGCGAGAACGGAATCGGCGACGTGGACATCCCCGATTCCAATCGCTCCGCCGAAACCGAATCGGCCGTCGACTTCATTATCGACGCCGTCAAAACCTACGGCAAGGACCTCATCTACGTGCCGACCGGCCCGATGACCAACATCGAAGCGGCCCTCAAGAAGGCGCCGGAAATCAAAGACGAAATCGGACGTGTCGTGCTTATGGGTGGCGCTCTGACTGTGCCGGGCAACTGTAACGCCTGCATGGAAGCCAATATTTCTCAGGATCCGGAAGCGGCCGACTATCTGTTCCGCTCCGGCACTCCGACCACTATGATCGGTCTCGACGTGACCCTGCAGACCCTGCTTACCTACAAGGAAACCCAGCAGTGGCGCGACCTGGGTACCAAGGCCGGCAAGTTCCTGGCCGACATGACCGACTATTACATCAAGGCCTACGAGACCACTGCGCCGCACCTCGGCGGCTGCGGTCTGCATGATCCGCTCGCCGTCGGTGTGGCCGTCGACCCGACGCTCGTCACCGCGCTCGATATCAACATGAAAGTGGACGTGGAAGGCCCGACCCGCGGTCGTACCATCGGCGACGAAACCCGTCTCAACGACCCGGTCAAGACCATGAAGGTGGCTGTCGACGTCGACGTGCCGCGCTTCCTCAACGAATTCATGACCCGTATTTCCGGACTCGCAGCCAAAGCAGAGTAATTACATAATCGCGTAATCGCACAATCACTGTTGCAATCGCACAACCGCAATATGTCAAAAAGTGAAAGAAGAATCGAAATGTCTACCAGCAACGCAGCTGTCACAGCCAAAACTGCGCCATCGCAAGTTCCGGCCGACCCATTCGATGATCCGGTGACCAGCAATAAGATGGCTGTCCGTGCCCTCATCCCGCTGCTGATCACTTTCGTGCTCGGCACCCTGTGCCTGCAGGGCTTCAACCTCGTGTTCCAGCAGGTCGGCGCCGACGTCGGCGCTCCGGCACAAGCCTCCCTCATTACCGCGTTCCCCAGCATCGTGCTCGGCATCGTGTGCTTCATCTACGGATCGCTCGGTGACTTCGTATCTCTGAAGAAACTGGTCACCTTCGGCCTTGTGACGCTGTTCATCGGCTCCATCTTCGGTTTTGTGGCCAACTATTTCTTCGAAGCGAATCTGTGGACCGTCATCATCGCGCGTGTGCTGCAGACCGCTGGCGAGCAGGTAGCCGGTTCCGCCTTCCTCGTGGTGGCCACCAAATATCTGCGTAACGATCTGAAGGTCATCTTCTTCGGCCTGTTCACCGCCGCATACCAGCTGTCCGCCTCCATCGGCGTGTTCGCGGCCGGCATGCTCAGCTCCATCGCATGGCAGTTCCTGTTCCTGATTCCGTCCGTCA
>ERZ1026878.1209-NODE-1209-length-16350-cov-8.073581_pt1 | contig 16350 bp, 17 predicted proteins | sample MGYA00380169_ERZ1026878 | MGnify/ENA primary metagenome ERZ1026878 (study PRJEB33269, sample SAMEA4719805) | human gut metagenome | biome: human-associated habitat; feature: organic feature; material: feces | place: Cameroon | collected 2013-10 ...
CTAAATATGTATAACTGGAGCAAATAGTAAAACAAATTATTTTTACAAACGGAGGTAAACATGAACATTTACTCTATATTGCAGTTATGCGGTGGACTTGCCTTTTTCCTTTTCGGAATGCATGTTATGTCAGGCAGTCTTGAGAAGCTCGCAGGAGGCAATCTCCAAAAGATACTTAAGGAGGTAACCTCAAACCCTATCAAGAGCTTATTTTTTGGAGCAATAGTCACTATTGCAATCCAATCCTCATCCGCACTTACTGTTATGCTTGTCGGACTCGTAAACTCCGGCATCATGGAGCTTGCCCAGACTGTTGGTGTCATCATGGGTTCCAACATCGGAACCACTCTCACCGCATGGATTCTTAGTCTTTCAGGTATCGAAAGTGACAATCTGTTCATCTCGATGTTAAAGCCTGAGAACTTCTCCCCTGTCATCGCGCTTATCGGTGTGATTATGATTATGGGAAGCAAGAAGGAAAAGCGCAAGGACGTTGGAATCATCATGGCAGGTTTTGCCGTACTCATGTATGGTATGCAGCTCATGAGCGGCGCTGTATCACCACTCGCAGATATGCCTGAATTTACCGGACTGCTCACCACCTTTAACAATCCATTCCTCGGAGTGCTTGTAGGTGCTGTATTTACCGGAGTCATCCAGTCATCTGCCGCATCAGTTGGTGTGCTGCAGGCTTTAGCCATGACAGGTGCTATCTCATATAGCATGGCTATCCCGATCATCATGGGTCAGAACATCGGTACATGCGTGACTGCACTGCTTTCGTCAATCGGCGTAAACAAAAACGCCAAGAGAGTATCCATCATCCACATCAGCTTCAATCTGTTCGGTACAGCAATAGGACTTGTAGTATACTGTATCGCACGTTATGCTGTTGATCTGACATTATTTAATGACAGCATCTCTCCTGTAATGATTGCGGTATTCCACTCAATCTTCAATATTGCTACCACTATTATCCTTCTGCCATTTAGCAATACTCTTGTAAAGATTGCTAAGAAACTTGTCACAACTGACAACGCAGACGGACAGGTTGTACTCGACGAGAGACTTTTACTCTCACCTGGACTTGCTGTCAAAGAATGTCTTGAGAAGACAAACGAGATGGCTGAGCTTGCAAGAGACAGCTTCAAGAATGCTTTAGATCTCTTTGACAATTACTCAGATTCAAAGTTTGATGATATTGAAGTCATGGAGGAGCGCCTTGATTACTTAGAGGATCAGCTTGACACCTTCCTCATTCACTTATCCGGAAAGGATGTTTCTGAGGGCGGCAACAACGAGATTTCAAAGATGCTTCATGCAATCAATGACTTCGAGAGAATCGGAGATCATGCGATAAATATGGCAAAGCTTGCCAAGCAGATTGATGACAACAAGCTTGAATTTTCAAAGAACGCAAGAAAAGAGCTCACGGTGCTCAACAATGCTCTGCGCGAGATTCTCACTCTCACTGTAGAGGCATTTAGCAAAAACGATTTGACAGAGGCAGTCAAGGTTGAGCCGCTTGAGCAGGTTATTGACGATCTCACCAAGGAGATTAGAAATTATCATATCGAGCGTCTTCAGAAGGGCAAATGTGACAGCAGACTCGGCGTATTCCTCACAGATTACATCACAAACTGTGAGAGAGCTTCGGATCACTGCTCAAACATTGCTGTATGCCTGATTCAGACACACAACTCATCATTCGAGACACATGATTATCTCAATGAGCTTAAGGCCGGACAGGAGCCTGCATTTGTAGGTCAGTTCACCATGTATCAGGGCAAATATCATCTTGATGAGGATTCTAAAAAAGCAAAGAGTAAAAAATCATCGAAATAATATAACGTAATTAAAAAGCAGGATTTCTGATTAATTTCAGAATCCTGCTTTTTTATCATCGTCTGGATATGAAATGCTTCACAATCGTATAAAGCACTATGATGCATGCAAACACATATCCCATAACACCAAGCGCCGGTATGCCAAGTATCTTAGGTGTCATATCTGTGGTACACACTATGCTTGAGCTGATTAGAAGTGCCATAACCCATAAGCCCATGACGATATTTCTCACCAGCCTGTGTAAAAGCCTCGCAAGCTCATCAGAAGCATGCATGTCAAAATTTATGCTTGTCTGCCCTCTTTGATATTCCTCGAGTATCTGCGCCAGCCTATCCGGCAGTTCTGCCATGCGGTGAGCTGATTTGTAGGCTGTCTTCCCGGCTTTTTTAAGCTCGCCCTTCAAATCAAAATTCTTAAGCATCTCCTGCCTTATCCTTGCAGAAGCAATCCCAACCATGTTGATGCCAGGTGCAATATCCGCAAGCACGCCCTCTATCTGAGTGATGCCCCTCGCAAGCATTGTAAAACCATGCGGCATAACAATGCGGTTGTTCTTCATTACCTCCAAAAGCTCCTGAATAAACTCTGCGACATCGACCTGTCCCATATCCAGACTGCCGTATTTATTTATGATTATTTTGATATCCTTGTACAGCTTTGCCCTGTCAGGCTCACCCTTAAAGTCACCAATTGCAAGCACCGCATCCTCTATCATGCCGATATCGTTCATGGCGATGCCGTAAACAGCATTGCTCAGTTCCTTTTTGTCATGCTCAGAAAGCCTTCCCATCATGCCCATATCAATCCAGACAATTTTGCCATCCCTTATCTTTACATTACCCGGATGCGGGTCCGCATGGAAGAAGCCATCCTCTATCACCTGCCTGATATAGTTGTCAATCAGCTTGCTGCCTATCTCCTCAAGGTCATAGCCATCCTTTAAAAGCCCCTCCTTGTCATCGATATTAAAGCCCTTTATATACTCCATGACAAGTACATGTGATGTGGTATACTTGCGGTAAAGCTTTGGTGTGGCTACAAATGCAACATCCCTGTTATTGCCGGCAAACTCCTCAATATTGGATGCCTCAAGCAGGAAATTCATCTCCTCCTGTGCCACAGCCCACATCTCATCAAGCACCATGTCAAAATCCACAATGCCCTTTATAGAGATGGGCGGCACAAGCTTAACCGCCTTGTGAAGCAACGCCATATCCTTTGACATCACCTCGTGAATGCCCTTCCTTTGCACCTTCACAACCACCTGCTCACCGGTTTTAAGTGTGGCCCTGTGCACCTGCGCTATAGAAGCTGCCCCAAGAGGCTTTTTATCTATTGAAGCAAAAACATCCTTCCATGAATAGCCAAATGAAGCATCTATGACAGCCTCCACCTGCTCAAACGGCATCGGCTCCACATCTGAGCATAGCTTCATAAGCTCCTCACAATATTCCTTTGGCAGAATATCCGAGTGAAGCGACATTATCTGTCCAAGCTTAATATAGGTAGGTCCCAGCTCCTGCAATATAAGTCTGAATTTTTCGGGTGTAAGTCCATGCGTGAGCTTGTACTTCTTAAGTACCGCTGTCATCTCCTTCAGGCGGCTATCCATACTAGTTCACGCTTTCCTCTTTATCGTCCTCAGCTTCTATTTTTATATCCGCTGTCTGTGATTCTTCACCGGAAGCACTTTTTCCATCGGCTGAAGTATCTGTTACAATGTCCTCATCCTCGAAAACGCTTTCATCAGCTTCTTGATCCACGTCAGCCTCATCCATCTGTGCAAGCTTGTTCTTTAAAGCCTGTATCTGTTCAGGTGTCATCTTGTCCAAAAGCTCCTCGAGCTCCTCAGGTGACTGTGGCTTAACAGATACATTTACATTTTTCTTGACTGTGTCCTTGATATTGTGCTTAAGCTCCTGATTGAGCACCTTGCCCTGCTCGACAGTCAGCTCACCTCTCTTGACCATCTCATCAAGCACTTCCTTTGATTTCTCAGCAGTCACTGCCACTGTTCCTATTCCTGCAAGTAAAATCTTCTTTAATCCGTCTGTAAGTCTTTCCATGGTAAAATCCTCCGTTTCCTGTTATTTAAAATTGATTGCCGTAATCTGACTACACCTTTAATCATCATAATAGAGAAGCAATCCTTGGCACAAAAATGATAAGTCCAACTATCGCAGCCATTATTGCTGCCACAAGCACTGCTCCTGCTGCCGTGTCCTTAGCTGTCTTGGCAAGCGGCTTTCGCTCTGTCGTTACCAAATCTACAACTGACTCAATCGCAGTGTTGACCAGCTCCAGGGCTATCACCAGTCCAAACAGTGTCAGGCAGATGCACCACTCAGTCGGTGTTATCCCAAGTACCGCTCCTGCTATCACTACAAGTATCGCGACAGTGCAGTGAATCTTGATATTGCGTTCATTTCTGATGCATGTAAATATGCCCTCGAAGGCATAGCCGAAGCTTTTGTACAGAGGTGGTTTCTTTGCTTTTTTCATGTTGATACCTCTCGTGATTTAATTTTGGAATTAGTTTTGATGCCTTTTACTATGGTACTATTGTATAACTTTTTGGTTCAAAATAAAAGGGGATTGTGCAATATTGTTCAAAAAATAGAAGTTACTGACATTTTAAATAATTTCATTACTTACACTTTGCCAGCACTTTAAATATTCCTTATTGACATTACGAATTTATCGTACTAACCTAAACACGTAAAATATATAGTTATAAAGGTAATCAGATATGACAAATTTACATTCAGATAAAATAAAAACAGCAAACCTGCATACTACAACCAATCATATTTATACAAATACTAAACTTCGAAAGCTTTTGGTTCCGATAATAATAGAGCAGCTATTGGCCTCTCTTATGGGAACTGTGGATACAATGATGGTCAGCAATGTAGGTTCTGCCGCTATCTCAGCGGTCTCGCTTGTAGACTCAATCAATATCCTTGTCATACAGGCACTTTCAGCGCTTGCCGCCGGTGGTGCGATTCTCTGTTCACAGTATCTGGGAAGTCACAATACAAAAGGTGCCCGCCATGCTGCAAGACAGGTATTTTTTGTCATGGCATTTTTGTCTGTACTTTTATCTGCTTTTTGTCTGATAACAAGAAAGTCGCTGCTTCGTGCCATATTTGGCGCTGTTGAAGCTGATGTAATGAGAAACTCACAGGTTTATTTCTTTTTTACATTGCTGTCATTTCCTTTTATAGGTCTCTATGATGCCGGCGCATCCATTATGCGCGCACAGAATAACAGTCGCAATCCTATGGTCATATCTGTTATTTCAAACTTTATGAATATCGGCGGCAACGCTATTCTGATTTTCGGCTTCGGTATGGGTGTTGAGGGAGCTGCTATTTCCACTCTCGTATCCCGAATATTCTGCGCGATTGTCGTTATCATACAGCTTCGAAGGGAAAATGAACCGATTTTCATAAAGAACTATATGTCTATACGCCCTGAATGGGGCCTGATTAAAAAAATCCTGCTCATCGGTATCCCATCAGGAATCGAAAACAGCATGTTCCAGTTTGGAAAGCTGGCTATCCAGTCTACTGTATCCACTCTTGGAACCGTGGCCATCGCAGCCCAGGCCATGACCAATATCCTCGAAAACTTAAATGGTATTGCCGCTATCGGAATAGGAATAGGTCTTATGACTGTTGTAGGACAGTGTCTGGGTGCCGGCAGAAAGGATGAAGCTGTCTACTATATCAAAAAACTGTCACTGGTGTCTGAGGTCGTAATCATTGCCAGCTGTCTGATTATTTTCATACTCACAAAGCCCATTACAATGCTTGCCGGAATGGAACCTGCCAGTGCAAAGCTCTGCTTTGAGATGATTACCTTTATCACAATTGCCAAGCCAATCTGCTGGGTACCATCCTTCATCCCGCCATATGGACTGCGTGCCGCAGGCGATGTGAAATTCTCCATGATTGTATCCTGCTGCACAATGTGGCTTTGCCGTGTAAGCCTGTGCATATACCTCTGCCGTGTATGGGGCTTTGGTCCGATTGCAGTGTGGATTGGCATGGCTTGTGACTGGATGCTTCGTTCTATTATATTTACTGCCAGATTCCACTCAAGAAAATGGCTGAATCATCATGTGATTGATTAATAATAACAAGCTATACTATGCTCTATTCACAAATCTGTATAATATAAGTAAAGGAAAAACATGAAAAACTATCAACCGGACTATTACAACAATTTCAAATGTATTGCTGACAAATGCAGTATCACATGCTGTCAGGAGTGGAAAATTGCAGTAGATGACGCTACAAACCGCAAATGGAAGAAGCTTTCTCCTCCGGATACTTTATCTGCAGCCCCTTTTTCTGCTGATAAAGTGTCTGGAAAAAGTGACAATCTAAGCTCATACACATGCCATAAGGATGGCAGTCTGGTAATTAAACTTGACGAAAAACATCGGTGTCCGTTTCTTTCAAAGGATAAGCTATGTCATCTTGTAATGACATACTCAGACGAAGTGCTTTCAGAGACATGTGCACTGTTTCCCAGAGAAATCCACCGGTTTTCAACACATGAGGAACGAACACTCATGCCGTGCTGTCCGGCAGTTATCGACCTGTGGTGCGAAAAACCTGTCACATTTCCTGTAATATCCGAGACCCGGAATAATTTATCTACGGCATTTTTAATCCGTGATAATCTGATTAAACTGATATCTGACCAAGGGCTTTCAGTGGAGCAGGCTTTGCTTGATGGGCTTTACATTTTATTGGAATTATATAAAAACCAGCCAATCACCAATGCACATATACAGGAATATTTTTCCGACCATACGCTTAATGAACTGAATACCGCCATGGAAGATATCCATATCCCAGACGAAGATACATTTATCGAATGCAATGAGCTGCTTCAGGATTTATCAGTAAACTATCGTAAAGAGGGTTTGTATACAGCCTTTCTTCAACCTGTACTGACCGAGGCTTGTAAATACTCCAATATTTATTCACAGTCAGACGATAATTCCATAAGCCGCACTTTGCAAACATCGCAGAAACAATTTTGCTCAATGCTCACAGATTATGACATTGTTTTTCGCAATTATCTGGCAAACGAGCTGTTTTCCGACCTGATATCGCCTGAAGCAGCATCCACTAAAAAGATTATTGAACACATGATTATAAAAATACAGTGGATTATGATTGAATACACTGCTATACGTCAAAGTCTTTTCTTGTGGTACAGTCACAATGCCAATAGTCCGTTGACATATGAAACCATCAGAGAGCATATTGTCATCATCTCACGCATGACAGGATATGATGACGATGACATACGCGAATATCTTGAAAACAGCTTTGCAAAACTCATATGGGATTGGGGCTACGCCGCACTCATTATGGGAATTAGAAAATAATTACAAAGGAGATTTTTACTATGAGAGAAACAATTTTAGGCAATAACATACGAAAGGTTCCTTCAGTTGCAGTTGGATGCATGCGCCTTTCTGAAAAATCAAAGGATGAGATGAATCATTTTATTCATGCTGCGCTGGAGCAAGGTGCATATTTCTTTGATCACGCGGATATCTACGGTGGCGGTATGAGCGAGAGCGTATTTGGCGAAGCGTTTGCAGATGATCCATCCCTAAAACGTGAAGATATGTATCTGCAGTCAAAATGTGGCATCCGCCAAGGCTTCTATGATTTCTCAAAGGAGCATATTCTGAAATCTGTCGATGGTATTTTAAAAAGGCTTCATACAGATTATCTTGATCTTCTGCTGCTTCATCGTCCGGATGCACTCGTAGAACCGGAAGAGGTTGCCGCTGCATTTGATGTTCTTTTTGAAAGCGGAAAGGTTCGCCATTTTGGTGTTTCAAACCATAAGCCGATGCAGATTGAACTGCTACAGAAATATGTCCGCCAACCACTCGTTGTCAATCAGGTTCAGTTTAGCATTCCTGTTTCCAATCTCGTTGCAAATGGTATGGAAGTCAATATGGAAACAACCGGTTCAATTGATCACGACGGAAGTCTGCTCGACTACTGCCGCCTCCACAACATTACTCTTCAGGCATGGTCTCCGTTTCAGATGCCGGCATGGAAAGGCTGTTTTCTCGGAAGCGACGAATACCCGGAACTGAATAAAAAACTTCATGTGATAGCCGAAAAATATAATGTCAGCGATACTACTATTGCGGCCGCATGGATTTTACGCCATCCGGCAAATATGCAGATTGTTACCGGAACTTCAAGTGAAAGCCGCCTGAAGGAAATTATCGCGGCATGCGATATTACTCTGACTCGCGAGGAATGGTATGAGCTGTACCTGGCTGCAGGTCATATGCTTCCGTAGAAATTATCAGCACTATTTTTCAAAGTGCTGATAATCCTTGGAATGAGTCCAATCGCCTCCCCACTCAAAGCCATGCTCCGTAAACAGCTTATAGCATAAATCATCATGGTCAATCTTGTGCGAAAAATCCTTGCTCCGATCAACATAATCTGCGGCATTTGCAGGCTCAATTGAAAGCTCCCCATCGACTGTTTTGACATAAGGATTGTATAGAGTGTTGATATCCACCGCCATTCCCATTCCATGCTTCGATATCTTTGTAGTGTGGGAGATAAATCTGAAATTGAAGGCAGATGAATTATTGTCGCTCATAGATGCCTCATCATCTGCATCGTATTCATCAACAAGTCTGACTTTTTCTATTTGATATCCGGACTCATAGAGCTCCTTAAATATTTCAAGTACATCATCTGCGATATCTTTATTTACAACCAGCTCACCTTCATGCACCTGATTGTCAAAGCCTACGTGTAGTACATGTATATATCGCAGATTTTCTCTGGGGAGTGTACAATCTGCCTTGTAGGATTTGCCCTGCATTTTTTCAAAAATATCATCCGGGATTTCAGATATATAAAATTGCTCTTTATTATTCTCATAGGTCGTATCCAGAATATCTGCTTCAGATGTACTCGTGTCAGGTGTATTCGTATCGGCTACACACGTATCAGATATACTTGTGTCAGGTATATCTTCACATGTATTTTCTGATACATTCGTAGACGATTTATCATTAGACTCTTTCTTATGATTTTTAATGAATTCTCTGCCCGCAAGTGTGACGATAAGCAGCGATGCCACGGCTGTGATTATTATGTTTGTGTGTCTTTTCATATGGGTTTTATGCCTTTCATATTGTTCGAAGCATTACTAATCTCTATTGTAATGATGATAGCTTTTATTTACAATAGGCATTGTTAGCAAACGTTATTAAACCATTTTGGGATTATAGGTGGAAACAGTGAAAATACCCCCGGATTATTATAAAATTACAAATGTGTTGCTGGTAAATCCTGTTGCAGCCTCTCATATATTTTCTGTATATCTGGTTGGGTTGGAGTAAATTTTATTCCTCTTTTCAGCATTCCCAAAACTTTTCTTGCTTTTTGTTCAATTTCTTTTGCAGCATGTTCACTGGTTAAACGAAGATGATTACCTGCTATAGTGTATTCCCGTTCTATATATTTTTCTGAAATTGGAAACATATCCTGTATCAGGAAAGCGCTTTCATGATTATCATCAAGTTTCACAATGTGAATTATATCACAGGTTCTTCCTTTACCGGTTCTTTTACTTACTATTTTCTTATACTTATCAATCCGACTTGAAAGTGGAATCATCCAATATATTCCATTATAATTGCTATCTTCAAAACAATAGTAATGTGGTCTATTTTGTTTTTTATTTCCTTTCAAATATGGATCCGACATATCCGAAAAAAAGCTATCTTTGATAATATAAAAACCATTCCTTATCATTTGTTAATCTCCACAAAAAAAGTCTCTTGCGCTACGGCAAAAGACTTTTTCAACCCGACCATTTATATACCACATATCGGTCAGTGGTAAACTTTCAACCCGACCATTTATATACCACATATCGGTCAGTGGTAAACTTTCATTTATATCCTAACAATTCCAGCCAAAAAAGTCAACCTATCTTCAATTTATCTTTAATAATTTCCATTGTCACCTTACTGCAAAGTTTGCCTCCAAACTCACCGGCTTTCTTTAAAATCTCCAATTCTTCCTTCATGCAATCCTCATACACAGCCTTTGGTAGATTTTGTGCAACATGCTTCATATGTTTCAATTCAAATTTCTCCGGTAAAATTCCATCATCAACAAGCTTATGATAGCACTTCATAACCCTTGCATCTGTTACAATCATGCGTATATACTCTTCTGCCTCTGCTTTTTCGTTCAATTTATTCGGATCTTCGAGTTTCCTTTTATGATTCTTCTTCTGCGTTTCCTTGAACTCCGGATTTACATATTTTAATATATGCGGACCTCTCTCCTGCTCCAGTGCAGTCTGATTCTTTATGACGATTCCCTCTTGCTGCGTGCCATATGCCGGGGCATTGGCAAAGCTGAGACAATGGTTCCAACTAATAAATGGTCCATAGTATAATTCATGCGGATAACAAAAATCATTTTTTTCTGCAAATTTTTTAACAAAATCCTGTGACAGCCATCTGCCTGAAACTGTATCATACACACTAAATAAATACCATTTGTTATAATTGGAATCATCATAAATGACCGAATGGCTCACAAGCCACTCTCCAAAAAATATATAATTCGGATATTTAATAAACGGCTCCTTATCCAGACTCTCAACATAAGTCAAAAAACCTCTCAACTGGTTGCTGAAATCAAGTTCATTTTTACTGCTAAAACATCTCAGTCTATCCAGCTTTTTATCATAATATATACTTGAATTGGCACCATCTATTTTCTCAGTGATACTGATTATATCTCCCTGTATAAATGCATCCGTGTTTTTTTCAAGTGTCAACGTATCATCAACGACCACGTCTTGTGTCCTTAGTCTTTGAATCTCAATATAATGTTCCATTTTATTCCCCTCTATTCATCCATATGTGTAACCATTGGTTATTGAAATAATATCATATCCAATGGTTATTGTCAACGTAAACATTGAAAAAAGCTAAATTATAATTTATAATCTTTTATGGTTACATTCAATCACTTGAATATCGATTTTTAAGAAGGAGCTTACCTATGAAATTTCAACCTGAAAGATTAATCCAACTCAGAAATACTCTAAATATAAATAAAGCAGAGGCCGCACGTCGCCTTAACATCTCGCCAATGGTATATGGCCGCTATGAAAATGGACAACGTGAACCCTCTTATCCTACAGTCGGTTTCATTGCGCAGACATTTAATTGCAACATAGATTATCTTTACGGAGCATCTGATAAGACAGATCCTGATTACATTATTGTTTCTTCATCCAATGATCCTGAGCTTTATTCACTCATCAAAATGATCAAGCAGGACAGCAATGTAGAAGGCAGAATACTTACATATGCACGCAAGCTGCTAGAAAAATAAAATACCATGCCAATCAAAAAGAGCGGTGTATATAAACTACATCGCTCTTTTATCTGATAATCATTATTCATTTTCATCTCATGCATAAAATAATCTGTTGAATTACTTGCTGAATTTCACGAACTGCCACATTACTTACAGTTTCAAAATCAATCTCTTCCCAACCTTTCAACCAGGCATTATATCCTCTGCCGCCTATAACTATATCAGAATCATTAAATCTGATTTTGGCGTCATCCGGGATATCAAAAAGCGTTGGTCTTGACATAAAAATCTTAATATTATCCATAGTATGAATATTCTTGTGCGATAACACCGCAAGTCCGGCAGGCAGGAAACCGCCTGTCCGGACTAACGGAAACCGCTTATGCGAGTTTACTCGCGTAATGTTTTGTCTAATCCATAGACTTCACGCATTGAGATGTCATGTTCGGCATCAATGCTTGTGATGTTGATGCGATAACTGTCATGAGCGATGCGGTCAATGATTGCATCTGCCAGAGGACTGTCATCACCGCCGAGCTGGTCATACCATTCCTCGAATTCATACTGGGAGCAGAAAATCGTTGAAGATTTCTTACGTCTCCTATGAAGTAGTTCGAAGATATCCCTCTGTTCTGAATCCGTTGGTTTCAATAGAAGCCATTCATCCAGAATCAGGACAACGGGATTGGCATACTTAGCCATGACTTTTTTGTAGCTGCCATCTGTGCGGGCAATCTCCAGATCAATAAGCAGATCAGGAAGACGGACATACCTGGTATTGAAATACTGCTTACATGCCTCCATGCCAAAGGCACAGGCCATGTAAGTTTTACCACAGCCTGTAGCACCAGTGATAAAGAGATTCCGGTGTTCAGATATATATTCGCAAGTTGCAAGCCGGTTAATAAGATCCTTGTTAAGCTTGCGTCCGGAAGTGTAGTTGATATCCATGATATTTGCTTCCGGCTGGTCGAATCCAGCGTTACGGATCAGCCGTTTTTGACGATTATTTTTACGATTGCTGTATTCGATGTCCACCAGCATACCGAAGCGATCCTCGAATGGCACTTCTTTAAATTTAGGATCATCCAGCTGGTTGCGAAATGCATCTGCCATAGTGGTAAGGCGCATTTCAATTAATTTATCAATTGTACTCTGATTTGTCATATGTGTTTACCTCCGATAGTAATCGGCACCTCTTGTGATGCCGTGTGCTTTATGTGTGGTCGTGGATTCAGTAGTTTCTGATTCCGGCTTTACAGAACCGGTTACAAGGATGTTTTTAATACTCTTGTAACTGGGCGAAGATGTATAGGACAATGCCTTTTTACAGGCTGCTTCAAGCAATGCATCTGAGTATTTCCCAGCAAGCTTCAGAAGTCCCATACAACTTCGGTAGGTCTGTTGTTCCACACGTTTGGAGGTCAGTATTGCATTGACCACAGTGTACGTATTTATGCCAATCAGCTCAGCCCATTTGCGGAACCGGTCGCCGTTCCATTCCAGATATTTCTGGTGATCTTCCGGCATATGTTCCGTGACCGTGCTGTACTGCCCAGGGCGTCCTTTCAGACGACGGTGGGAAGCAATGCGGTTATGGTTGTAGAAAATTTCAATAGTGGTATCTGTTACCTTTACATCCACTTTCTTTTTGATGTATTCATAAGGAACTGAGTATAGCATTCCATCCACAGATATGTGATAATTGAACTGGACGGTGGCTGTCTTCCAGTCGCTCAGTTCAAAACGGGTAGAAGGTAATGGTGCCAGCAATGGTTTTTCTTCCTCAAGAAATAAGCTTCGCCGACTACCCTCTTTCTTTTGAAAGAGCCTTTGGTTGAACAGTTCGAGCTTGTCTCTGATTGCACGATTTAATTCGGCAAGGGAGAAGAACTGTTCATCCCGAAGTGCTGCTGTAATCCAGGTAGAGATATTTCCTACCGTCCCTTCAGCATTCGGCTTATCCTTGGGAGCCCTGACACGCGCCGGAATAATAGCAGTGCCATAATGCTCAGCCAGTTTCTGATAGGTTTCATTGATCTGCTGGTCTTTCCATCCGCCATTGTGAACAACTGCAGTTTTGCAGTTATCCGGTACGAGGATTCTGGCGACACCGCCAAAATATTCGTACATATGGACATGTGCATTGATCCATGATTTCTGTTTCATGTCCAGAAATGCTTCCACGTATGTATACTGGCTGTAAGTCATTACACCGACAAATATGTATGCTTTGATGATTTCGCCGGTATCAGGATCAATGACTGTTGCAGGATCACCTGCCCAGTCAACTTCAACCTGTTCACCGAGTTTACGGTTGATATGCATGGTAGCGCGATGTTTCTGCTCATCCTGTTGGATGCGATAGCAGAACTGTGAATACATGAGCGGTTCTTCGCCATTGGCACGGCAATCCTCCATGTATTCCGTCCATAGGAGCTTTTTGCTTACGCCGTTGCGAAGCAGCTCCTTGCGGATGTAAGCGTAGTCAGGCATTCTTTTATTGGATGTGACTTGTTTTACAGAAGGGAAAAATTTTTCTGCAAGTACAGCATCGGTATCGCTTTCATCAAGTGGCCAGGAGATATCTAATTCCTTAGCTCGCTTTAAAACGTGATTGACCGTTTTCTTGGAGACATTGCAGCTGTCGGCAATGTTCTGCTGACTGAGTCCCAGACCACTAAGTCTGAGAATCTCTCGATACTTGGTCATAGTCATGACCTCCTTTGAATGTATTTACACCTTTTGGTGCATGATTACATTCTAAGGGATTTATGATAAAGGTTTCCACCACCGGAATGGCGGTTCCCTTAAAAACGGATTTGCGGTTTCCTATCTCCGGACAGTGGGGACATGGAGACCGGATTATTCATAGTAAAAATAATTCTAAGAACATTCGGTCCACATTCCTCAACATTTACCACATTATCAGGATGCTTCACAATATTAAGAAATGTCTTGCAGCCTGATGACAAATTTCGGATTGTACCTAAGCCATATTTGTTTCTATGTTCTTCGCTAATATTTTCATTCCTTCCATCGATCATAATTAAATTATTTTATAAATATCCATTAATCTCCTCAATCCAACTACTATCATCACTCTCAAACAGCTTTATGAACTTTCCAAAATTACTGCTACCAGTAACAGAATCATCCGAATCCAAATCTTTCACTCGTCGACTCATATCTTTGTAATTTTCCGCAGTAACATGTTCCATAACTTTCTGAATCTGGTCTGCTCTTCCTTTGTAATTCTCAACTCCGGTATATTTCTTTATCAATGGAGAATTCACCGGTTTTGCAGGAGATTTCAAATTTTCGTCGGTCCAATGCTTGGATATTATCTGCATCGTACAGGGATTACCAAACATAATCACTTCATCTGCAGCATTATCCACACCATGAAACACATTAATCTTACGCTTAATGTCCTCATACTGCTCATGAGGTTTCTTTTCAGTATCACAGAACACAAGCACCAGTTCGTCTGCTCCATTTTGATACCTATCCTGATACCTCGCTGGGATATTACCATTTCCACCGGCATTGACCAATGAAATATCATATTGCTCATTCCATACTTTTAAATTTTTTAATCGATTTAGATACTCATATTCCTCATTACCTTCACAGATAATGCAAATTTTATGCTTATCAAAGAACTTAGGGAGCTTATTTGGCATCGGCATCATCCCCCTTTACATCACCTTTAATACTAATCAAGGAATTGATTAGTTCTGGGTCAGGCAATGCTCCAAGTGCACCTTTCCTATATTTTTCCATAACATCTGTCGTATCTCGTACTCCCTGCTGTGCAGTAAAATCAGCAAGAGAATATACATATACACCTTCTTCATCCTTGTGAACAAACCAAATCTGCTCCTTGCGGAACATTCTCTTGCAATCCATAAGGTTAATATCATGTACCGTAAATATCATCTGTGCACTTGTATTTAATTCATTATTAAACATGGCAACAATCGCTCTGGTGAGCTTAAAATGAATACTGCTGTCCAGCTCATCCACGACTAAAATTCTGCCCTGTTCAAGTGCTTCAATTACATAGCTAGCAATAGCTGCAATCTTCTTTGTTCCTGTGGAGTCAAACATCATACTTGGCACATGGACTCCCTTATAAGTGGATACCAATCTGATTTGATCCATAATGTTCTCCGGAATATCAAGCACTTTCTCATCTGGCTTTTCGTCACCTTCACCAGTTTTCAGCTGTATCTTATCCATATCCACATATTCAAAATTATCCATATATAAATCAGCATTTTTTATGAACTCAACAACCTTTTGCTGCAACTGATTCTTATTCTTCATAAGTTCAATCGTGTGCTGCATAGGTATGTTATTCATATTGATGATATCAATTTTTTCTGCAAATCCGACAAGAATCTGCTTCATCTCATTGATATGTTCGAATTTACTTGTATCTACCACATAGCATAGCAAATTATTCTTCGATACAACTGAAATCATATTCTGAACAGATTCATCAATACACTCATATATTTCACTAACAGTATCTTTTTTTAACCAACAAACTTCCTTTTCGTTGTTGTACTGATCTTTAAATATCTCCGAAAATGACTCATATATATATTCTTCTTTTTCTGCATCATACTTAAAATCATAAGAAAACTTTCTTCCAGATGCCATAAATGTAACACCTAACTCGCATACATCACTATCAGTAAATATATTTGGCATCAGTCCATTCTTCTTATTTAAAAGTACATTTCTTATTGCCCTAATGCACTTGATTAGACATGTTTTACCGGCATTGTTTGGTCCATATATTCCTACCGTTTTAAGGACATTAAAATTATTCTCTTTGTGAACATTTGCTCCAAATTTTTTATTTCGCATATCTGCTTTCATTGAAAATGTAATATCATCCTCAAATGCATAACAGTTTTTTGCTCTTACCTCTATAATCATGGCTCATTCCTCCAAGTCACTTTTCCTATTTACTTATCATTATTATATCATTAAATATTTTTTATGCAACTTTTTTTCATAAAAAATATTAAATTCTATAAATTTAACAATATGTCATATAGCAAAAAGG
>ERZ1026878.1212-NODE-1212-length-16338-cov-132.610760_pt1 | contig 16338 bp, 13 predicted proteins | sample MGYA00380169_ERZ1026878 | MGnify/ENA primary metagenome ERZ1026878 (study PRJEB33269, sample SAMEA4719805) | human gut metagenome | biome: human-associated habitat; feature: organic feature; material: feces | place: Cameroon | collected 2013-10 ...
GAAAACGATTGATGGCATTCACCTGAAGGTCGTGCCATTCTGTGTAAGTTGGCTGTTGGATGGTCGTCTTATTCAACGACTTAATGGCAGCCTTTGGTTTTGTTGCACCAAAGGTTGCCATTGCTAATCCTGCCAAACTCAATGTTACGAACAGTCTCTGTTTCATGTTTGTTAGTTATTTATACATTAGATTAAAATTACACCTTATTATATATAGGCTATTCTATACCTTATTATATATAGGCATCTTACTTGAGCATCTTATATGCCTCTATGTTGCCGGTAGCCTCAGCTAAGCAACTGCAAATATATGAAAATTAAGTTAGAAACAAGCAGAACGCCCGTATTTTTTATTGTTTTTTCAACACCGGAGCACCATTTTCCCAAGAAATAGGTACCCACAAGTGTCTGCTGTCACTCAAGTGCTTTGGGTTCCACATGTCTGCCATGAACACATAGTCAGCACCATGAAACATCTTCATTTGTGCTGCAGTTTCCACCTTTAAAGGTAGCCATACCATCATAGAAAGGCATATAAATATATAAAACTTTTTCAATATCCGCTAAAAGAAAATGACAAAAAAGTTTGGTGTTTCCAAAAAAATGCATTACCTTTGCCATCATAAAATAAACAACGAAACGACATAAAAATTATGATGACAATCGAAGAATACAGAGCAGCCATCTTGCAGGCTTTGCTCGATACTAAGAACGAGGACGGCACTCCAGCCATTACTCCAAGGGAAGCACAGGAAGCACTCAACGGATTTACCGACGACGAGTTGCAAGACGGACTCCTATGGAATTCGCCCGAAGACGTGGCATCAATTATCCTTGAGGGATAAATCACGGAAGTTATATTCAGCTACCAAAAGATAAGAATGAGGGTGTGTCATAAGTCCATGACACACCCTCATTTCCATTTATACGCTTTGCTCTTTCTTCCCTTAAATACTGCCTTTAACAGCTCCGCAATACTTCATTTCTGTTGCAAAAGCAATAAAAAACAAAAGAATGCGACAAAAAACAAAAGAATGTGCAAATTTTCTTTCACAATTCAATTATTATTTGTAAATTTGCAGCCGCATAAACGGAAAGGGAACTTGCAAATCCCTCTTCAATCAGTTTAAAAAGATAATTTTACCGGTAAAAAAGATATATTAAATAATGAAGATAGAAAACGAAATCATCAGCTCGGTCATCGCTGCGGTGAAGGAGCTTTATGGTCAGGACGTACCTGAGAAGATGGTAGCCCTGCAGAAGACCAAGAGTAATTTCGAAGGTAACCTTACCCTCGTCGTATTCCCATTCCTCAAAATGTCGAAGAAAAAGCCTGAGGATACAGCACAGGAAATCGGCGAGTACTTGAAGAAGAACTGCGCTAATGTCATCGCAGACTTCAACGTGGTAAAGGGTTTCCTCAACCTTTCTATCGCTCCTGCCGCTTGGGTAGGACTCCTGAATACCATCAACGCTGACCCTAAGTTCGGTGAGAAGCCAGTTACAGAGAACAGCCCACTCGTCATGATCGAGTACTCTTCTCCTAACACCAACAAGCCTCTCCACCTCGGTCACGTGCGCAACAACCTCCTCGGTTGGTCATTGGCCCAGATTATGGAGGCCAACGGCAACAAGGTAATCAAGACAAACATCGTTAACGACCGTGGTATTCACATCTGCAAGTCAATGCTCGCTTGGCTCAAGTGGGGCAATGGCGAAACTCCTGAGACTTCCGGCAAGAAGGGCGACCACCTCATCGGCGACTACTATGTAGCCTTCGACAAGCACTATCGTGAGGAAATCGCAGAGCTCAAGGCTCAGTACATGAAGGAGGGCATGGAGGAGGAAGCTGCCACAGAGAAGGCAAAGGCAGAGGCTCCGCTCATCAAGGAAGCTCACGAAATGCTCGTGAAGTGGGAGAACAACGACCCTGAGGTTCGTGCACTCTGGCAGAAGATGAACAACTGGGTTTACGCAGGCTTCGATGAGACTTACAAGATGATGGGTGTAAGTTTCGACAAGATATATTATGAGTCAAATACTTACCTCGAGGGTAAGAAGAAGGTAGAGGAAGGATTGGAGAAGGGTCTCTTCTTCCGCAAGGACGATAACTCTGTTTGGGCTGACCTCACCAACGAGGGCCTCGACCAGAAGCTCCTGCTCCGTTCTGACGGCACTTCTGTTTACATGACTCAGGACATCGGTACTGCCGACCTCCGTTTCAAGGACTTCCCTATCGACAAGATGATCTACGTAGTAGGTAACGAGCAGAACTACCACTTCCAGGTACTCTCTATCCTGCTCGACCGTCTCGGTTTCAAGTGGGGCAAGGACTTGGTTCACTTCTCTTACGGTATGGTAGAGTTGCCTAACGGTAAGATGAAGAGCCGCGAGGGAACCGTAGTAGATGCTGATGACCTGATGGCAGAGATGATCAAGGATGCTCGCCAGACAAGCGATGAGCTTGGCAAGTTCAAGGACATGAGCGAGGAAGAGCGCCAGGAGATTTCACGCATCGTGGGTCTCGGAGCGTTGAAGTACTTCATCCTCAAGGTAGATGCCCGCAAGAACATGCTCTTCAACCCAGAAGAGAGTATCGACTTCAACGGCAACACAGGTCCTTTCATCCAGTATACCTATGCCCGTATCCGCAGCATCATGCGCAAGGCAGCAGCCGAGGGCATCGAGATTCCTGCAGAGTTGGGTGCTGATGCTCCTATCAACGAGAAGGAGATTGACCTCATCCAGAAGATGAACGACTTCGCTGCAGCTGTAGCCGATGCAGGCAACAACTACAACCCTGGTGGTATCGCTAACTACTGCTACGAGCTGACCAAGGAGTTCAACCAGTTCTATCACGATTACAGCATCCTGAATGCTGAAAGCGAGGCAGAGAAGATTACCCGTCTGGTTCTTGCTGCCAACGTGGCTAAGATCTTGAAGAACGGTATGTCTCTGCTCGGCATCGAGGTTCCAGAAAGAATGTAATATATACATAAGATATAATAACCTACAATTTAAAAATAAAAGAATATTGACTATTTGACATAATGAGCATGGCCCTGGAGCTCGACTCCAAGGCGCATGCTCATTTCAGTTTTAGCCAATCCCTTTTGTTTTCCAACCCTAAAAAGAAACAAGATGAATAAAATGCCCGTAAATCCTCCTACATGGAGAAACGATACCGTTTTGCCTCTGCCCAACGAGGTAGTAGCCAACGCCTGGGCTGTGGATGCCGCCTGTTCCGGCAATCCCGGTCCGATGGAATACCAATGCATCGACCTTCAGACCGGTGCCCAGGTTTTCCATTATGGTCCTATCCACGGCACCAACAACATCGGCGAGTTTCTCGCCATCGTCCACGCCCTCGCCCTGATGCAGCAGAAGGGCATTACCGACAAGGTAATTTATAGCGACAGCGTGAATGCCCAGCTCTGGGTAAGCAAGAAACAATGCAAGACCAAACTGGAGCGCACTCCCCAGACCGAACAGCTCTACCAGGTCATCGCCCGAGCCGAGAACTGGCTCCGCACCCACCCCATCAACATACCTATTATAAAATGGGAGACGAAGAAATGGGGCGAGATTCCAGCCGATTTCGGAAGAAAGGGATAAAAAGGACATTTTTATGTGCCTTTCCCGAAATAATGCCCGCAAAAGCTTGCAATTTCAGATATTTTGTTTAATTTTGCAGCTATTATCGTATTAAACATACATAATCGCAAGAATGGAAATAGAAAAAGAAACAATATTATTAATGTCGAAAGGAGACAAGAAAGCATACGAAACGATGTTCCGCAGGTTCTATCCTAAGGTACACCGTTTTGTGGCCATGCTCTTGAAAAACGAAGATGATGCTGATGACGTCAGCCAGCTCATCTTCTTAAAGGTATGGAACAAACGCGAGAAGTTTGCCGATATCCAGGACTTCGATTCCTACCTCTTTATTTTGGCAAAATATACTGTCATCAACTATATTTCCTCCAAGCACATCATCCCAATAGATATTGACAGTCTGCCAGACAGATACGCCAACGAATCTTCGCCACATGACGATGTGGTGGCAAAGGATACCCAGCTGCTCATCGACATGGTGGTAGAAAGCATGCCGCAACAACGCCAGATGATTTATCGCATGAGCCGCGAACAGCATCTCAAGAACGAAGAGATAGCCCAGCGGCTGGGTATTCAGAAGAAAACGGTAGAAAATCATCTTAACCTAGCTCTTAAAGAAATTAAAAAAGCCTTATATTTGATGATTTTGTTACCTTGGCATTGGGTGTAACACCATTGAAACATGTCTTAAAAGTAAATGAAGTTTTTATTATGGCAACAAAGATAAGGGATATCATAGATTATTATAGCGGGCACAATGTGCCGGATGAAATAAAAGAAAGGGTATTAGATAGGATTTCCAATACACAAGACGATAAAGAGGCGAACGAAGCATTTAGAGAATTATGGAACAAGGCTGATTCTGCCTATATGGAAGAAGAAGAAATTTCTGCTGCATACAACCGCCTCTTCGAAACAGAAGAAACAAGAGAAATAGAAAAGAAAAAATCGCTTCGAATCTTCAACTTTGCCAAACTGGCTGCCGTCTTCGTACCGCTGCTGATACTGATTGTATTCGGCAAGCTCTACGTCCAGATGAACAACCAACTCAAGGATATAAAACTGGTAACCATGCTCCAGGAACATACCATCAACGAAGAGAGCAAAGTCATCGCCTTGGCAGACGGAACGAAAGTAAGACTCAGCCAGAGTTCCGTACTCCTCTACCCTTCCTCTTTCAAGGGAGCAGAAGAACGCAAGGTTTTCCTGTCGGGAGAGGCATTCTTCGACATCAGGCATGATGATGCCCAGCCGTTCCACGTCAGCACTCCTCATTTCGAGATTACCGACTTGGGCACCTCTTTTACGGTTTCATCTTATTCAAATACAGATGAAGTATCTGCCACACTCAAAACCGGCAAGATAGAACTCCGCATCATAGGTCAGGAAGACAAGGTTTACAGCATGAAACCTAACGACCAGTTAGTATATAATGTAAAGACCAAGGCAGTAAACCTCCGCAAGGTTTCGGCCGAAGAAGATGGTACAAGCTGGCGCAACAAGGAGATTGACCTGAACGATGTAACGCTGGCAGAAGCTGGTAAGATTCTGGGTAATGCATACGGAGTGAAATTCACCTTCCGTTCAAAGATTCACCAGAAGACGAAGGTTACAGTTCATTTCAACCGTGGCGAAACCCTCTCGGGAGCCATGTTTGTCCTGAAGAACCTGATTCCTGGTCTGGAATATGAAGTGAAGAAAGATGAAGTAATCATCAGGTAGGCATATATTATAATAGGTAAACAAAAGGCGCATTATGTAAAAATGATGCGCCTTTTTTCATAAAAGAGTATCTCTGCACGGGATATGAAAACAGAAATAATAACATAAACTGGAAATATCATGATAAAGAATTTGATTTTTGATTTTGGAAAAGTACTCGTAGATTACGAATACTTTGAAACGCTTGACCAGATATTCAAGACCCACGAACAGGCTGAAGAATTCTATCATCTCCTGATAGACGGCAAATGGAATGAAAACATGGATCGCGGAGATTCTTTCGAAGAAACCTTCTGCAAGATGCAGCAGATCATGCCGCAATATAAGGAAGAAATAGCAACCGTAGCCCAGCGCTTTAACGATTTTGTAAGGGGCGAAAAAGAAGGTATGCGCACCTTGCTGACCCAGTTGAAGGCAGAAGGCTACCACCTTTACGGACTTTCCAACTGGTGCACCAAGGTTCACGAAACGATGGCACAATATCCCATCTTCCAACTTCTGGAAGGACAGGTGATTTCTTCAGAAGAGAAAATCATCAAACCCGACAGAGCTATTTATGAAAGAATCTGCCAGAAATACAATCTGAAACCGGAAGAATGCCTTTTTGCTGACGACAGAATAGAGAATGTAGAAGCCGCCCAGCGTTTCGGAATGCAGGCCATCTGCTTTGAGGATGCTGCGCAGTACAAGCGGGAATTGAGAAAAATCGTTATAAATAGTTAATAACCTTCCCAAAAGTTTCCATATATAGATTCTTTTGCTTATATTTGCACATGTTTTAAATATAAGACAGATAATGAAAGAAAGATTTAAAGTCCTGTTTTCAAAAGACGCTGACGACTTTTTGGAAAGTCTTTCACAAAAAGCAAAGGATAAGATATTGTCAAATATCCGAAAGGCTAAATATGTCTTAAATCCTAAACTCTTTAAAAAACTGGAAGGAACTGATATATGGGAATTCCGTACAAAATATGATGGAATCCAATATCGTTTGCTTGCTTTTTGGGACACTTCAACTAATTCATTAGTCGTAGCTACCCATGGGTTTATCAAGAAAGTGCAAAAAACGCCAAAGCAACAGATAAAGCGAGCTGAGGAAATCAGAGCATTATATTTTAAAATGAAAAGAAAGTGACTATGGAAGAAATGAAATTTTATAGTGAAGAAGAAATGCTAGATAAGCATGTTGGAAAGATTGGAACTCCTCATCGTGATCAATTTGAGGATGAAATCAACACATTCTTAATTGGTGAAGCTATTAAGGAGGCTCGTAAAAACAAAAAACTTACGCAAGAACAGTTAGGCAATCTTATCGGAGTAAAGAAGGGACAGATATCTAAGATTGAGAATGGCAAGAACCTTACACTCAATACTATTTCCCGAGTACTTCATGCTATGGGATTACAGGCTCATCTAAATATTCCGACAGTAGGACAATATGCAATTTAGATCCTACATTTAAGATACTCAATCGAAAGAAGACAAGGGCAGAAACTCCCAGTTCAGGAAATCATACTGAACTGGGAGTTTCTGCCCTTTACCTTGCTTTTCTTTCGGCAACCATTAGTTCTGGATATGTGATGCTTTGCAAGAAAAAAGTCAATCATATATTATAGGTGAGAAAATAAAAAAGAAAAACACAATTGTTTGCGAACACAAGACATTTTTTTCAGAAAAACTTCATTTTAACAGTTTTGTAATTGGGTGCAACTCTCTTTCCCGTTGTCTTTAAGACGTAACAAGCAAATTATTATTAACTTAAAAAGATAAAGTATGAATCTTAAAAGAATCTCTGCGTCATGCTTCTGTTTGCTCCTGGCAGGCCAGATGACCCTTTCGGCTCAGAACGTCAGCTTCAGCTCAAACAAGGTAACGCTTAAGTCAGCTTTTGAGAAGATTGAAAAGGAATCAAAGTACAAGATTGCCTACAACTCCTCACAGTTGGATGCTAACCGTTCGGTTACATTAACCAAGAAAAGTGATGATGTCTTTGGTATGTTGAACCAATTGCTCAAAGGTACTAATTTTACCTATGAGATGGAAGGCAACTACATCGTCATCAAGCCTCAGCAAAAAGCTAAATCTCAGGCTCATGGCAAGAAAATCAAGGTACGTGGTGTAGTGAAAGACGAAACTGGCGAGCCAGTTATCGGCGCTACCGTCATGGAGAAGGGTACCACCACCAATGGTGTTGTAACCGATCTTGACGGCAACTATACCATCGAGATTCCTGCCGACGGTATGTTGGCTGTATCATACATTGGCTGCAAGGACCAGGACATCAAGGTAAATGGTCGCGAAGTAATCAATGTAAACCTGGCAGATGATAATAAGGTATTGAGCGAAGTTGTAGTTGTTGGTTATGGTACTCAGAAGAAAGCTAATTTAACTGGTGCTGTGTCAATGATTACTGCAGATGACATAAACAATCGCCCAGTATCAAATGCAGCTGGCGCATTACAAGGTGCAGATCCTTCTGTAAACTTGACTTTTAATTCAGGAAGCTTGGATTCTGGTTATAGCATTGACATTCGTGGTGTCGCTTCCATTAATGGAGGTAGTCCATTGGTGTTGGCTGATGGCATGGAGGTCAACTTGAGCCAGATAAATCCTAATGACATTGAATCTATCTCAGTTTTGAAAGATGCTTCTGCTTCTGCAATTTATGGTGCCAAAGCCTCTTCTGGTGTTATTTTGATTACTACAAAGAGTGGAAAAGACTCAGAAGGTAAAGCTTCCATATCATATAATGGTCGCGTAGGTTGGAAACAGAATACAACATCAACAGATTTCATTCATACAGGTTATGACCATGTAAATCTTGTCAACCAATTCTATGAGGCTTACCAAGGCAAATTGATGGCAAATTATACAGACAAAGATTTGCAGATGCTTTATGATAGACGTAATGATAAGACCGAAAATCCAGATAGACCATGGACCGTAGTTGGCGATGACGGAAAGTATTATTATTATGGCAACTTTGACTGGTATGATTATTTCTATCGTAAAACAAGACCAGAGCAGGAGCATAATGTTTCTGTGACAGGTGGTAATGATAAGGTTAATTATTTTGCAAGCGGCCGTTTCTTTACACAGGATGGTATCTTTAATATCTACAAAGATAATTATCAGAATGTATCCTTTAGAGGAAAACTGAATGCCAAGTTGTCTAAACATTTGACGTATTCTGTTAATTTCAATTATAACAAAACGGCCTACAAATATGCAGGTTTCTATAATGAGCAGCAGACTATTTCTAGTTTGCAGTCAAACATTTTGTCTTCTTTCGTACCAAGAAATCCTGATGGCTCTGTTGTACAGTATACAAACCAATTGACCTCCAATTCACCTTTGGGCTCTGGCCATGCAGGTTTCCTGACAGCAAACGAGGCGCGCAACTCTCGTGAAAACAAGTACTGGATTGTTGCAAATCAACTTGATTATAAAGTATTTGACGATTTGGTCTTGACGGCTTCATACGCTTATAATAACAGAAATTACATTTATAAGAGAAGAAGCATGCCTTTTGAGTATTCACGCGCAGAGGGAGCAACTTCAACATTTACTTCTGGTACTATAACAGATTACTATCAGGAAGGGCACATGCAGATAGACGACAACAACCTGAATATATATGGTACCTATACTCATATATGGGACAAAAAGCATAACTTTAAGGTTGTAGCAGGTGGTCAATATGAGGATTATAGAACAACAGATTTATCTGTAAAAAAGAATGATCTTCTTTCTAAAGATTTATCTTCTTTCACCGTCGCACAAGGTGAAACTACTGTTGGACATGACATATCTGCATATAGAACCTTAGGATATTTTGCCAGAGTCAATTACGACTATGAAGGTAAATATTTGGCTGAGATTAGCGGCCGATGGGATGGAACTTCTAAGTTTGCGTCAAAAGACCGCTGGGGATTTTTCCCTTCTGCTTCAATTGGTTGGCGAATGAGTTCTGAGAAATTCTGGAATAAGTTATTGCCTGTAGTAAATAATGCTAAGTTCCGTTTCTCTGTAGGTAGTCTTGGAAACCAGCAAGTAAACAACTATGCTTATTTTGACCAGATTTATACAGACAACAAGATGTCTTATACATTTGACGGTTTGAACAAGGCATATTATGCAAGTGTGTCTTCTCCGTTATCTTCATCTTTAACTTGGGAGACAGTTTCTACCTACAACTGGGGTTTGGATTTGGGTTTCTTGGATAGTAAATTAACTTTGACAGCGGATATTTACATCCGTGACACCAAAGACATGCTAACCCATTCTATAACATTACCATCTGTATTTGGAGCAACTACTCCAAAAGAAAACTGTGCAGATTTGAGAACAAATGGATGGGAATTGTATATTGGATGGCAAGATAAATTTAATTTAGCAGGCAAGCCATTCCATTATAATGTATCAGCGACAATCGGAGATTACAAGTCAAAGATTACCAAATTTAACAATCCAGATAAGTTGATTTCTGATTATTATGAAGGAATGACTTTAGGTGAGATTTGGGGCTATAAGGTAGCAGGTCTTTTTGCAACGGATGAAGAAGCAGCAGCTTATCAGGCAAAGATTAACGATAAGGCTGTTAACGGTCGTGTATACAGCTCTAAGAAAGATAACCATTTGATGGCAGGTGATGTAAAATTCATGGATTTGGATGGTGATAATGTTATTTCTGAAGGCTCTGGTACAGTTGCAGACCCAGGAGACAAGAGAATTATTGGTAATAGCTTACCACGCTATTCTTATTCTTTCCGTTTGGGAGCAGATTGGAACGGAATTGATTTTAATGCATTCTTCCAAGGTGTAGGTAAACGCAATTGGTATCCTACAACCTATGCATATGATTTCTGGGGACCATATTCTTTCCCTTCACTGTCATTCATCCACAAGGATTTCACGGATAATGTTTGGAGCGAAGATAACCAGGGAGCTTATTTCCCACGTCCTCGAGGATATGCGTCTTATAGTGGAGGCGCATTGGGTGTTGTTAATGATAGATATTTACAAAATGCTGCTTATTTGCGCTTGAAGAATTTGACTGTAGGTTATACAATTCCTATTAGCAAGAAAATTATCAATTCTTTGAGAGTATATTTTACAGCAGAGAACTTATTCTATTGGTCTCCATTGAAGAAGTACTGCAAGACGGTTGATCCAGAAATGATTTATGCTTCATCATATAATTCTGGTTCGGGAGTTGGTTATAGTTATTCTAAATCATTCTCTTTTGGTCTTGATATAAAATTCTAAATATAAAAAGGTAATAACAATGAAAAAGTTAATAAATATATTGGGGGCTGCTTTACTCATTACAAGCTTAACATCTTGTGATAGTTTGTTGGATATGTCCCCTGAAGACACAATGAGTCCTGAGACCTATTTTAGTTCTACACGAGAATTGAAATTATGGACAGATGGATTTTATAGCCAGTTGGAAGGTGCAGATGACGTGATTGGCATCAATGCGGATGACAATATTGATACCGAGTTAGGTGCTACTTTGCTTGGGCAACGTTCTGCTGCTGATGAAAATGGTTGGAACTGGACACAACTTCGTTCTATAAACTATTATTTACAGCATTCAGATAGATGCAAAGACGAAGTTGGTCGTAAGGAAAATGATGGAGTTGCTTACTTTATGAGAGCATACTTCTATTATGTTAAAGTCAGAAGATATGGAGATGTACCTTGGTATGACCAAGTCTTGAATTCTGACCAAGATGAACTTTTGGCTAAAGCACGTGATGATCGTGAAGTTATTATGGATCATGTCATGGAGGACCTTGACAAGGCAATAAACATGCTTCCGTCAACCAAGAGTGTCTATTACGTAACGAAATGGACAGCATTAGCCCTTAAGACTCGTGCAGCTCTGTATGAGGGAACTTATCGTAAATATCGTAATATGCCTAATGCAGAAAAGTATCTGAATCAAGTAGTTGATGCTGGTGAAAACTTTATCAAGAATAGTGGTTACAAACTTTATACAACAGGTGATACTCCTTATCGCTCCTTGTTTAATAGTTTGGATGCTTGTTCTGATGAAGTCATCTTGGCAAGAAGATATAGTTCTGATGCAAATGTAATGCATGGTGTTCCTTTTGCTATCAAGAATTCTCGCCAAGGTTTTACCAAGCGATTCATGAATCACTATTTAATGGCAGATGGCTCTCGCTATACTGACAAACAAGGCTGGGAAACAGATGACTTTGTAGCAGAAACTAGCAATCGTGACCCTCGTATGGCTCAAACAGTTTTATGCCCAGGTTACATTCAGAAAGGCGCAACAAAGGTGACAGCAAACAACTTAAATGCTCTAACAGGGTATCAACCGATTAAGTATATTGCAGAGTCTAAATATGATGGCGCAAATAAGGCATTTACAGATTGGTCTTTGTTTAGGACAGCCGAAGTGTATTTGAACTATGCTGAAGCTAAGGCAGAGTTAGGTACATTAACACAAAATGACTTGGATGTTTCTATCAATAAAATTCGTGACAGAGCAAGAATGCCACATCTCAACATGAGTGCGGCTAATGCCAATCCAGACCCATTGATGTTGAAATATTATCCTAACGTGACAAGAAGTACCAATACTGGTGTAATCCTGGAGATTCGTCGTGAACGTACTGTTGAAATGCCTTTGGAGGGATTCCGTCTGTGGGATATATTCCGTTGGAAAGAAGGTCAGCAGTTGACAAAACCTTTCTATGGTTGTTATTTCCCATCAGAAGGACAATACGACATGGATAATGATGGAAAGAAAGATCTGTTATTGTACACAACTGATAAGGGTACCTTTAAGGGTACTGCTAAGAAAATTGGCAAGGACTTGGAGCTATCTAATGGTACTTCCGGATACATCTATCCATTTAGCCAGATTACTATAACTTGGGATGAGAACAGAGATTATCTCTGGCCAATTCCTGCAAGCGAGAGAGTCTTGACAGGTGGCAAGCTTACCCAGAACCCAGGTTGGACTGATAGTACGAATTTTGATTAAACTGATATGGTTAGTGGGCTAGTCCCACTAACCTCTAATATTATTATAAGATGAGAAATATCATTGTTACTTTGGTGAGCATGTTCTTTGTCTTGAACGTGTCTGCACAAAACAAAGGTTTTGATTTCCTCCAAAAAAAGATGTATGATGGAGGCAAGTCTAATTATGTGATGATTTTTGCACATCGTGGTAATTGGCGAGGTGCTCCCGAAAACTCTCTCCAAGCATATAAGCAATGTATAGATGGTGGCATTGATGGTGTGGAGATTGATGTCCATATGACAAAGGACAGTGCCATCGTAATGATGCACGATGATACGGTGGATAGGACGACTACAGGAACAGGATTGGTTTCAGATTATACTTTAGAGGAAATCAAGAAGCTGAATTTGAAATCTCCGATAGGTGTTATTACTCGTCAGAAAGTACCAACTCTAGACGAAGTCTTGGAGCTTTGTAAAGGAAAGGTATATATTCAGATTGATAAATGGCAACCTTGTAAGGAGAAAGTCTTAGAAATTATTCATAAGCACAAGATGCTGAAGCAGTGTATCTTCCGTGGTACTTTTAATAGTAAGGTATATGAGGAGAAATATGCTAAACTCTTGAAAGGGTGTATCTTTAGCCCAGTTGTTGTTTGTAATGGCAAAACTGATGACCAAAAGTTGGATGATTATATGAATCATATTAAGACTCCAATTATGAGCTTGTCTTTCAAGAGAGATGACTATCCTATCTTAAATCGTGCGGAAGAAATGAAGAAGCATGGCTATCGTATCTGGTATAACTCACTTTGGGATACTTTTAATGGTGGTCATGATGATGAGATGGCTTTGGATGATCCCGATGGAAGTTATGGTTGGCTTCTAGACAAAGGAGCAAACATCATCTTCTGCGATAACTCATTCTTATTGCTGGATTATTTGAAAAAGAAAGGAAGAAGATAATTTTTTTGCTTCTTTCGTGTAATACGTGTTAAATTTTAACTAACCAAAAATATGAAACAGAAAGTTTTATTATTGCTTTTAGCAATTGTATGCAGTGCAAATATCTTTGCACAAGACAGAGTTAGCAAGATTCGCGCTAAACTCTTGAATCGTGATGAGTCTTCAGTGATTGTGGCTTCACATCGTGGTGACTGGCGTAACTTTCCTGAAAACTCTTTGGAGGCGATAGACAATGCAATCAAAATGGGCGTTGACATTGTCGAGATAGACTTGCAGAGAACCAAGGATGGGGTCTTGATTTTGATGCACGATCCAAAGATTGACCGTACCACAACGGGTAAAGGTACAATTTCCGAGTTGACCTATGATTCTATTGCAAAGACTCACTTGAAGAACGGATGTAATATCCGTACCATCCATAGAGTACCAACTTTGGAAGAGGCACTTGTGCATGCTCGTGGTAAGATTATGCTGAACCTTGACAAGGCAGACAGATATTTCGAGCAGGTTTACGAATTGATGAAAAAGACTGGTACGACAAAGCAGATTATCATGAAAGGAACAAAGTCTGCTGAACAAGTGAAGGAACTTTATGGCTCATATCTGAATGATGTTATCTATATGCCTATTGTAAATTTGGACAAGTCTAATGCAGAGCAGCAACTCAACAAGTTTATGAAGGATATGAATCCTGTGGCTTTTGAATTGTTGTTTAAGAGTGATGAGAATAAACTTCCATTGTCATTGCCAAAGAAAATGAAAGGTAAATCTTTGATTTGGTATAATACCTTATGGGATACTATGGCAGGAGGACATGATGATGATATGTCTTTACAAGACCCTAATAAGGGATATGGTTATCTCATAGATACTTTGGGAGCTAGAATTATACAAACAGATAGACCTCAGTACTTATTGGATTATTTGCGTTCTCGCAACCTTCATGATTAAATGTTATGTGGAAGAAAATCGTAGATTATTATAAAATTCCAGAAGCAGCTAAAGAACCGAGTACAGATAGTGCTCGGTTCAAAAAAATACGCCTTATTTCATTCCTTACTGCAACTTTGGGATATGGTATGTATTACGTTTGTCGTTTAAGCATGAATGTAATTCGTAAACCAATGGTTGATGATGGTGTTTTTACAGAAACAGAAATAGGTATCATAGGCTCTTGCTTGTTCTTTACTTATGCTATAGGTAAATTCTGTAATGGTTTTATAGCAGATAGAAGTAATGTGAAAAAGTTGATGTCAACAGGTCTTTTGATTTCGGCTTTGATAAACTTGGCGCTTGGATTCACCAATTCGTTTATCGTGTTCGCAGTACTTTGGGGTATCAATGGATATTTCCAATCTATGGGAGCAGCATCTGGAGTAGTATCCCTATCCCGCTGGTTTGATGCATCAAATCGTGGTACTTATTATGGTTATTGGAGCGCAAGTCATAATTTAGGTGAGGCTATCACTTTCATATCCATTGCTATTCTTGCTACTAATTTTGGGTGGCGATATGGATTGATTGGAGCAGGCTTAATCGGCATTGCTTATTTTTTCATTATGCAATGGTTAATGAAAGATACACCTCAGAAGTATGGCTATTTATTAGAGGATGCGACTTCTAAAAAAGAAGAAAAGAACAAGGCAGATTTCAACGCAAGTCAGAAGACCGTCTTATGTAGTCCTGCTATATGGATTCTAGCTTTAGCAAGTGCGTTTATGTATATAAGTAGATATGCTGTAAACAGTTGGGGAGTCTTTTATCTGGAGACGATGAAGGGATATTCTACTCTTGACGCAAGCTTTATTATTTCCATCAGTTCTGTTTGTGGTATTGTAGGAACAGTTGCTTCAGGTTTAATCTCAGACAAATTATTCAAAGGATCTAGAAACATACCGGCTTTGGTCTTTGGCTTGATGAATGTTTTGGCGCTATGTTTATTCTTATTAGTACCAGGTGTTCATTTTTATATTGATGTTATTGCTATGGTATTATTCGGACTAGGAATCGGCGTTCTGATTTGTTTCCTCGGTGGTCTTATGGCCGTAGATTTAGCTCCTAAGAACGCAGCAGGTGCAGCTCTTGGTGTTGTCGGCGTGGCAAGCTACATTGGTGCCGGTATCCAAGACATTATGAGCGGTCTGCTCATCGAGGGCAACAAGCATCTGGTAAATGGCGTAGAGACCTACGACTTTACCTACATCAATTATTTCTGGATTGGTGCAGCTTTGATGTCTGTACTATTGACACTTTTGGTTTGGAATGCGAAACCAAAGACAGTTTAAGAAATAAACGAAGCTATCGTCAAAATACTCTTCACTCTTCACCTTTCGGCCGGAAGCCCCTGTGTTTATCGGCATTCCGAGGGGTGAAGAGTTGTTTTTATCTCTTCACCCACTCTTCACCACTCTTCACCTTCAGGAACGGAAACAGAGGAGAAAGACTGATAGGTGGATTGCAAATCTGCCAGAACTGAAGGGTGAAGAGTGGTGAAGAGTAGGTGAAGAGTGCCCGAATACTCTTCACCCCTCAGAATGCCGATAAACACAGGGGATTCGGGGCTTTTGGTGAAGAGTGAAGAGTATTTGGCAAGATGCCTATACGAAAACAAAATAAAGGAGGTTTCGATAACTGTTCCAGTAAAACAGCCGACTAGCGACTCATGCGCTAGTCGGCTGTTTGCGTTTTGCCAGTTGGCTGTTTATATTTTGCCAGTTGGCTATTTCCGGTAAAGCTCAGAAGGCTTCTTATACAGATATTTCTTTGCCACGTGTGCCGCCAGCTGCATCATCTGCTCATTCTGGAGATAGGCTCCATAAGGAAAGAGGATGTTGATATTCGGAACATTCTGAGCCTGGGCATCCGAGAAATTCACGAAGGTAAGGTCGTTGATATACATCGTAGTGATGAATCTGCCCATATCCCCACCTTTTTCTTCTGAGCTTCATTTAATGTCAGTACTGCCTGCTTTGGAGCAAACTTGCTGCCCCTCAAAAAGTAGACACAGAAAGGTGGAAAACTGATGGAAAATGA
>ERZ1026878.1221-NODE-1221-length-16279-cov-10.764670_pt1 | contig 16279 bp, 16 predicted proteins | sample MGYA00380169_ERZ1026878 | MGnify/ENA primary metagenome ERZ1026878 (study PRJEB33269, sample SAMEA4719805) | human gut metagenome | biome: human-associated habitat; feature: organic feature; material: feces | place: Cameroon | collected 2013-10 ...
AAACCCGTCCCGTAATCAACGTTCCGAAACTCCATGCCTTTGACGGGTAACGGTACGGTCGGTCAAATTGCGGTGATGATGGGCGTTGGGCAATCCACTGTATATCGGTATCTGAATGAAGCGGATGGCAAGCGCTGAACAGTCGTTTCCTAAAAATATGTTCATATGTCGCCGGCGTTTGGCGAAGGATCGGCCGTGCGGACCATTGTGACCATGGATGGGGACGGCAGGCTCGCCATAGACCTGCGTCACCAAGGTGAGGGCATTGGCGCGATGCTGCTGAAGGATGCCGCGGAATAAGCCTGACCTCCATTCCGCAAGCCGGCCGGGTCGCCGCGCGACGTTTTACCGTTAATCTGTAGAATCGTCGGAATCGGCGTTTGATGCAGTCGCGCGGTCGGAACAGTGCCGCTCGGTATCCGGAAAAGTGCGGAAATCGGGTAAAACTGTTTTTCAAAAAGTGCGGAAATCGGGAAACCAAGGATGACGGCCATGTTTTGACGGGGTGCGCAATGCCATGCTCGGATGAAGGGGGGTGATTTCATGGCGGAATGGCGCCGTTTTTTAAGGGGTGCATAGGGTGCGCAGGTGGCCATGGAAGGGTGGCTCTCCCTCATGAAATGTTACGGAAGGGCAAAAACTCGCTCATAAAAGTGTGAGATGAGGATGCCGGATGTTTCAGAGAAAACGATGACAAGGTCAGCCATGGCCACATCGCCGTATCGCAATTCGTCACAGCGGCTCGTCTCTCTTAAGCGCTCCGAACGGGTCTTCCTCCGTCTGATATTCCATTGCATGGTCTTTGAATACGTTTGATATACAAAACATATTTGTTGCGGGCTGCAAGTGCGGAACCGGGCTTATAGAGACAAAGTGCGAGCGTATTGGACGGTTCGTTGTCGGACGGCTTGTATTAGAGAGGTAGTTCCCGATAGACCAAATCGTCACGGACCGCAAACCCCTGATGCTCCCAGAAATCGTTGCCGGCATCGTTGTCTGCGGGCACACCGACGGCGACTTTCGGCAGGCCGATCGCACGAAGCGCTTCAACCACTCGGCCCACCAAAAGCGAGCCAATGCCCATACCGCGCGCGTCGGGATCGACCGCCGTGTGGTAGATGCGCGACCGTCTGCTATCGTGACCGGCAAGAATCGCTCCAATAATCCTTCCGCCATCGTCTTCGGCTACGAAACAGGTGTCGGGATTGCGTTTGAGGAACGTTTTTATCGCATCCTCGGAATCGTCTATATCTCTCATAGTGAAACCTGTGCATCGTATCCACAGTTTGTATACCAGCGGATAATCCTCGATTTTCATATGGCGTATGGTCATTGCTATCGGTTCGGTCATATTTCCTTCTTTTTCTTGAACGTCAACTCCGATTCTCGCATCGTTCACGGTATTTTCTGTGCGGGTATGCCATATTTGCGTTGCACGGCCGTTTGCAGCGCGCGTGTCGGGGAAGCCGTGGAAGCATCCTGAAGGATAATCCGCCGATTTTCGGGGATATCCCGGATGTGAACACACGGCGACGGCGCGGTGAACTGTGCTTAACTGGAATCATGCATATGAAGAACGGAAGTATCGCGAGGGCGGCGGCTGTGGTAATCGCAACCGCCATATTGTGCGGCATTGTGCCTATGATTGGCGTCGCACTGCGCGATTCGGCGATCGCAACAATGCGTGAAACTAATATTTTGCAGGCTTTAGCGGCGCTGCCAGAAGGGTTGCGCGACTGCTCCACGATACTTGCGTACTTGTTTTCAACGGTAGGCTGCATCGCAATCGTCGCCGCGCTCGCCGCTGTCGATTTGCGTATTACCGGCAGCAGGCGCGTCGTCACCCGCGATGTCGTCGTGTCAGCGGCGCCGATACTGTACGTGACCGGCGTCAAATGGCTGGTCGAACGCCCCCGTCCGATCACGTCTGTCGGCAATGGTCTGTTGCCGGGCGATCCAAGTTTTCCGAGTGGCCACACGGCAGCCGCGGTGATCGTATCGGTCATGATGATTCTTACTGTGCGTAATTTCGCGTGCAAATGCTTCCCCGACAGAGAAGATGACGGGTGTGCAAACAGAAGACGGGTGTTTCTCCGCAGGACGATCATCGGCGCTGTCGCGCTTGTCATAGCGGTCGCCTGTTCGCGATTGCTGCTCGGCTTGCACTATCCGACCGACGTGATTATTTCCGCCACCATCTGTCCGCTCATTTCCTACGCCGTATGGTGTGTATGGAACGCATACGAAAGCGCAACGGAGCGGTAGGATCGTGCGCTTCTGACGAAATGCATAGGCGTTTGGAACGCCGGCAAGGGATTTCACACAGTCTGCGTCAGCATGGTGAATGGCTGATCAGGCTCGTCGTCTTCGGTTACAAGCCCTACCACATCCGCTAGGCGCCATAGGGTATACAACGGCAAATTCAGGACGTTTCCTTGAAGCAGCACATTTGATCGGGAGACCACAATGCCTTGTTTCAATTGATATTCTGGGTTGGCGAGCAATGCGTCGATAGCTGCATGGGTCATGTAGCTTTTGCCGGATTTCACTTCTATCGGCATTACAGAATCATCCTGGGTATCTGCAATGAAATCGACTTCTCCCTTCTTTTTTGACATGTAGTAATACAGTGGAATCCTCTGTGCCGTCAGTTCTTGGGCTGCAAAGTTCTCGTAAATGGCCCCAAGGTTGGGATTGCGATCATCCAAATATGCCGCTTGTGCCGTGGTGGTGGGATACCTTGCCATCAGCATGCCTGTGTCAGACTGGTACAGCTTAAATTTCGGGGATTGCGCGGTACGTTTCAGTGGCGATTTCGGTTCGGCCACGCAATCGGTTTTCAGTGCCACGCCAGCGTCCGACAGCCATACGAAATCTTTCTGATTGCGGGAATACCTTGCGTTTTCGCCAATCGCGGTCACGGAGAAACGGCCATTGCCTTCCGTCAACTGTGCTGGCAGCTGCTCGAACACTTCTCTCACCTGCAATGTGCGGGAGCCAGCGTATTGGGAAATATCATGTCGATATTGACGATTCAAATCAGATTGGACACGTCTTACGGCCGACAGATCGCCATTGGAGTTCAGAAAAGCGTTCACTGCGTCCGGCATACCGCCTACAACAAGATAAGTGCGGAAATTGCGCATCATCGCATCATGCACGGCTTCATCAATGGGGCTTTTGTTTTTGCAACATTGACGTATGGTTTCCAATGTTGCTTCACGTATGCCGATCGCCCAACAAAATTCTTCAAAATCCATAGGGCGCATAGTTCGTTTCGTCACATATCCTACCGGATATGAACGTACGCCTTTGAATTCTGTTCCGAGCATGGAACCGGAGAAGATGTAGTCGAACCGACCGTCCTGCACCAGGAATTTGACCATCGTCATGATATCCGGTGCTTCCTGCACCTCGTCGATGAAGATGAGGGTGTTGCCGGGGATCATGTCGGTTTGGGCGAATAAGGAAAGTCGGGAGAGGAAATCATCCATACTGGAGGCTGTCAGCAGTGCTTTTGTGGCCGCTTTGTTGTCATATAGATTGATTTCAACGTACGTCTGGTATTCCTGTTTGGCGAATTCGCGTATTGCGTAGCTTTTTCCGATTTGCCGTGCTCCAGTGACGAGCATTGCCTTTTCGGATGATGTTTTCCAGTCGATAAGTTGCTGTGTGATCTTACGTTTCAGCATCGGCAGCCCCTTTAGTGCGATGAATCCTTGAAAAGCATAGCATAGGAAGCGTTTGTTGCACAAAATAGAAGATTTGAAAAGGGTAAAATTGCACAAAATGGAAGATTTGAGACTGAGCTATTTGCACAAAATGAAAAATTTTGTTTTATGCGTGATGAGGTCAGTTGCGGTTCAGCACTTCAGCTGGGGTCTAGATGATCGGCTGCGACTGATTGCATTCATTGGCGGCGAACTGTTATTTGGTGATTCAAGCTTTCCAAGTGTTGTGCATGCGGAAGCCGCGAATGTTGGTTATGATAGTGTTTGCTGCGCGTGTTTTGGCATAAAACGAATCGACCGAAGGGGAGTGTTAGCGGCACGTGGTTCTATGGCACTCGTTCGCTCGCAATCACTACTTAGTTCACATTACCTGACCGATGTAATCGTTTCGGTTACAATCTGCCCTCTCATTTCTTATGTCGTGCGGTGCGTGTGGAGTGCACTCGAAAGTGTGAATGGGGGGGGGTAAGCCGCTGTTTTTGACGAAACGGAAATATGCGTGGAGAATGGATGAAGGTGATTGTGGGATCGTTGCGTAGTGTGGAGGTTGAGATATCAAGAGTTTGAACGCGACTTTGATTGGAAGGGGCTGGTCGGGTTGTTCTATTTAATTTCTATTTGATTAGAAGAAAATGATTTGATACAACTTTTGTCTGTTCAATGTTTTCTGACATTACAAGCTTTCTGTGAACTGTATGAACGGTTTGGCTTTCCATTTGGTTGCGACGTAGGTTACGAATGCGCTATCGGATTTGGTTATGTTAATTTCAAAAGTGAAAATAAAGTTCGGGACTTTAGGGGGGCATTCGTGAGTGCGGTTTCTGCATTATTGCTTGTCGAGCTTTTGATTTAAAAGTGTGACTAGGTCTTTAGTGTGGCTTATTAATGTCAGATTCAATGGTAGCTTGTTATATAAGCATTCACATGCCCTTACATTCCCATCTGATGAATAAAGTTATTTCGTATAGAATTACCCCATGGTGACAATTAATGATGTAGCGCGCGAAGCGGGCGTTTCTAAGGCTACAGTGTCGTACGTTCTTTCCGAAAGCCCGCTGATTAGTGAGAAGACCGCCGTGAAAGTTCGCGATACCATGAATCGGCTTGGTTACTCAGTCAATCATGCTGCCAGATCACTATCAACGGCACATACAAATACGATTGGCATTGTGACTCCCGCTCGATATGGCGATTTTTTCTCCCTGTCGGTAGGTGCATATCTGTATGCGTTATCTGCCGCCGCGCGCAAATATGGTTATGACACCTTGCTTTTGACATGTGATGAAAAAGCCGATGCGTTATCCGCGGCAGCTCAAGCGCATAAAATTGATGGAGTAGTGGTTCTGGATGTTCGGAATGAGGATTCACGCATTGAAACGTTAGTGAAAACAGGTCTACCAGGAGTGTTGTTGGGGGTACCTGAAGATTCCAAAGGCATCGATTGCGTAGATACGGATTTTGCCAATGCCGCTGAAAGATTGGTCGACATGTTGGCTAGCGCCGGACATAGAGAAATCCTACTGGTTGGCTGGCCGAAGGCTATGTATGATCAGGGTTTGAATTATGCAATACGCTTTCGTGATGCAGCATTGTGTACCGGAAAGCGGCGTTCGGTGAATTTACGAATTGTATGTTCGGATGATGAATTGCTGGGTTCTGATCGAGCCATTAAACAAGCATTGGGGTCTTTTGGGGACGCAACTGCTATGATCATACATAACGATGCAGCACTTGTTTCAGCTCAACAGGTACTTCATGAAATTGGCATTTCTGTGCCAGAAGACTTATCCGTAGTGTCATTGGTTCCAGATCAGATGGCTATAGGCATGCGTATCCCGTATACATCGATGAGTATTGACTTACGTAATGTTGCTGAAGAAACAATATCCGTCCTAAATCGTCGTATCGGGGAAAAGACGGTAGGGCAGAGAAGAGTGTTAGTACCGGCGATTCTTGTGGATGCGGGATCAATTGCTTCTCCTAGGAAAGGATAATCCTGACGTTATTTATATGTCGTCTTGGATGGCTTATAAATAACGTCCTAAGTTACCGGACTGGATTTTACAATGGTCAGCTGTTGTTGTATACTCTATTTAACCGGTTCAATTTAGTTAAATGATTTTACCGTGGAGTTGAACCGGTTAAATAAAAGAAACCTCGACGAGGAGGAAGACAATGAAGTTGACAACCATTCGTTCTGCGATAGCTTTAACCGCAGTCGCGGCGATGATGTTCGGTGTAAGCGCTTGTGGCTCTAGCAGCTCGGCAAAAAACGCCAATGATAAGACCCTTGAATTTTGGGATCCCTATCCGCAGTATAAGAATGGGGATAAATGGGACACTTATGTGAAAGACTGCGCTCCTCAAGGATATACCATTAAGAGGCAGGGCCTTACGCAAAATGACGTGCTTAATAACCTTACTACGGCTGTGAAAGCAGACAACGCTCCTGATGTTGTACTTCTTGACAATCCTTTTATGCCGACTGCGGTCGAGTCGGGGTTGATAACTGATTTGAAAGCTTCCGGCGTTAAATTGACTGGTTTTGATAAAAATATTGAGGGGCCAGGCATTATCGACGGTGTACAGTATGGATTGGCGTTTGGCACCAATGCTTTGGGCTTATATTATAACCCTCAGATTCTCGAATCTGCAGGAGTGAATCCTGATTCAATAACTGATTGGGATTCACTAAATGTGGCAATTAAGAAAGTCGTTGAGTCCGGCAAGAAAGGCATTACATTCTCTGGAATTACTGGGGAAGAAGGCGTGTTCCAGTTTCTACCGTGGTTCTGGGGTGCTGACGGCAATCTAAAGAAGCCTGAATCGCAGGCGGCTAAGGATGCTGAGGATTTGGTTTCTGGATGGATTCGAAATGGATGGGCTCCGAAATCGGCCACGACTGATAATCAGTCTGCTTCTTGGGACCTTATGCTCACTGGTGAGTATGGATTTGCCGAAAACGGTTCTTGGCAAGCCAGTTCTGCGTCGGAAAAAGGTTTTAAAATGATTCCAATTCCGTCTAAAAATGGCGGTGTGGCACATGTTGCAACTGGTGGTGAGTTCGCTACACTGCCTTTCCATAAAACCAAAAATGCCGATAAGATTAAAGCGGCAGCTGAGGTTGTTAATTGTTTAACTAGTGATAAGAATCTCGCAAAGACCAATGAGACGATGGGGTATCTTGCGGCTAAAGAGTCAGTGCGTAAGGAGCAAGTTAAAGAGAATAATCTATGGGCACCGTGGGTTGATTCTGTTGAAAATGCCCAAGGACGTACTACGGATGTTGGCCTGAAGTATGAAGACATTTCTGCAACTCTGTCTAAGAACTTGCAGGACGCTCTCAACAAATAAAACCGTTATCTAAACAATATGAGCTAGCGGGAATGAACCTGAGCTCTCTCTTCCATTCCCGCTTTCTGATAACGCAGGGGATAAAAACATTATGACTGCAACTCTTAATCGGCCGATAAATAAACGCCACTACATGACAAAAACTAAATGGGCTGCAATTGGATTTGCTGCACCGTTGGTTGTTTACCTAGTTATTTTCTACATTGCACCGCTTGTCCAGAATATTTCCATGAGTCTGCACAGATTTACGCGAAGGACTTTTGTCACAGGCGATGCCCCATTCGTTGGCTTCGACATTTATCACGAAGTGCTATCCAACGGGGAGTTTTGGACGACTTTACGACAAACTCTAATATTTGTCGTCTTGTCCATTATTTTTCAATACGCAATTGGTTTAGCATTGGCGGTTTTTTCAACCAGAATTTCAAGCTTTCTGGTGTTCTGCGTGGCGCATTCCTTGTGCCATGGCTGTTGCCTCCTATGATTTCTGGCACTACATGGCAATGGATGATGGATGCTGACAATGGTATTTTTAACCGAATTATTGAATTTTTTGGTGGGAGTTCGATTTGGTGGCTACAAGCTGATCATTCATTGTGGGCAGTGATTATAGCTAACATTTGGTTAGGAATACCTTTTAATCTAGTTATTCTGTATTCTGGTTTACAGAATATCAACGTAGATCTTTATGAAGCTGCTGCTCTTGATGGGTGTAATGCTTGGCAGCGTTTTTGGAAAATTACCTTCCCGTTACTTAAACCGGTAACTATGATTACGCTGCTGCTTGGTTTTGTTTACACGCTTAAAACTGTGGACATTATCTGGATCATGACTCAAGGTTCCGGCACATCGCAAACGCTGGCCACATGGGCGTATGCAATGGCTTTCGGCAAGGGGCATTCCTCGACGATTAGGTACTCGGAAGCCTCAGTAGTAGGTACCATTTTAATTCTTATTGCAGTGGTATTCGCATTTATATATCTAGCTGTCCAGCGCAAAGAAGAGGAGCAGTGACGTTATGCAGCATCGTTCGACTTGGTGGAAAACATTAATTGGTGTTATCCTCACCCTTCTCATGTTATTCCCTGTGTACTGGATGATTAATATATCTTTTACCCAGCGTTCGGCAATTAGATCTGGTAGTCTATGGCCTAAAGCTTTTACGCTTGATAATTATCAGCGTGTATTTCAAGATCAAATTCCTTATTTGGGTACGTCATTGGTAATTGCGTTAAGTTGTGTTATTTTGACACTTGCTATTGCCTTGCCGGCTGCTTATGCACTTGCAATTTTGCGCCTTGGCAGTTCACGGACGACCAATTTTCTATTGGTTGTTGCTCAAATGATTCCAGCTGTTGTTATGGCACTCGGTTTCTATCAGATTTTTGATAAAATCGGATTGTTGAATACCGTTTTCGGTTTAGTCTTAGCTGATTCTACGGTAGCTGTTCCTTTTGCGGTTATGCTACTTACTTCTTTTATGAGCGGGATGCCTCGGTCGTTAATTGAAGCTGCAGAAATTGATGGAGCTTCCAAGTGGGTAGTATTCACTAAAATTGTTGTACCTCTCTCACGTAATTCGATTGTGACAACATCTTTATTTGCATTCTTGTGGGCATGGAGCGATTTCATGTTCGCGTCCACTTTGGATTCTGGCGGAGGTAAACTGCGTCCCATCACTATGGGCATATACGACTATATCGGCGCACAGAACCAGGAATGGGGGCCGCTAATGGCCACGGCTGTTGTTGCATCTGTTCCTACAGCATTGTTGCTCATACTTGCGCAAAAATATGTAGCCGCTGGTGTCACTGCTGGCGCGATTAAAGACTAAAGAGGGTAAAAATGACACAGTTTTCAATTTCTCCTGATGGACTTGCTCTAACATGGACTGGTAGCGGAGAGTATCTACGCATTGAGCCTTGGTCCAAGGATAGTGTCCGAGTGCGTGCCAGTAAAATGCATGAACCATCTGATTTTGATTATGCCCTGCAGTGTTCTGAAAAGGTTCACAGACAAGCTGTAATCGAAATTGATTCACAGAAAGACGAGGCAACTCTTACCAATGGTCAGATTGTTGTAAAAGCTAATGCTTACCATTCATGCAATGCGGCATCTGGGTATGAAGAATTTCATTGTGCATTGAGCTTTTATAAAAAAGACGGTACGCTACTCTTTAAAGAGATTTCGGGTGGTGGTTCGCTGAATCTTAAAGCGCGTAATTATCAATCCATCACAGGTGGAAACCATAGAATTACAGTCTCTTTTACAGCATCTAGAACTGAGCATCTTTATGGTATGGGTGAATATCAGCAAGATGTAATGGATTTGAAAGGTAGCACTTTTGAACTTGCCCATCGTAATTCGCAAGCGTCAGTGCCTTTCGTGGTTTCTTCTGCCGGATATGGTTTCTTATGGAATAATCCGGCAATTGGGCAAGCCACGTTCGCTTTAAATAGAACGGAATGGCGTGCTGATTCCGCGAGACAAATTGATTATTGGGTGACGGCTGGTGATACGCCGGCAGCAATTGAACGCAATTACGCTAATGCTACAGGGCACTCCCCGATGATGCCGGAATGGGGTCTTGGATTTTGGCAATGTAAATTGCGCTATTGGAACCAAGAACAATTGCTGGAGGTGGCTCGCGAATTTAGGCGTCGTGGAATTCCGCTTGACCTTATCGTTATTGATTTCTTTCATTGGCCGCATATGGGGGATTTCAGTTTTGAGCGAGAATTCTGGCCTGATCCTAAGGCTATGTGTGATGAGTTACACGAAATGGGGATTAAGCTTATGGTTTCGGTCTGGCCGCAAGTCGCGATTGAATCAGAAAACTATGCAGAGATGAAAAGCCGGAATTTGTTGGTAATGGCAGAGAAAGGGGAGGACATTGGCATGATGTTTGAGGGGCCTAGCCAATTTTTTGACGCTACCAATCCTGCTGCGCGAAAATATGTCTGGGATAAATGTAGAGCCAATTATGCGGATTTGGGTGTCGATGCCTTCTGGCTGGATGAAGCTGAGCCGGAATACGGTTCCTACGATTTTGAGAACTATCGCTATTATGCTGGTTCGAACCAACAAATTGGTAATATATTTCCAGTAAAATATAATCAGGGGTTTTATGACGGCCAGATTGAACTTGGGCGTGAGGGGCAGATTGTCAATTTAACCCGTTGCGCATGGGCGGGTTCTCAGCGCTATGGTTCACTTGTATGGTCTGGTGATGTTGGCTCGACATTTGATGCTTTTAAAGCTCAGATTACCTGTGCTATTCACATGGGTATGGCGGGCATTCCATGGTTTACAACTGATATGGGTGGTTTCCATGATGGTGACATTAATTCGGAATATTTTCGTGAGTTGTTTTTACGTTGGTGCCAATTTTCATGTTTCTCTCCTGTAATGCGGAATCATGGTGATCGTTCTGCCGCACAGCCTGACGGCACAATGAAAGAGGTGGTTACTCGTTCTGATGGTTCACATCGTTCTCCATCAGGGGCTGATAATGAGCCGTGGAGTATGGGAGAAACCGTTGAAAGAATTTTTACAAAATATATAAAGATCAGGGAACAACTAAGGCCATATACCCGTGAATTATTTGCAGATGCACATGAGAATGGGCAGCCATTGATTCGTGGATTATTTTATGAATTCCCCAAAGATTTAAATACGGCTGACATTTCTGATGAATATATGTTCGGCCCTGATTTGTTAGTGGCTCCTGTTACAGAATTCTCAGCTAGAAAACGGACGGTTTATCTGCCAGGAGAGGCTTCAACTATATGGACGAATTTATTGGATGGGACTGAAACTACAGGCGGACAATCTATCGTAGTTCATGCGCCGTTGGAGTCTATACCGGTTTTTGCTCGGAATGGTAATGACCATGATTTGTTGGGCAAACTGTGATTCTTTAACATGAACTTTGAGCCGTGCCGCGGGTGTTAATTAGACTTCTTAGCTAATTAACTGTAACGCGGCTCGGCTCTGTTTGTTCTTACTGCGTCTTGTGTGTTTGGGCGCGGTGTCGTTTTGTCGGACTCATCGTTGATTCCATCACCACCAATCATGCCACAAGACCGAGCCCGCGTCGACGCTCCATGATGCTCATGCCGAACTCCGTCTTGATGCGCTTGTCCCGGTACCAGACCATGTAGTCGTCGAGCATGTTGATGATCTCATCCATGGTGACGCCCGCGAAGCTCCGTTTGTGGAAGAACTCCTGCCTGGTCCGGCCGAAGAACCCCTCCGCGGCGGCGTTGTCCGGACTGCATCCCTTCGCGCTCATCGAACGCGTCAGGTTGTTGGATAACGTCCGGATTCTTGCGCATTTTTGGATTCCGGCCTTGATGGAAAGGGACATGGACCGTGCCGGGTACGATTTTCAGTCGCCAGACAATGAAAACCGCGATTGGAAAGAGGCACGGAGCCAGACCCGCGGAAATCATACAGTTCGACCAGGCCATGTTCGAGAGCAAGCTCGACGCCATGGTGCGGGAGAAGGTCGAACGGATCGTCAACGCGATGCCCGACGCTTCAGGCGGACGAGATCGCCAACGCCGCGAGATACGAGAGAAGCGACGGAAGAAGGGCGTACAGGGCCGGCCACTACGAACGGAGCCTGACCGCCAAGGCCGGCAAACTCGGGCTCAGGGTCCCCAGGCTGAAGGGCGCGGTCTTCGAGTCGGCCGTGATCGAACGCTACCGCAGGCGCGAGGAGAGCGTCGAGGAGGCGCTGATCGACATGTACCTGGCCGGCGTGAGCACCAGGCGGGTCGACGACATCAGCCAATTGCTGTGGGGAGAAACGCGTGTGCGTCCGGGCGGAAACCATCCGGACGCGCACGCGTTTTATTTTGAATTATTGCGATGAGGTCAGTTGCGGGTCAGCACTTCGGCCAGGGCCTGGATGACCGGCTGCGGCATGTGGGACTGGTATTTGGTCTGCGCGCCAACGCCGTGCAGATCCTCCAGCGTGCTCAGTGCCGGCAGCGCATCCTTGCCCAGCTCGCGGATCGCGCGGTATGCGTGCTCCTTGGTCATGTACAGCATCTGCGCATCCTTCAGCACGGCAAACGCGTCGGCTTCAACCGGATCGTCCGCAACGGCAAGACCGTCGGCGAAATCGATGGCGATTGCGGCGCTCGTCGGCACGTCACGCAGCGTGACGGTCAGGCTCAGCGTTTCCGCATCGTACGCGACTTCCGGAGCGGCGGCAGAGCCGTCGACGGTCGCGCGGACGGCGTGCATCGCTTCCGGAGCGATGCCACGGAACGTGACCGTCCAATCGCGGGAAGCCGGAATGACGTCCGTCGCACCTTCCGCAGGGGCGATCGAGAACTGTGCGGAATCGCCCTCAAAACGCAGCGCCATTTCGGTGGATGCCCAACGATCCTTGCTCTGTGCGGCACCGTCATCCTCCCACAGCGTGAAGCTGTTTTCGGCACCCGGGAACACCACTACCTGCAGTGCGCGCGGGTTGGCCACGGAGTTGAGCGCCTCACCCTCGGCGGGCATCTGCAGCGGTACGATCGCGCCGGGCTTAGCGAACACCGGCATGCGGTCGAGATCGCGCCAAGCCTCCAGACGGCGGCCTTCGGCCGGACGAGACGTGTAATGGCGACCGTCGAAGAAATCGAACCATTCGCCCTGCGGCAGCCACACGTCGGCCTTCGCACGCTGCACGGAACGCTCGGCTGGATCGACGATCGGCGCGACCAGCAGCTCGGTGCCGAAACGGAATTCGTCGGTGAGCTTGTATGCGGCTTCGATTTCCGGATAGTCCCAGTACAACGGCTGCACGAGCGGCTCGTTGTCGAATGCGGCGCGACGGTTCATCGTGTACAGGTACGGGATCATCGCATGGCGCAGGCGCAGCGCGGACGTCATCGCACGTTCCGCATCGCCGTGGAAGTTCCACGGCTCCTTGCCGTTGAACGGCGAATCGGTGGAATGCAGACGGTTGATCGGGCTGAACGCGCCCAGCTGGTACCAGCGGACCTCCAGCTCCTCGTCACGGTAGCCGAACATGTGGCCGCCGATGTCGTGGCTCCACCAGCCGTAGCCGATGTTGGAAGCGCAGGCGGTGAATTCCGGCTGGAACTTCAGCGACTCCCACGTCACGACGGTGTCGCCGGAGAAGCCGATCGGGTAGCGGTGCGAGCCCGGGCCGGCGTAACGCGAGAAGGTGAGCGGGCGCGGGTTACGTTCGCTGTAGTCGCTGCCGTCGTTGCGGGCGGAATCGAGGTAATGCAGGTGGTTCAGGCCCCACAGCGGGTCGAGGCCCGGCTGCCGCGTCAGGCCGCCCTGTTGCCAGTCAATCCACCAGAAGTCGACGCCATCTTCCTCCATCGGGTGGTGGAGCTGGTCGAAGTAGACCTCCATGAACTTCGGATCGGTCAGGTCGAACTGCACGGCCTCGCCGCTTTCCGGATCGATGTTCATGGCCTTGGCGACCTGCGGATACAGCTCTTCGAACGCGCGCACGCCGTCCCTCGGGTGGACGTTGAGCGTGGCCTTCATGCCATGCTCGTGCAGCCAGTTGAGGAAGCGCTTCGGATCCGGGAAGAAGTCCTTGTTCCACGTGTAGCCGGTCCAGCCGGAGCCGTACTTCGGGTCGACGTCGTCAACCAGGTGCCAGTCCATATCGATGACGGCCGTGGTGAACGGGATGCCTTCCTTTTCGAAACGTTCGACGAGCTGACGGTATTCGGTTTCGGTATAGCGGTGGTAGCGGCTCCACCAGTTGCCCAGCACGAAGCGCGGCAGCAGCGGGGTCGGGCCGGTCAGGCGGTACAGGGCGTGCACGGCCTCACGGTAGCGGTGGCCGTAGCCGAACAGGTACAGGTCGGTGGTCGGCTCTTCCTTCGGGGTCACCCACGTGCCGAAATCGTTGTGGTTGCCGTTCACTTCGGCGGTTTCGCGGATGACGTTCGACTTGGAATCGTCGATGATCGCCCAACCGTCGGTGCTGTTGACGCCCGGATCGACGGGGATGCGGCCGTTCGCCTCGTCGAGCGTACGGTAGGTGCCGCCGAGGTTCCTGCGCTGCACGTCGCCGTAATGCCAAGTGTTTTCGATGGCGTTGACGTGCTTGACGGTTGCGTACAGGCCTTCCGGAGAGAACTTGCGCTGGTTGTAGGAGATATGCAGCGACGGGGTGTCGATTTCCAGCCAGCCGTTACGTTCGGCGACGGTGAATTCAGGCTTTTCGCCGAAATCGCGGACCATCGCCATCTGCGTGGCGTCATCCACGAAACGGCCGCTGTCGGACCATTCGAAACGGACGAGCGCGTCCGTGATGAGACCGATGCGCCAATGATCGCCCTGGATCACCGAATCCGGGTTCATTGCCGGATGGGCGTTGAGCGTGGCCAGCGAGAAGAGTGTGCTGTCTACCATGTGGGGCTCCTTTGAGTGTGGAAAAAATCGGGATAACTGGATTGAGACCGTGCCATCATATGCGACGGCACGGTCCCGTTTGAATTACTTGATGCGCTTGATGGTCAAGACCGACGCGCCAGCGCACAGTGCGATGACGATGGCGGTGGGGAACACGAGATTGTAGTTGTGGGTCATCGTGACGATGCTGGACGTGACGAACGAGCCGATGGCCTGGCCGGCGCAGGTCGCGATGTTGAGGATGCCGAGATCCTTGCCCGCGTCCTTCTTGTTCGGCAGTACGTCGACGTTCAGTGCCTGATCGACCGCGCTGTACATGCCGTAGCCGAAGCCCGCGATGCCGGCGAACAGGAACATGCCAGCGACGCTGGGGATGAACCACGGCATGGCGATACCGATGGCGTACAGGATGCAGGCCACGAGGATCGGCGGCTTACGGCGCTTGATGGCGTCAGACAGCGGGCCGGAGATGATTGCTGCGATGAACGACACGATCATGGTGATGATGGCCATGATGGAGATGGCCTTCGCCGCGTCGGTGTTGCTCAGGCCGATGTGGTCCTGCAGGATGTACAGCTGGTACGAGGTGATCATCTGGTAGGCGACGATCAGGCAGGTACGGCAGATGAATGCCTTCCAGAAGTCGCTTGCGCCCTTGGTCGGCGGCGTGAGCGTGTGAATGAGGATTTCCTTCACGCTGGTTTCCTCGCGAGGCGTGTCGACATTGGAGGGTTCGCGAGGGAAGATGATGATGCTCAGCACGCCGGAAAGCAGTGCGAACACAGCCGCCACGATGAAGCCGATTTCGACATGGTTGATGAACAGGGAAGCGATGAGCATGCCGATGGCCTGGCCGGCGACCCCGCCGCCACCGACGGCTGCGGATGCGGTAGCACGGAAGTCTTCAGGCACGCGATCGGAGATGATGGTCAGCAGCGGCGCCTGCACCGCGTTCAGGCCGATGAGGCCGATGCAGTAGGCGATGCCGATGGTCAGACCGGAAGTCGGCAGGCTGATGACCCAGATGGCCACGCCGTACAGCACTGCGCCGCCGAGGATCCACGGGGTACGGCGGCCGAAGCGGGAACGAGTCCTGTCGGAGAAGGCGCCGATGAACACGGCGTAGAAGATGGACAGGATGGCGCCGGCCGCGTTGATGGCGCCGAGGGTGGCGTCAGGGTTGGCCACGCCGATGTCCTTGAGCCTCTGCGGAATCATGATGGAGACGGTCATGTAGAAGGCGATGGCGTTAAGCACGGTCCAGGCGAGGAAGCCGAAGAGGTACCTCCACTTGACTGCCGGTTTATCGGCCTCCTGCTGGACGTCCGTATTGGCGTCCAGGGCGATGCTCGTGTCGCTGCTTTGCTGGTTGCGCATCTCATTATCCTTTCTGTGCGCTGCGAAACATCGCTCTCCGCGTTGAGTGATCAAAGCATGTTCCGCATTGAAGAAAAGTTAGCAAAACTTACTTTCGTTAAGTATGATAGCGCTTGCGCAAAAAGGTATCAATATCGGCGAGTCGCTTGAAATTGCAACGATATTCACATATCGAAACGCTTGCCATCGATTGCAAAATGGAACGATGCGTTTTTTGCACGTTCTGTGCCACCGCATACCCTCTTCACCGCGCCCATATGCCGATTGTGCGAGCAAAACGACAGGTTGTGTAATACGGCGGTGACGGCATCGCAAAAGCTGGTTCAATCAAACTAGCAGCGAAATCCCGCGTGCGGCACGGTGCGATGCAGCGCGGTACGGCAGCGGGAAATCGCAAGAAAACAGCGCAG
>ERZ1026878.1224-NODE-1224-length-16155-cov-8.617267_pt1 | contig 16155 bp, 14 predicted proteins | sample MGYA00380169_ERZ1026878 | MGnify/ENA primary metagenome ERZ1026878 (study PRJEB33269, sample SAMEA4719805) | human gut metagenome | biome: human-associated habitat; feature: organic feature; material: feces | place: Cameroon | collected 2013-10 ...
GTATATTACATATAAATTAATATGTTAAGTCAAAGGGGACAATTCAGGCATACAAGGCTCGGGTTGTCTCTTTTTTGATGTTAAGAAAGCAATGCCACAGATTAATGGAGGACAACTATGGACAAAATTGATAAGAAATTAATTACATTACTTCAGAATAATGCGAGAATGCCACTTAAGGCATTGGCTGAAAATGTGTTTTTATCATCACCAGCAGTTTCAGCAAGAATAGAAAGACTTGAGAAAGAAGAAATAATAGAAGGCTATGGGGTTAAGATTAACCAGATTAAATTAGGCTATCATATAACAGCATTTATTAATCTTGAGGTTGCACCTGTACAGAAGCCGGAGTTCTATCCATTTATCAAAACCTGCCCTAATGTAGTTGAATGTAACTGTGTTACAGGTAATTATTCAATGCTTCTTAAGGTTGTATTTCCAAGTACAATGGAGCTTGATACATTTATCGGACAGTTACAGAAGTTCGGAAGGACAAGTACACAGATAGTATTCTCAACTCCTGTTGCACCAAGAGGAATTGATGTTAATCAGGAGCTTCCGGGAGAAGAACCACAGGCATAAGTATAATAAAATTTGGTAAAATTCTATGTGAGAAAGCCGCAGATGTTATTGATATATCTGTGGTTTTTTGGTACTATATTAATATGTGAAATGAGGTAAGGCACAGAATATATAATTAAAGAAAAGGCGGGGTAATTAAATGCAGATAACAGACATATTAGATAATGTTTCAAAGGTTATAGTCGGTAAAGAGGAAGTTACAAAAAAAGTAATTACAAGCATACTTGCAGGTGGACATATTCTTTTGGAAGATGTTCCGGGTATGGGTAAGACAATGCTTGCCAAGACATTAGCAAAAAGTATTGACTGCGATTTTGGAAGAGTGCAGTTCACACCGGATCTGCTTCCATCAGATATAACAGGAATACATATATATAACCAGAAGAGTGAAGATTTTGTATTAAAGAAAGGACCTGTATTTGCGAATATCATTCTTGCTGATGAAATTAACAGGGCTACACCAAGAACACAGTCAGCATTGCTTGAGTGTATGGAAGAACATCAGGTTACTATAGATGGTGATACATTACAGTTAGATGAACCATTTATTGTAATAGCCACAGAGAATCCAATAGAAACAGCAGGAACATATCCGCTTCCAGAAGCACAGCTTGACAGATTTCTTATGAAGCTTGAAATGGGATATCCGGATAAGGAAGAGGAGATTACAATACTTAACCGTTTTCTTAAGGATAATCCAATAGAAGATATTTCTAATGTATGTTCCAAAGAAGATATTAAAGCTATGAAGAATGAGGTTAAGAATATATATATTCATCCTTCGCTTATAGAATATATTGTAAAGCTTGCAGAAGTTACACGTAATATGGGAAGTGTTGCAATAGGAATAAGCCCAAGAGGTTCAATAGCTATGGTTAATGCAGCAAGAGCATACGCTTATGTTAATGGACGTAATTATGTTGTTCCATCAGATATTAAAGAGCTTGCTTTATGCGTATGGGGACACAGACTTGTATTTAATACAGGAATAGTTGTTAAGGAGAACAGGGAACAGGCAATAAATGAGGCATTATCACAGGTAGAGGTGCCTACTGAAGAATGGAGCAATAGATGAATATAATATTAATGCTTATAGGTGTTGTTATTGTATACAACATATTGAGGATTACCTACAGGGATAACTGGAGCAGGAATTTATCGGTTGATGTTACATTTTCCAGCAATACAGCTACAAAAGGTGATACTATCAAGATGGTGGAGACAGTAACTAATGCTAAGAGAATGCCACTGCCTTGTGTTAATATTAAATTCAGCATAGACAAGAATCTGGTGTTTGGGCAGGAGGATAATAATTCCAGAATTACAGATAAGACTTACCGCAACGATGTATTTTCACTTCTTTCTAACCAGAGGGTAACACGAAAGATAGATGTATTGTGTGCCAGAAGGGGTGTATATAGATTAGAAGCCATTGAAACTGTATTTGCAGGTGCTTTTATGAACGATATTATGATTAATAATAAAAATGTTAATCATATGATTACAGTATATCCCAAGCCAGAAAATGTTAATAATCTTTTACAGGTCAATAACAGTATTTTAGGTGAGCTTGAAAGAAGAAAATATCTGTTAGAGGATAAGTTCGTATTTGCAGGAATAAGGGATTACCAGTCTTATGACAGCATAAGGGATGTTAATTGGAATGCCAGTGCAAGAACGGGAAAGCTTATGGTTAATCAGTATAATGAAACAGTGAGCCGTAATGTATGTATCCTGCTTAATCTTGAAAGCGAGGGCGTTCTTATGCAGGAAGATGTTATTGAACAGGCAATATCAATAGCGGCAGGTCTGGCCCAGCTTCTTATAGGAAAGGGCATCAATGTATCTGTAACATCTAATGGCTGTGATATTGATACTAAGGAGCAGACAGTGATAGAGGCTGGAAGCGGACTGTCACATTTTGGACGTATCAACACGGCATTTGCAAGAATAGATCTGAAGCTTCCTATGCAGGAATTCAGCATTATTCTTGATAATATGCAGGAATATAATAATAAGAACCAAAGGCAGGATTCGGTGTATGTTCTTATATCAGCTAACAAGCACGGAAAATTAAAGCTTTCAGCAGAAAGACTTATGTCTAAACAACAGAATAAAATATGGATTGTTCCGTGTGTTGTATCAGGCAATGGAAGCCTGTATCTGGAAAAGCTTGATTAGAATGTATAAGCAGTGTGGGAATGGAGAGTAAGATGCAGATAAGACATCTAAGAAATAGTAAAATCATAACGGAAATACTTATATTGTGTGTTGCGTACATATCAATGGCGGCGGGAGTGTATATAGGAATTGCCGGTAATGACACATCTAAGGCATATTATAGCCTTATTGTAATAATTCCAGCTATAGTTACATATTTTTCAAGAAAATATATTAAAAGTTATCCATTATTTATGGTGATTAATCTTGTGTTCGTTGTTATAGCGGCATTGCTTGCGGACACAGATCTGGAGTTTGCAGGTTATGTGATATGCGCAGCGGCAATATCTGGACACTCAATAAGGTTAAAGAATCTATATGTAAACAAGAAGCAATATGAGCGAGTTCAGGAAAATATATATGATGAAACTGGTAAGAGCAAGGATGATATGCTGATTGCTGTTAATGCGAGTGAGAAGCTTCATATAGCATATGGAATATTTATGATAGGCTTTTATATATTAGGAGGTATTGAAGGTAATTCTGTGCTTATGGAAATACAGGCATTTTTATTTGTTATGTTTGTATTATGCCAGTTCGTATATAATCAGGTAAGCAGGCTGTATGAGGTGTTCGTATTTAATGAAGGTAAATCAGAATTCCCGGCCAGAAGAATTATGGGAATTAATGTGCTTATAATGATTGTGTTCGGACTGCTTCTGGTATTTGGCATGCTTATATTCTATCACGGAAGATATGGCAATATATTCTCTATGATTGGAATGGCATTGCTTGCAATTATTAAATGGATATTAAAACTGTTATTAATGCTCCGCGGAGATGATGATACAGTAATGGACGATTATATAGAAGAAACGACAACTTCCCCTGAACCAGTAGAGGATGAGATGGATGTTATGGTTAATAATGCGGCTGGTAATGCTCTTATGGAGGTGGTTGCAATATTCCTTATAATCGGAGTGATTATATTAATAATAGTGACAATAGTCAGATATGCTTCCAGGTTCAGAAAGTCATTAGATAATGATAAAGATGAAGTGGAATATATTAATAATGACGAGGAAAAGGAATATAAAGTAAAGAAAAGTGTTAAGGTTAAGGATACTAAAGATAAAGCCAATATACGGTACAGAAAGCTTTATAAGAAATATGCCAAGTCCAAAAAGGTTGTCACAAAGTCTAAGTTGGCAGGTGCAAAGGTTGATTCGCATATGATGCCGGAAGAGATTACGAGCAAACTGATAACTGATGATGAAGCAAAAGCACGAAGAATAACAGATGACTATGAGAAAGCGAGATATTCTAATGGTGAAGTATCAGAGGAAGATATAAGTTTTCTTAAGAACTTCAAATGATTTTAATACATAGCTCAAATATATAACTGGACTTAATATTGTAATACATAATTTGATTTAATATTGCAATACATAATTTGATTTAATATTGCATTTAATATTGCAATACATAATTGAAAATTCTATTGACATTTTAAATTATATGCGTTATCATTTCAATAATTGATAATAAGTAAATGCAATGAAGAGGAATATTAGATAAGGACCAGCTTCAGAGAACTGTCGGAAGGTGCGAGACAGTGAAAGGAACTTATTGAACTCACCTTGGAGCTGCTACCCGAAATTATATCAGCAGGATATAAGAGTAGACGTAGACGGAAGCCAACCGTTATAGTGGACAGAATATAATGCAATATGCACGTATTCGGTGAGAGCGCAATTATTAATTGCGAATAAGAGTGGTAACGCGTGAGATTATATCTTTCGTCTCTTAGAGGTTAAGGCCTTTGGAGATGAAAGATTTTTTTGTATAATTTACTTATTATGCTAATATAATTAATATATCAGGAGGATAATGCAATGTTTGATTACAGACAGTATAAGAGAGGTTATTTTATGCCACCGGTTGAGTGTAACGACTGGGTAAAGAAGGAGTATATTGACAAAGCACCAGTATGGTGTTCAGTGGATTTAAGAGATGGTAATCAGGCTTTAGTTGAGCCTATGAGTCTTGATGAAAAGCTTGAATTCTTTAATAAGCTTATTAAGGTTGGATTTAAGGAAATTGAGATTGGTTTCCCGGCAGCATCAGAGACAGAGTATGAGCTTTGCCGTACACTTATTGAGAAGAATATGATTCCTGATGATGTTACAATTCAGGTGCTTACACAGGCAAGACCGCATATTATTAAGAAGACTTTTGAAGCTGTAAAGGGTGCACCAAGAGCAATTGTACATGTATACAATTCGACATCTCTTGCACAAAGAGAGCAGGTATTCAGAAAGTCTAAAGAAGAAATCAAACAGATTGCAATTGAGGGCGCTAAGCTTCTTAAAGAACTTGCAGAAGCAGATGGCGGTAATTTCCTTTTTGAATATAGTCCTGAAAGCTTTACAGGAACAGAGCCAGAATACGCACTTGAAGTGTGTAATGAAGTTATAGATATATGGCAGCCAACACCTGATAAGAAGTGTATAATTAATCTTCCTGCTACAGTAGAGATGTCACTTCCACATGTATTTGCAAGTCAAGTTGAATATATGAGCAAGAATCTTCATAATCGAGAAAACGTAGTTGTATCACTTCATCCACATAATGACAGAGGAACAGGCGTTGCAGATGCAGAGCTTGGTATGCTTGCAGGTGCAGACAGAATAGAAGGTACATTATTTGGCAATGGTGAGAGAACTGGTAATGTGGATATTGTTAATCTTGCTATGAATATGTACGCACAGGGCGTTAACCCGGAATTGGATTTTTCTAATATGCCAGAGCTTGCAGAGATGTTTGAACGTCTTACACAGATGAAGATAGATGACAGACACCCATACTGTGGTAAGCTTGTATTTGCAGCATTCTCTGGTTCACATCAGGATGCCATATCTAAAGGTATGCACTATAGAATTGAACAGGATCCATCTAAGTGGACAGTTCCATATCTTCCAATTAATCCAGAAGATGTTGGACGTACATATGACTCAGACGTAATCAGAATTAACAGCCAGTCAGGTAAGGGCGGAGTTGCTTATGTTCTTGAGCATAATTATGGAATGATTATTCCAAAGGCTATGAGAGAAGACCTAGGTTATGCTGTTAAAGATGTATCGGATGTTAACCATAAGGAACTTGCAGCAGATGAGGTTCTTGAGATATTTGAGAGGCGTTATAAGAAGTTCACACCGGTATTCAAGATTTCAGAAGTCCATTTCAAGCAGATTGATGGTATCCAGACAGAAGTTACAATTGAGGCTGATGGAAAGACAACAGTAGTAGAAGCGGGTGGTAATGGTCGTCTTGATGCTGTAAGTAATGCACTTTCAAAGCATTTTGGAAAGCCTTGTGATGTAATATGCTATGAGGAACATTCATTAAAGCAGGGTTCTGATTCAAGTGCTATTGCATATGTAGGAATTAAGGGTGATGATGGTAAAGAATACTTTGGCATAGGTATCGACCACGATATCATAAGAGCTTCAATTGATGCGGTAGAATCAGCAATGAACAGAAGTATGGCTGAGTAGAGAATAATATCAGTATAAATATTGTATCTGCGTATATGAACATATTTGCAGAGATATAATTATGTGCTTCCTTTAAACAGACAGGAGATATAGTAATATTTCCTTCTGTTTAGAAAGGAAGCCTTTTTATGTAATGGATAATTTTATCGGAATTTACTATTACATAAAAGGAACTATGTGCTGGTGATATGTACCCATATGAAGCTGTAGTCTGTCGCAAGCGGTCGTGCTCGGTTAGGGAATGTGCTTTGCATATTCTTTTTTAGTTCATATTCTTTTTTAGTAATAACTGGATTTTTGACTTACCAGCTGTTATAATCTTATAGTTAATGAATTAATTCTGAAAGGAATGAATATATGAGTAAGATTATTCTTGCATCTGGTTCACCAAGACGCAAAGAACTGCTGGAACAGATAGGAATAGAATTTGATATAATTACGAGTGATGTTGATGAGACAACTTTAATTACACAGCCGGATGAATATGTGAAATATCTATCAAGGATTAAGGCACAGGCTGTATGGGATATGGTAAAAGATGATGATGATTACAGGAATGAAGATGTTGTAGTTATAGGTGCAGATACAATCGTAAGCCATAAGGGACATATTCTTACAAAACCTAAGGATACGGGTAATGCTTTTGATATACTTAAGGAACTGGCTGGTGATTGTCATCAGGTGTATACAGGTGTTACAATTATCAAGAATAATAATGTTGTAAGTAACTTTGCAGAAAAGACAGATGTATACTGTAATGATATTAGTGATAATGAGATAAGAGAATATATAAGTACAGGTGAGCCAATGGATAAAGCAGGGGCTTACGGAATTCAGGGGAGATTTGCAGCATTTATTGGAAAGATAGACGGTGACTATAATAATGTTGTCGGACTTCCGGTTGCAAGGGTATATCAGGAGTTAAAGTTATGGTTAAATTAATTGCAAGTGATCTTGATGGTACAATACTAAGAAAAGGTGCCCAGAGTGTAGAACCATCTACAATTAAAGCGATTGAACAACTTGTTAATAAAGGAATGTACTTTGCACCTGCCAGCGGAAGGCAGATAGTAAGCCTGAAAAGGCTCTTTGAGCCTGTAAGCGATAAGCTTGTATACATTGCTGAGAATGGAGCATTATGTGAATATAAGGGTGAGGTTATTGCCAAGACACCAATGGATAGAAAGCTTGCTCTTGAGATAATAGAAGATGTATATGAACAGCCTGATTGCGAGGTGCTTATATCAGGCCAGCATACAGCATATATCAAGCCTAAGACAGAAGAATATCATTATAGAATGACCAAGGTTGTTAATTACAAGACTACACTTATAGATAAATTCACAGATGTAGATGAAGATATATTAAAGATTGCGGTATGTGATTTAAGCGGAATTGATAATTCCAAGAAGCATTTCTTTAGCAAATGGAATGGCAAAGCTTCGATTACAGTTTCAGGAGATTTATATCTTGATTTTATGGAGAGCAGCGTTACCAAAGGAAAAGCAATGCATCAGCTTCAGCAGTACTTTGGATTGTCAGAAGATGAATGTATGGCATTTGGCGACAATTATAATGATATTGATATGCTTAAGTCAGTAAAATATGCGTATGTTATGGATACAGCATGTGAGGATATCAAGAAATATGCATATGACACAACTGAATGGGTTGAAGGCACACTAAGAAAAGAGTTTAATATATAAGATAATGTTTGTAGAAATGAGGAGTATTATTATGGAAAAACATATGAAAGAATGTGCAAAGGTATTTTTAAGAGATCAGAAGAAGCTTTTTGATGAGCCGGTTGTATATGATTTAGAGGAGGCAGAAGATTTTCTTGAGGAATGCTTTGCACAGTATTGCAGTAATATTAAAGAATTAAGACAGATTATGGACGATGAGGGAATGGATGTATCAGAACTTTCTGATGCAGAGCTTGAGGAACAGCTTGAAGTGTTCAAGCTTGATAATAACGGCGGATATTTCTTCGTAGAGGCATAGTTGGGCTGATATGAGAATAACAATATGCTGTGTAGGCAAAGTAAAGGAAAAGTTCTATTGTCAGGCAATAGATGAGTACAGTAAAAGGTTGTCAAGATACTGCAAGCTTGAGGTAAAAGAGGTGGCAGATGAGAAGACACCTGATAATGCAAGTGATACTGTTAATGATATAATAAAGGCTAAAGAGGGAGAAAGACTTCTTTCGTGCATAAAAGATGAAGCATATGTGATAGCTCTGGCAATTGATGGTAAAATGCTTGATTCTGTACAGTTATCACAGAAAATAGATAATCTTGGAATATCAGGAAAGAGTGATATTGTCTTTGTTATAGGAGGTTCATTAGGGCTTGATAAAAGGGTTCTTGACAGGGCTGATTTCAAGCTTAGTTTTTCGCCTATGACATTTCCACATCAGCTTATGAGAGTAATTCTTCTTGAACAGATATATAGAAGCTACAGAATTATGAAGAATGAACCTTATCACAAATAACCAGAATGGAGAAGTTATGAAAAGAAATAAGAAAAGATTAATAACAGCACTTATCATTATTGTAGCTGTGGCTGCGGTATTAGTATTTATGAAGTTCTTTAATGGTAATTTATTATATATTTCAACTGGTATGGGAAAATCTGTTGTTATGAAGGTTGATGGACAGAAGACTTATACATTTGAGGCAGAAGTATTAATGTCAGATGCTAAGAAACAATATGAAGATATGTTTGGAAGCAGTATATGGACAGAAGATATTGCCGGACAGCCGTTTGAGGAATATATAAAAGAACAGATAAGAGTAAAGCTTATAAGAGTAAGATGTATGAATTCTATGGCTAAAGAAAGAGGAGTAGTTCTTGGAAGAGAAGAAAAGAATGAAACAGCTAAGGCAGCAGAACAGTATTTTGATGGTCTTACAGAAGAACAGAAGAGCCAGTATGATATCACAGAGGATAAGGTTAATCAGATGTTTACTGAATTTGCAATCGCTTCAAAGCTTTACAATGATGTAACTTCACTTATGGATATTGAAGTGAGTTCAGATGATGCAAGAGTAATAAATATACAATATATTGTAACAGACTCAAAGAAAGAAATTGACAAAGCTTATGCAGAATTAAATGAGGGCAATTCATTCTTTGCAATTGCCAAGAAATATAATGCTGACGGCGAATATGAATATGAGCTTAGAAGAGGCGAGATGGCTAAAGCATTTGAAGATACAGCTTATTCACTTTCAACAGGCCAGACAAGCGGAATCGTAGAAGCTGACGGAAGATTTTATATAATAAGATGTACGTCAGATAATGATAAAGCGAAGACAGAAGTTAATAAGTCATCAATTCTTGAAAAGAAGAAGTTAGAGGCATTTAATGATAAATTTGAACAATATGAGTCTTCAAAGTATGTTGAAATTAACAAAGATGAATGGAATAAGTTAAAAGTTTCTTCTGCACCATCTTTTAATGTAAGATTTGAGGATTTATTTAATTCAATAACAATTAATTAGAGTAGTACAGGAGTGTAGAATATAATGGCAGCAAAATATGATGCAAATAGTATATCAATTCTTGAAGGTCTTGAAGCTGTAAGAAAAAGACCAGGAATGTATATAGGAAGTGTTGGAACTAAAGGACTTAACCACCTTATATATGAGATAGCTGATAATGCAGTTGATGAACACCTTGCGGGTTACTGTAGCGAGATTACAGTAACCCTTAATAATGATGGAACAGCTACTATTATAGATAATGGAAGAGGTATTCCTATAGGAATTCATCCAAAGGCAGGCATACCTGCAGTTGAGGTAGTATTTACAGTGCTTCACGCAGGTGGTAAGTTCGGTGATGGTGGATATAAGATATCAGGCGGACTTCACGGTGTAGGTGCGTCAGTAGTTAATGCACTCTCAGTTTGGCTTGAAGTAGAGATAAAGGTTGATGGTGGTGTATACAGGCAGCGTTATGAAAGAGGAAAGGCAGTAGCACCACTTGAAAAAGTGGGAACATGCAGAAAGAATGATACAGGAACTAAAGTAACATTTCTTCCTGATGGTGAGATATTTGAAAAGACAAGATTTAAGTCAGATGCAATAAAGAGCAGAATGCACGAGACAACTTATCTTAATCCGGGACTTACAATACATTTTGAGGATAAGAGAAGTGGAAGCGAGGAAAAGATTACATATTCAGAACCAGATGGTATCAAGGCATATGTAAAGGAACTTAACAACGGCAAGGAAGCTGTGACGGATATTATCTATTTTAAGAAGAGTGAAGACGGCATAGAGGTAGAGTGTGCTTTCCAGTATGTTAATGAGTTTGAGGAAAATATTCTTGGCTTCTGTAATAACATATACACTCAGGAGGGTGGAACTCATATTACAGGATTTAAGTCTAAGTTCACTATGATTATTAATCAGTATGCAAGGGAGTTAGGTGTTCTTAAAGAAAAGGATAATAACTTTACTGGTCTTGATGTAAGAAATGGTATGACAGCAATTGTTGCTATCAAGCACCCTGCGCCAAGATTTGAAGGCCAGACTAAGACTAAGCTTGATAATCCGGATGCGGGAACAGTTGTAAGTGCGGTTACAAGTGATGAGGTACAGTTATATTTTGATAGAAATCTTGAACAGTTAAAGTCAGTAATAGCCTGTGCCGAAAAGTCTGCAAAGATAAGAAAGGCAGAGGAGAGAACGAAGACTAATCTTTTATCTAAGTCTAAGTTCTCAATAGATTCCAATGGTAAGCTTGCTAACTGTGAGAGCAAGAAGTCAGAGGAATGTGAGGTGTTTATAGTCGAGGGAGATTCTGCGGGTGGTTCAGCCAAGACAGCAAGAAACAGACGTACTCAGGCTATACTTCCAATAAGAGGTAAGATACTTAATGTAGAGAAGGCTTCTATTGATAAGGTGCTTGCTAATGCCGAGATTAAGACTATGATTAACTCATTTGGCTGTGGTTTCCTTGAAGGTTACGGCAATGATTTTGATATAAGCAAGTTAAGATACGATAAGATTATCATTATGACAGATGCCGATGTTGATGGTGCACATATTGATACACTTCTGCTTACATTTTTCTATAGATTTATGCCTGAACTTATTAATCAGGGACATGTGTACATAGCTACACCACCGCTTTACAGGGCTGAACTTAAGAAAGTACCTAAGGCAGACAAAGCTTCTAAGAAGGCAGAAGGAACTAAGACGAAGGTAGATAAGAGCAGGACAGTACAGTATCTTTATGATGATAAAGCACTGGAAAGGTATAAAGAGCTTCACGCAAGTGGAACATTTACTCTGCAAAGATATAAGGGGCTTGGCGAGATGGACCCTGAACAGTTATGGGAAACTACACTTAATCCAGAGACAAGAATATTAAAGCAGGTAGAGATAGAGGATGCAAGAATGGCAACAGAGGTTACTTCTATGCTTATGGGAAGTGATGTGCCACCAAGAAGAGCATTTATACATGCACACGCTAATGAAGCGGAGATTGATGCATAAAAATGATATGATGTTGGGGTCAAAAGCCCCCAACTATGATACCTACGGATTGTTCCGTGCTACGCACTCCCACAATCCTCCCCAATATTCGCATATCGTGGGACTATCATCCCACTTTTATGCTCATATTGGGGCGGGTCCCAAGGTCATTCACCCACATATGAGCAAGCTCATATGGGTTTAGACCTTTTGACCCTGGTATTATGATATATATTAATAAAAGTATTATACGGAGATAATAATGGCAGAGAATATTATTAAAACTGAATATTCTGAGCTGATGCAGAAGTCCTATATAGATTACTCAATGAGTGTTATAACAGCAAGAGCACTTCCGGATGTAAGGGATGGACTTAAGCCAGTACAAAGAAGAGTGCTGTATGCTATGGATCAGCTTGGTTTAAATTATGATAAACCTCATAGAAAGTCAGCGCGTATCGTAGGTGATGCAATGGGTAAATATCATCCACACGGCGACAGTTCTATATATGAAACACTTGTTGTGCTTTCACAGGATTTTAAAAAGGGAATGGCACTTGTTGACGGTCACGGCAATTTTGGTTCTATAGAAGGTGACGGTGCTGCGGCTATGCGATATACAGAAGCCAAGCTTAAGAAGTTCACACAGGATGTATATTTATCAGACTTGGATAAAGATGTAGTTGATTTTGTGCCTAACTTTGATGAAACAGAGAAAGAACCAGCAGTTCTTCCGGTAAGAATACCTAATCTGTTGGTAAATGGTGCTGACGGTATCGCAGTTGGTATGACAACTAATATTCCAACACATAATCTTTCAGAAGTTGTCGATGCAGTATGCGCATATATGGATAATGAAGATATAACTACAACTGAGCTTATGCAGTATATACCCGGACCTGACTTTCCTACAGGTGGACTTGTTATTAATAAGTCAGAGCTTGCAGGCATATATGAGACTGGTACAGGAAAGATAAAGTTAAGAGGAAAGGTTGTATATGAGCCAGCGGCAAGAAAAGGCGAGAAGGACAGGCTTGTAATAACAGAAATTCCTTATACAATGATAGGTGCTAATATTGGAAAGTTCATATCAGATATAGTGGATTTGGTTGAAACCAAGAAGACAACTGATATTGTTGATGTGTCAAATGAGTCATCAAAAGAAGGTATAAGAATAGTTCTTGAATTAAAGAAGAACACAGATATTGAAAATCTTAAGAACCTTTTATATAAGAAGACTAAGCTTGAAGATACATTTGGTGTAAATATGCTTGCTATAGTTGACGGCCGACCGGAAACTCTTGGGTTACGCCAGATAATAAAGCATCATATTGACTTCCAGTATGAGATAAATACAAGAAAATACACAACACTTCTTAATAAGGAGCTTGCCAATAAGGAGATTAAAGAAGGACTTATAAGAGCCTGCGATATAATCGATCTTATAATAGAAATTCTTCGTGGAAGCTCTAATCTTAAAATGGCAAAAGACTGCCTTATTAATGGTAATGTTGATAATATCAAATTCAAGTCAGAAGCTTCTAAGAATCAGGCGGCTAAGCTTGATTTTACAGAAAAGCAGGCTTCAGCCATACTTGAAATGCGCCTGTACAAGCTTATAGGTCTTGAGATACTTGCACTCCAGAAGGAATATGACGAATGTCTTTCAAAGATTGCAAAATATGAAAAGATACTTGGCAGTAAGAAGGCTATGGCAAAAGTAATAAAGGACGACCTTGTAAGAATTAAGAAGGAATATGGTGTTGAACGAAAGACCGTAATAACTGATGCAAAGGTTGCAGTATTTGTTGAAAAAGAAGTTCCAGCACAGGAAGTTGTATTTATTATGGATAGATTTGGCTATGCAAAGACTATAGATACAGCTTCTTATGAACGTAATAAGGAAGCTATCTACAACGATTTTAAGTATGTATTTACCTGTATGAATACTGATAAAATATGTATATTTACGGATAACGGACAGCTTCACCAGATTAAAGTAAAGGATATTCCTTTCCTCACTAAGTTCAGGGACAAAGGTACTCCAATAGATAATCTTGGAAATTATGACAGCAGCGGTGAGCTTATTATATACCTGTGTGCATATGAAACTATCAAAAATCAGAAGCTGCTCTTTGTTACAAGTCAGGGCATGATGAAGATAGTTGACACGGTAGAATTTGATGTAGCCAAGAGAACGGTAGCTTCGACAAAGCTTCAGGATGATGACAAGATAGTAAGCATTGAAAAGGCTGACGTTCAGGTTGAAACGCTTTCTAAGTTTAATCTTGATGGCAGCAGAAGTGAAGTTGAAGAAATTGTAAGTAATAAAAATGTAATTGTACAGACAGCTAATGGTGTGTACTTAAAGTTCCCTCTTTCTGAAATACCAGTTAAGAAGAAGAGTGCAGTAGGTGTCAGAGGTATTAAGCTTGGCAAAGACGATTATATAGAAGATATATTCATTATGGATGACGGAATGGAATTCACGATGGAATATAAAGGAAAGAAGATAGACTTTGCTAAGATGAAAATGGCACATAGAGACACAAAAGGCATAAAAGTCAGAGTGTAAATTATAATTTTGCTATTCATCGTATATAAATAACATTTCAACGCTATATAAGCGTAATAAAATCAGGACAATACAGCGTGGCGTATTCTGCTGCATTGTCCTGATTTTTATTTTTGAATAGAGCTATTTTATAGTTGATAAGAAATATTCGTGTATGCGTGTGTCGCCTGTTAATTCAGGGTGGAAAGAAAGTCCAATCTGATTATTGTATTTAGCGGCAACGATATGATTATCAACACTTGCAAGCACTTCAACACCATCGCTGACATTTTCGATATAAGGTGCTCTTATAAATGTCATAGGATAATTGCCGATATGCTTAATATCAGCGTTAGTTACAAAGCTTGAAAGCTGTCTTCCGTAAGCGTTACGTTTAATGGTGACAGGAAGCGTTCCTATATGGACTGTGTCATCGTCTGCTATATGTTCAGAGAGAAGTATAAGTCCAGCACAGGTTGCAAGTGTTGGAAGACCATTACTAATCATATTCTTAATGTCCTTCATCATATCAAGCTTGTTAAGTAACTGTCCCTGAACAGTACTTTCACCGCCAGGCAGTATCAGACCGTCTAATCCCTCTAAATCATCCCGTTGTCTTATTTCTATTGCTGTATGTCCGATTTCTTCAATCATATGCTCGTGTTCAATAAAAGCACCTTGGACAGCAAGTACACCTATCTTCATAGTAAGCCTCATTTCTATGTGCGATTATATTATTAACGTCCACGTTCTTCCATAATTATCTGTATTTCACTAGGATTGATACCTACCATAGCTTCGCCAAGGTCTTCTGATAACTTGGCAATAAGTGCTGCATCCTGATAGTTAGTAACAGCCTGAACGATAGCAGAAGCACGTTTTGCAGGATTGCCAGACTTGAATATACCAGAACCTACGAACACACCCTCAGCACCAAGCTGCATCATAAGAGCAGCATCAGCAGGGGTTGCAACACCACCAGCGGCAAAGTTAACAACAGGAAGCTTTCCATTATCGTGCACATAAAGTACAAGGTCGTAAGGAACCTGTAACTGCTTAGCTTCCTCAAAGAGTTCATCTTTCTGCATAGATGTAATCTTGCGGATTTCAGAATTCATTTTTCTCATATGGCGTACAGCCTGAACAACATCACCAGTACCAGGTTCACCCTTAGTTCTAATCATAGAAGCCCCTTCGTTAATTCTTCTTAAAGCTTCGCCTAAGTCCCTTGCACCGCATACAAATGGTACATTGAACTGTGTCTTATCAATATGATAAATGTCATCAGCAGGAGAAAGTACTTCTGATTCATCAATATAATCAATCTCAATAGCCTGTAAAATCTGGGCTTCAACAAAATGACCGATACGGCACTTAGCCATAACAGGGATACTTACAGCTTCCTGAATTCCTTTAATCATCTTAGGGTCACTCATACGTGATACACCGCCAGCGGCTCTGATGTCAGCAGGTATTCTTTCAAGTGCCATAACAGCACAGGCACCAGCCGCCTCAGCAATCTTAGCCTGTTCAGGAGTTGTTACGTCCATAATAACTCCGCCCTTTAACATCTGTGCAAGTCCTTTGTTTAATTCATACTGAGAAGTAGTTGTCATAATTATTAACCTCATTTCTTTATATTTAAATGCTTTTTGTTAAATTGTTAAAATGCTCTGCCAGAACTACAAATATATTACATAGCAGTAACTTAATTAACTTGCGACTATAATAAGACTTATCTGATTATATTAAAATGTTCAATGTAAAGAAGTTTGATAATGTCAGGTGGTATTAAACTGACATTTAATTATAAGGG
>ERZ1026878.1228-NODE-1228-length-16121-cov-82.344516_pt1 | contig 16121 bp, 11 predicted proteins | sample MGYA00380169_ERZ1026878 | MGnify/ENA primary metagenome ERZ1026878 (study PRJEB33269, sample SAMEA4719805) | human gut metagenome | biome: human-associated habitat; feature: organic feature; material: feces | place: Cameroon | collected 2013-10 ...
GTATCCCCGAAATAATCGGACTGCAAAATTACACATTTTTATTTGATTATGTGTAAGTTACGAGCCGCAGCCCCTATCTTTTATAATTATTTAACTTAGTTTGTCGTGTTTTGTTATTTCCGCCCGTTTTTATGGCTTTTTGCATTTCCCAAGCATCATTCTGCCGGGGCATCCACAGTATAAACAAAACATTCTCTCTAAAAACCATTTGGTTCTCTCTATATATAATAAGGTATATGAGGGATATAATAAGGTATATGAGGGCATAAAAACAGCAATGGGATTTCGATACCCCTATCGAAACCCCATTGTTATTCTTGTATAAGTAAAAGATGATGAAAGCGTTTCACAACGCCGTTTTATTTTTTCTGGTGCAAAGGTACAACAAAAACCGTATGCTAGGGGGTAATTTTTAGCATATATGGGGGTAAAATCTATTTTTTCAGCATATATCAAGCCAAAATTACCCCCCCCTAAACGATTTTTACTACCTAACTCATCTTTTTTCAAGGTCAAAATCTAAAGAAAAAGAACTTAAAAATACGATTACTACCATACCAATGAAACTATTTCGGGGATAGGAATGAAACTATCCCCGGCTACCAATGAAACTATTCCCAGGAATATCTATGAAACTATCCAGGAATATCTATGAAACTATCCCTTCATTAGATGACGGTAATCCAGATACCTTCCCCTTGATTCTCCGCTGCCTGAATGCGATTCATCAGACGATGGAGCCAGATGCGGGAGTTCACCACCATACCCTTTACCCGATTCTCGCCCACCAGAATGCAGCCCTGGGTATCGTCGGGATAGTTGCCGGCATGGATGCGGATGCCCTCGAAACCGGGAACACCTTGCACATACGGCAGCCACTTCTTGAATCGGCGCGACTTGGTGATAAGTACACGATACGAACCCTCGGGAATAGCGGTATGGCCCGGAATCTTTCTCGCCACCTTGCCGCTCTCTCGACTGAAACGGGCATTCTCCTCCTCCGGCTTCAGCTCTATCCCCTTCAGATTGCGCCACGTCGGCTCCAGGGTGTCACAGAAGTAGCTCTCCTTAGACAACTTCTCCAAATCAAAACTATGCACGAAACTGCGCTTGTCACCGGCTGTCTTGCCGCTAAGCACCTTGCGCTTTACATCACCATCAGCCAACAGATAAAGTCGGCCGATGGTATAAGTATTCTTCTTAGCTATACGCTCTAAAACTATTTCCATAAGTAAATCAAAATAAATTAAAGTTTAGAAATTAAGATAAATCCTGCCCATCACATCTGTATTTCAGCTTCGTAAAACTGTGATAACTGTTACTGTGATAGTTCTCGCTGCCACGTTTCACGTATTTTCTATACACCCAGGTAGAAAGCAGATGCGCCGTACCCTCTTCCGAGAGTCCCAGGGCTGCACGAGCCTCCACCACCTGCTGCTCGGTAAACGTATCCGGCAACGACTGCAGGAGATTGGAAGGGCCACGCTTGTTGGAATGCTCGCCCGCATTGTTCGCCTTCTGGATGTCCTCCTCGAAGAAACGCATCTTGCACCACAGGTCGTAACGCTCACTCCAGCGGATGAAATTCTCTATCTCCGGCTCCCATCTGCAGCCATTGGCAACATAGAGCACGCACGCCTTCAGATAGGCTATCACGTTGGCACGGAACGTGAAGTTCTCGTAGATTCTGTTCTGCGTAACCTGCGAAAAATCCGCATTCTCCTCACTCAGAATCTCAGCCAAGTGGTAAGCCTCAGGGCAATCTATCAAGCCGGTAGCCATACAGAGATTCTCGATATAAGGCTTCAGCTCCTTGCGGAACTGATCGTCGTAGGTGCCATACACTGGAATCTTATCGCCGATTTCTCTTTCGGGAATGGTACAGAAGTTGATTCGGCTCAGCGGACCGTCGGTCAGCACCTTGGAGAAATAACGCTGTCCCTTCTGGATGGTGGTAGAGGCATTCCAGTTGAAACGGACGGTTACTCGCTCGGTGACACTTTGGGTTCCCACTCGCGTTTGTCCATATTGATTACCTGGGTCAAAGGCGAGGCACATGATACGGAAATGCTGGTTGCCGATACCTTTCAGGGCATCAAACTGGTCAATCTCGTTGAGCGAAGTATAGAGAAAGTGACCTTTAGCTTCTGCCGTACGCATCACGAAGGCAGGGTTGGTCATATCCGCATCTATCTCCTGTATAATGAGATTATCCGGTCTCTTGCGCTTATCCTTGTTGGCACCCTTGCGCATCATCTCCTCTTTCCATTCCTTCTCACGCTTCAGGTTTTCCTGGTCACGCTTACGGATATCCTCCATGATCATCGAAATCGGCATCTGCACACAACTTTTACCTGCACCTGTGCCTGCAAGGAGGCAGGTCATCAGGGTGGCTTCGTGCTCCACGTTGTCGATATATCTGAATCTCGTATTCCAGAGATGGGTAGCCAGCGGAGGGAAAATGGCGTGTGCCACAGCCGGCTGATAGATCTCCGGAGTCTTCGAGATCAGCAGTTCCACCAGCTTCGGCAGTTTCCCCGGCATAGGAGGTGGAGGCGGATAAGAGGCGTTACAACTTTGAACACAGGCGTTACTTTGAACATTAAGCATTGAACCCGCCAGGCGTTCCGGGGATTTGCAATCCCCGGCAAGCAAGCTCTTAGCAGCCTGTTCCGCCAAGGCATTCACTCGAATCACATCCCTAGAAAACGGCTTGGAGCTATCCCCATATTTCGAATAAAAATCATGAATCAGCTGATGGCAGTCATTCTCCTGATAATAGCTCGGCATTCTCTTCGCCACCACCTTCATCAGCTCCTTCTCGCTCATCACACGAGAAGCGCCAGCGCTCATAATGGCGAGCAGGGAGGAATGTCTTGATCCCACGGTATCAATATTCATCCCCTTCAGTCCTGCGGATTCCTGGAAGAGGTCGAAGGCTATCAGATTCTTGGCATCAACTTGCCCTGCTTCTTGGGCTGCCAGTCCGCCAGCTTTCTGAGCATCTCCAGTATGGCTGATATAATCATCATCAGCACGATGGCTATTACCAGGTTGGGCAGGCTGAATAGCAGCGCCAGAAGAAACAGCAGAATGGCTGTCAGTGCCCTGAAATCGATTGTTTTGAACATCGTCTTTACTTTGAACTTTGAGATTTGAACTTTGAACTTTATGATAACTATCCTGCAGATAAGCAGACTCATCCCCCTGTCCATATCGACCTTGTGTCGATGTTCCGTTTAAATTCCGTGCGTAATCCGAGGAAGAGTCAGAAGCAGGAATGTTTCCGTTTTTTCCGCGTAATTCCGATGAAGAAAAAGATGGCGTCCCCTTACCATCAATCGTTAAGCCACGCTTCAAGAAAGCCTCTCTGCGAGCTTTGATCTCCTCATCCGGCAGAACCCCATACCACTCCTTCGAGCGGTAAATCTCCGAGTCCTTATCCGTGATAAAGATGATTTGCTCCGGCGTGATGCAGCTCTTGTCGTAGGGAATCCCAGCCGCCTCGCAATACGCCTTCTGCGTCTCCTCTATCGTCATACCCATCGGCATACGGATATCGATATGCAGCTTCTTTCTAGCCGAATACTCCAGATGCAGCAGTTTCCCTTTCCATATCGTGTTGCTGCAGTTCAGCTCACGAGCCTTCTCCAGTGCAGCATCCACATAATCCACATCATCCACATCGATGGTGGTCTGAAAGAGGAAGCTTTCAGGCACCGCATCTTCACTAGAGCGGTGATTATTCCTGAACTTAGAATAATGAATGGCACGGATAGGCAGCTGTCTTTTCAGCCCCTCGCGTGCCTTCTTCACCGCCTTTTCATCACCAGCATCTACGCCGGGGACAGCCTTCTCCCCACGTATCTGCGCAATCACACCCTTCAGCCACGGCTGTGCTATCAGGGTGTCATAGACATACAGGGGCTGGGAAGAATTCAATCTTCCCATATTACCCTTGCGTGCCGGATTTAAAGCCATTACCTGTTGCTTTATCGCCATATTTCCATTTTTAATGATTATCCCAAATTCTTCACCTCATACAGTTCGGCAAGCTCCCAGAATCTGTGGGCCAGATCATGGATAAACTTCCTGCCCTTCTCGGTCCATACGAGATAGGTATGCGTTACCGCCTTGCCCATCTTCTCCTTTCTGCCATCGCATTTCGGATCCAGGAAGGCATTGTATCGGGTGCGGCTCTTCGCCAATCCCATGTGCGCATACTCCGCATAGAGCATGTACTGCCCACTCTGGTAATACTGGATATGCAGGGCACAGAGCGAGCGGTTCAGCTCCTGCGCCGTAACCCCCAACTCCTTCGCCACCTGAGTCGTAGTGAAGCAGGAAACGGAATCCAAGACATTATCCGAGTAGATCGCTTTCGGCAGAAGCCCATCCACCTGCTTCTCCAGGTTGATGACGTTCTCGCCCTGGATAGAAGCCCATCTCGTCTGCTCATCCAGCACGCCGTTGAGACGTCTGATTTCCACATCCTGCTCGCCGATGAGCTTCTTGTCAAGCCCCAACTGCACCTCCTGCTGATGCAGCAGCTTCTTCTGCTGCTCCAGCAGTTCCTCCTTCTTCTTCAGGGTAGCCCGGAGAATCTCCTCGGCATTGCGAATCGTCTCCTCCTCGCTCTCCCCCTCCTTCACCGGGATATAACCGCCCGTCTTGCGAATCTGCGGCAGCACCACCGAGGTAACCCAATTCTTGAACTTCACCGCCGATGGCAACTTGGAACCGAGCACCAGGGCATAAAAGCCGCTCTCGTTAACGAAGATCATCGGAACAACCTGCATCTTTCCGTTACATTCGCCATAACGGTTTTTAGCAATTCTAGCGACACCTCGTTTTACGGTGTCGCTAGACCTAACATGCTGTCTTACAGCCTCAGACGCTTTCTTATATCCGAGCACATCACACAAATCCTTCGCACAGAACCAAGGCTCGCCCTTCTTATCTATAGTAGTGCGAACCATTCCGAACTCTGGATTCTCAAACACAGCAACCTGCGCAGCCTGTTTCTTATTGGCTTCCTTCTTGTCAGCCACCTTCTTACCAGTCTGCACACACTTCTTGGCAGAGCCGGCATTCTTGCCATCCTCTGCCTTCTGAATCTTTGAATTCATCATAAGCAAAAAAAAATTAAGTAAATATATAAAAGGTACCCGATGGATACCTTCGTAAAAAATACACGCTAAAAGTTTCCGCACATATTTTATCTTTATCAGAATGCAAAACAAAAAAGCTAATAACAATGTATCAACCTTGTCAAAGACCGATGGGCTGATACGCTGCGCCACTTACAACATGGCAGGAAACCTATCCCAGCATCCTGGCGATAGAAAACGCAAAAGCCCCAGACCTCAGAACCGGTATCGTTCTGAAATCTGGGGCAAAAGTAGAAAGAATACTCCGTTACGCCTTTTCCGCCGAATGCGCCAAATTGAATTCGGCGGAAACAAGAAAGGGGCAAAACCATCGTCTTGCCCCTCTATATCAATATCTTACAGAGATATAATTATTTTCTTTACGTCAAACGGCATCCACTATTCGGCGGAAAGCTTCAATCTTCTAGCGACTTCATATAGTCCTCAACACTTACCTCCACATCAACATCAATATGACCTGCGATAATCTTTTTTCTGATATAATCGCCATACGATTTCTGTGTAACCTTCATTTCGAGATGGCAATCTTCTCGCAAGAACCGTGAGATAGATGCCCCATTAGGAGTTCCCGAATACACGTAACCCCTACCGCTCCAATACTGGAAGAAAGCTGCCACGCTCTTATTAAGCAATCCGTCAGTGGTAGAAATCTGCTCATTGGAGATATGATGCAACTTGAGATAGTTCACGAAAGCATGCGCCATTTTCTCTGTCAGGTTCACATCCTTCTCGCCATTCTTATCGGGAAAGAGCACCTCAGCCACTCTTCCGGCAGCCGGGGAAGCACTTTTTTTCGCATCATCCACCGGTTTGCATCCTTCAGAATCAGAATCATCATCAAAGAATTTTGCCATGATTTGCTTGAGGGCTTCAGCCGTTACGTTTCCCCCGATAGTTAACTCCTTATGATGGTCGTTGTGGACGGCACCATCCTCATAATATGCATTCATTGTCTATTTGTTTTAGAGTCCAACATCATTTTATTTGAAGCATTACTTTCAGGAGCCAGATAGACCTGACTCCTATGATCTTCATGCATCGCACCTTCACCATAATAAGTCCCACAATTAACAACCGGAGTTTGCGGCATGAATTTCTGCATAATCTTCTCAGACAGCTCAGGCTGAATCTTAGCCCATGCCGGGTCTTTTGCCAGGAGGAGAGACAGATTACCAAAGATGGCTGATGCCGTGGAAGGGTCCAGACGCAGCAACTGCGTCTCTATCAAATCAACGGGCACGCGCGACTCTACAGCCTCGGCAAATTTCTTCGTAACCTTCTCCATTTCAGAAGACAACTTCCCCACAGAATCCTGCAACTCCCTTCGCTGCTCATCCAGCTCATCATAACTCATGTATCTAGTCTTCATCATCTCCTCAAAATCAGATCCAAAGATGATGTTGCACAATTCGTCCAAATCTTCTCTCTGTGAAGTAGTCTTCAAGATATCCTCCAGTTTTGCCATGTGTCTTGCCAGTTTCTCCTTACTCTTGGGAGTAACAAACAATTCATCCTTTCGCATGAGAACCGCTTTACGGAATATGTGCACATAAGGATGAAAAGACTGGGCAACAGCCACATTGTTGATAATCTGCACGAAGCCCTTGAAATGAGACCCAACGATTCTTCTTACCATAAAAGAATACACATTTGTCAAGTAATCCCAGTTTTGCTCCAGCTGTTCCTCCAGAAAATCTTTATGCTTTTCTGACAAATCCGTGTGCTCTATCATCAGGTAAGCCGACAAAACGCACAGCATTTCTCCACGCACGCTATCACCGCTAACCTCCAGTTTCTCTAGCTCCTTATCAATTGCATTCTCTGGCCATTGCTTGATATATGGACGGTAAGACTGGTCCATAATGCATCGCAATAAATGGAAGAAATTATATAGTCCGCCCACTCTGTAGTATGCAGAATTCAGAAGATCCATTATATTATGCTCGCCTACGAGTTTACCAAGCTCATCATAGGCATACATCCATAAGGATACAGGATAGAGCACATCAGAACAATCGATGCTCTCGGAATAGTCACCCGACAGAAGACGCCAATAGATAGGTTTCATCCTGTGGTGAAACTTTATCATCCACACCTGGTTATGGAAAGAACGATTGTATTGTTCTGCCTTTTTGCGAATGTTCCAGCCTTCAGGAGCTTCTCCACCATCAAATATTTTCGTTAAAGGTCCGACGAAGCATTCGTCGATTTCTTCTTCAATTGTTTTCATACATTATTAATTTCTTAGGGGCGAAAAAGCCCCACCCGGTTTTGAGCGCTCAGTCTCATCACCAGGTGGGGCTTTCCGTTCTTGTTGTTTTTTTATTATAGTACAAAAGTAATATTTTTATTTTGAACCTCCAAAAAAATCACTACTTTTTTAATATTACCACATATTTTCTATTATTTGGCTCCTACAAAATCACTCAAAGGCATTATTTTTGCACAAAAAGTATTCAGTGATATGATGCTGCTATTGATGCACAAAGACCAGATGGCATGATTGCTATGTTTTTAGGAATTTTAGATGAGGTTCATCATTAGGGTCTTGCGGTACAAGTTTCCCATGTATCGCAAGGTCGAGTATCTTTTGGCGTAACGCTTTTGTATTCATTCTGAGTTTTGTTTAATCTTCCTCTAATTTCTTTATTTCTTCATTCTCCTCAAACTCCTCAATCCATTCCTTCACCTTGGCTTGCAGCAAGGCTTTGTCGGGCAGATAGAGCTGGTAAGCCGCTGCATAGACATATGCCTGTCATAATAGTTCACGTACATCTGCATTTGCCCCAAATCTTGATGTATCAATTTGCCCATCTTTAGGTCAATGAGTACATAACATTGCAGCAGGAGGTTGTAGAACACCAAATCAACAAAGAAATGTTGCTCGTCAAAAGTAAACCTCTTTTGCCTTTGCTACAAAAAACAATCCTTTCTGCACATCACCCTTTATCTTGTCAAGGATGAACTTATGGTGTGTCCATGGTATTGAAAAAAGCATCTCCGCAATGTCTTGCTCCTTTTCTCCAACTTGAGGTAAGAATTGAACAGAATGTGGTGTTTCAATTTTTCCCCCAACTTGGGGGAAATTTATAACTATCTGAGAATAAGTAGTATAGAACTTTTTGATTTCTTTTGAATTGGCTAAACAGTGTTTAGCTTTTCAGAATACACGCAATAGAATCACTGTATCTATGGTCGTGCGAACATGCTTGTGTGCCTCGTCAATCAATTTAGAAATGTGCTCAAAGAGAGCATCCTAAAAATGAAGTTACCGCCCCAGTTCGTGCATATATTAAAAGGATCTGTCTTTTCGCTTACGGAGAAAAAGTGGCAATATTGCCAAAAATTGCCACCTTCCAAGCGTACAGCATAGCTCCCTATGCAAAAAAGTTATATCGACTTCTCACATAGGGAGTTATATTTTTCGTAAGCTAAAGACATATCGTAGCAAAAATATGACTTAGCTCTGTTTATTTCACAACAATTTTATAAGACCTTTGTCCTACTTTCAGAATATATACACCAGCCTCGCTCATAGTTGTCTGCCATGTATTCTGTTTAACTATCTCGCTCTTTCGGATAACTCCATCAATAGTGGCAATGCTTATGGCTGTAGTTGGTGCTGACAAGTTGCAAAGCAAGATGGTCTTTCCATCAACCTTGAGGGTTGGAGCACCGTCGGCGGAAACCTGAGCGATGCCCGTTTCCGTCGCCTTCTTGACAGTATAATAATAAGCAACGGTGGTGGAGAAACTTCTCGCCCCCTCGAATGTGGCATTCATCTTGGTGCAATGAGAGCCTTCCGCACCATCAAGAGTCACGTTTTCGATACTCGACAACTTGTATCCAGGAATGTTGCAGCAGAATGTTGCCGTCGGCACCTTACCCTCCTCATAGTCGAACTCATATTGATTGGCCACGACCATCGGCAGCACCCGTTCCTTGTAGGTGTTGTCATATACACCCTCATTAAAGGCCTCCACATCAGGAGTATATACTTTCGCCTCATAATTATACACCAATCCTGTTGCTCCTTCTGGGGTAACCCTTGGAGTAACGATGGCTTGCTTCAGGGTGGAAGTGCCAAACGAGTTATCTCCCAGATATGTCACGTTCTCTGGGATGAAAAGATTCTCGATACTCGTAGAAGAAAAGGCATCGTGGTCGATTTTTTCCAACGCATCTGGCAGCTCTATCTCCGTGATACCTTCGTCTTGGAGGAATGCGCCCCCGCCGATATGCTTGACGCCCTTGCCCAGCTTGACATGGGTGAGCGTCGGCACCTTTGAGAAAGCCATGGCAGGGACATACTCAACATTGTCGCCGAAGTTGAGCATCTCTATGCTGGCCATGCAGTGAAAGTCGCTATGATAATTATCATACTTGTTTTCTGCGACATGGGTGGCGTTCCAGTTGATGGTCTTGAGCCTAGGACACTGACCAAAAATGTAATAATAGTCTATATCCTTCACACCTTTTCCGATGGTGATGGTTTCCACGTTCTTCAGTTCATAGAATACCTGCCTGCCCGTAGTCTTCACCTTGTCTGGAATCGTGAGCTCAGTGATGCCGTCACATTCGGAGAAAGCTTTTTCGCCTATTGTCTCTAACGACTCCGGCAACTTGATTTCCTCCAGTCCAGAGCACTTGCAGAGCAAAGAAGGAGGCAATACCCTTACGCCCTCGCCAAAAGTTATCTTTGAGAGCGACGGAGAGAACAACTGGACTTTGAAACCATAGTAGAAATCCTCGATAATACTGGCAGAATCAGCGTTCCAGACAACCTCGCCAAGCGACGAGCAACCATCAAAAGCCATCTCGCCGATTCGGTCCAATGTCTTAGGTATCGTAACTTTCACCAGTTTCTTGTTGCCCATCAAGGCACGCGAGCTCAGGCTTCTGGTGCCTTCTGGCAAGTCCAACTTGATAGGGTCATCGCTCTCTGCGGCATCTTTGTAGATATAGGCCGCATGGTCGAGATACACCATGCCACGTTCTTGGTTTCCAAGCCATGTGGTACCCTTGAAGGCCTCTGTACCGACATAGTTGATGGTGCCGTGAGTCTTCACTATCTCCAAGCCTCCGTTGGTATAGAACGCCCTTTCCGGCACCGAGTTGACCTCACTGCCGAAGTCAACCTCCTTGATAGGACAATTCTCGAAGACATCATAGCTGGAATAGCCCGCGATGTCTACTTCGCAATCTCGGGCATTCCAAAAGAGCTTTTCGATGCCAGAGCATTGGTCGAAACCATTGGCACCGATAAACTTGAGGTTAACGGGCAAGGTCAGCTCCTTCAATGCCTTACATCCAAAGAAGGTGCCTCCATAGTCGCTATAGTTGGTCCACTTGTCTCCTATCTGCTCGATTGACTCTGGCAGGTTGAGTTCCGTAAGCCCCGTGCAGTTTCGGAACGTATTGTTGCCCAGCCGCTTTACGCTCTTGCCAAACTTAATGTCCTCCAACTGGGTGTAGCCATAGAAGGCATAGTGTCCGATGTATTCAACCTCGTCGCCTATCACAAGATGCTTGATATTTTTCTTGTAGGGATTCCAGGAAGGGAGGGTGGACTCGCTACGCTCCGGGTTGCCAAAGTCGTTCATCTTTCCGCTGCCCGCAATGGTGAGGGTTTCGTCATCCAGCGACCAGGTGACACCTGTGCCACAAGTTCCCTTGGCGATGTTTTCGGCTAAGACTGATTGGATCGGACTCATCAGCAGGGTGCAGATGACCACAACTTTGAATTCGTTCATGAGTGTAAAATGTTTCATAAGCATAACCTATTTTTAGTGTAAAATAATCGATTGACACTGCAAATATAGCAAAAAGTTGTAAAACTGGCAAGTGGCAATCCGCCAAAACGAGACCATTCGCTATGCGAGAATGTCTATACGCCCTAATTTTATATTCATCCGCATCAAAAAAGTTTCCATCTGTACGGTTGGCACAGGCTGAAAGCCTAGGCTAGGTGCTTCTGCCCTTTAAGGGCGTATAGGACAATTCCAACCGTACAGCTCGAATCTTTTTAGTAGAAATATTAGAAAATACGCAAATCTTCTATAATATTGTAGTAGTTTTACCAACCTTCTATAGAAAATGGTCTCCTTGCTAAGTCAATCTATGTGAGATGAAGTTTGCCAGTGCTCCTTATCATATAAGTAAGGATGAAGAAATGCGTTTGCGCCATCGCATAGAGGCATTGAAGAGCACTTTGTCGCCAAAACAGTCTGTTCATCTTACGCTGATTACCACTTATGGTGTGGCGTATGGCAAGCATAGTGGAATTGTGCAGAAAGAGGTTACAATGGAGAATTTATTTAAGTGATCCCTGATTATTTGTCGGATTTCGACATTACTATTATTTTTACAGCTGATAATCAAATAATTAAAAAGATGCAAGAATATATCAGTAGAAATATCGACAAAGAGTTCATCGCTTGGAAAGACGATTCCATGCGCAAACCACTCTTGCTCCGAGATGCCAGACAGGTAGGAAAACGTCCTCGTTTATTTGGGCAACAGGTTGTTGCCCAAATCCTTCTTGTAATTGTGCAACAAGTTGTTGCATATTTACATCGTCTAATTTGGCAACAACTTGTTGCCAAATTGTAATTCGCTGATTACAAAGCTCATACCATGGCGAATATACATTAGATTACGATAGGAACTAAGGCTAATGCCATTTCGCCTACAAAGATAACTGATTTTTACGAGAAGAAACTGAAAATCAGGAATCTTTTTAAAGAAATCGGAGATTTGTAGAACTTTTATTCGGTGATTTATGGAACTTTCATTCGGTGATTTGTGGATTTTATCCTCAACCTTGATGCACTGTTTTAGTGCATCAAGAGTGATCACAGCTATCACAATAACAGTTATCACAGTTTTTACGAAGGGGGTATCTGAAGGGAAGGAAAATATTAAATAGAATTTAACTATATATATTATTATTATAAATATATAATATATATAGTTAGTTCTGGAATGAGAAAAAGAAAAGTGTTTCGAGAAACTGTGATAACTGTTATTGTGATAGGTCTTTGATGGGGAGCCATGGTTTGCAATCAGCAAAGCTAGGGGGTTGCTATATCTAAAACTATGGTTTGTGATCTGCAAAGCTATGTTTTCTCTTTTTCAAAATTATGAGTTAGAATTATTAACGGGATTTGGAATCTGGAGCTGCTGAAAATCGGGGCTTATCACACCCTGTTTTTTGGCGGTTCCCTAAAAAAGCCGTACCTTTGCATCGTCAAAAAATGAATTATTAACCCTTTAAAAAACTGATTGACTATGGGACAAGGAACTAGTAAGTATCGTAAGATTATGCGTACCCCTCAGACAGGTGAGAACGCTGGTAAGAAGCTCTGGTATGCTACTGCCGTGAGCGACCGTGAGATGAGTTTCGAGGACTTCGTGACTCATATCTCTGAGCACAACTCTCCATACAGCCGAGGCACTATCCACGGTGTGCTGATGGATACCCTCGACTGCCTGAAGCATCTGATTCTGGACGGCAAGAGCGTCCGTTTCTCCGACCTCGGATTGTTCTCCATCGGTATGACTTCGCGTGGCGAGGTGAGCAAGGAGAAGGTGACGGCGGCTAGCGTGCAGGGCGTGCATCTGATTGTAAGAAACACAAAGACCTGGAGCAACGCCGAGCTGAAGAAGCTCACCAAGATCGTGGCATACGATGATTATACTTCGGGAGCCGATGGCGGCGGTGGAACTGGGAATACACCGGGCGGAGGTGGTACCAGTCAGGGTGCTGGCGGGGGTACCAGTCAGGGCGCTGGCGGGGAGACTAACAAGGATAACGGCGGAACATCGCAGGGCGGCGGTGGAACCGACAGCAGCGGCGACAACGTAAATTTTTAAATCTTGCTGATGCGGATTGCAAATCCGCAGAGCTCAAATAGGTTAGGACGTTTTTTAACGGCGGATTGCAAATCCGCCGAAACGCCTAACGGAATTAATCACTAAAAAAAACTGCGTATGAAGAAAGAAACATGGAAAACAGTATTGCAGATAGCAATATCTATCTTGACCGCTATTGCCGCCTCTCTGGGCGTGACGAGCTGCATGTCGTAAAATTGCATGCCGTAGAGTTGCACAAGGATTCTTGAATTGAACAATTTACCAAAAAATTATTAAAAAAGGAGGGAACGTCGCCGTTCCCTCCTTTTTTTATGCTATCTAAAATAATACTTCTTGTATTCTATTTCGCTTATCAGCCTTAGCGGATGAACAGCAGCTCACGATACTTCGGCAAGGTCCAGAGTTCATCTGCCACCAGCAGCTCGAGCTTGTCAATCTGATAGCGGATTTCCTCCATCTTCGGAGCTACCGTATCATGATAGGCTACAGCCTTCTCACGCTCGCTCTCTATCTTGTTGGCTACCTTGCGGGCATCCACCAATGCCTCTACACCACGCTCTATCGACTCGGTGCGCTCGGCTATTTCACGGATGATCTTCACGTTGCGGGCGGTCAGCTTCTTGCCTTCCTCGCCTCCGAAAATGTGGATCATACCCTCTACATTCTTTGCCAGACGGCTCTGATAGTGGGTAGCCACTGGGATGATGTGGTTCATGGTCAGGTCACCCATCACACGAGCCTCAATCTGAATCTTCTTGGTGTAGGTCTCCCACTTCACCTCGTTGCGCGCCTTCAACTCGCTCTCGCTCATCACGTTGGTCTTGGCAAACATCTCGATGCTCTCCTTGTCCAGGTAGCGGTCGAAGACTACCGGGCAGGATGCCTCGCAGTCCAATCCACGCTTCTGAGCCTCTTCCTTCCACTCGTCAGAATAGCCGTTGCCGTCGAAGCGGATAGGCTTGCAGGTCTTGATATCCTCTCTTACGATGTCGATGATTGCCGATGTCTGGTCCTCGCCCTTGGCTATCAAGGCATCTACACGAGCCTTGAAGTTCTCGAGCGCCTCAGCTACGGCTGCATTCAGCACGATGAGCGAAGAAGCACAGTTTGCCTCAGAACCTACGGCACGGAACTCGAAGCGGTTTCCGGTGAAGGCGAAAGGCGAAGTACGGTTGCGGTCGGTATTGTCGATCATCAGCTCCGGAATCTCTGGGATATCCAGCTCCATTCCCTTCTTGCCAGCCAGGGCGAAGAGTTCCTCCTTGTCTGCCTTCTCGATATGGTCGAGCAGATCGGTGAGCTGCTTGCCCAGGAATGAGGAGATGATGGCTGGAGGTGCCTCGTTGGCTCCCAAACGATGCGCATTGGTAGCGCTCATGATGGATGCCTTCAGCAGTCCGTTGTGCTTATAGACACCCATCAGGGTCTCTACGATGAAGACTACGAAGCGGAGGTTATCCTCAGGAGTCTTGCCTGCCGCATGCAGCAGCACGCCGGTATCGGTGCAGAGACTCCAGTTGTTGTGCTTGCCGGAACCGTTGACTCCAGCGAATGGCTTCTCGTGAAGCAGCACACGGAAACCGTGCTTGTGAGCCACACGCTTCATCAGACTCATCAGGAGCATATTATGGTCTACGGCAAGATTGCATTCCTCATAGATAGGTGCCAGCTCAAACTGGTTTGGTGCCACCTCGTTATGACGGGTCTTGCAAGGGATGCCGAGTTCGAGCGCCTGTACTTCCAGATCCTTCATGAAAGCCTGCACACGCTCAGGGATGGTTCCGAAATAATGGTCGTCCATCTGCTGGTTCTTCGCAGAGTCGTGTCCCATCAGGGTACGGCCTGTGAGCATCAGGTCAGGACGTGCCGAATAGAGGCTCTCATCTACCAGGAAGTACTCCTGCTCCCAACCGAGATTGGTCTGCACCTTCTTTACCTGTGGGTAGAAATAGTGGCACACCTCGGTAGCCGCCTCGCTCAGGGTATGGAGCGAGCGGAGCAATGGAGCCTTGTAGTCCAAAGCCTCACCGGTATAAGATATAAAGATGGTAGGGATACAGAGGGTATCGTCGATGATGAACACAGGCGATGTAGGATCCCATGCAGAATAGCCACGAGCCTCGAAGGTGTTGCGGATACCGCCGTTAGGGAATGAGCTGGCATCAGGTTCCTGCTGGACAAGCAATTTGCCAGAGAATTCCTCAATCATACCACCCTTTCCGTCATGCTCCACGAAGGCATCATGCTTCTCGGCAGTACCTTCTGTCAATGGCTGGAACCAGTGAGTATAATGTGTTACCCCGTTTTCCTCAGCCCAGAGCTTCATGCCGGCAGCCACGGCATCAGCGATGGAACGGTCCAGACGAGTACCGTTATCTATCACATCGATGAGTTTCTCATACACATCAGATGGCAGATACTTGTACATCTTCTGGCGGTTGAATACATACTTGGCGAAGTACTCCGAAGGGCGCACCTTGGGAGTCTCCACCTCTACAGGTCTTTTCTTAAAGGCCTCGGCTACAACCTCAAATCTCAAATTAGCCATTCTTCTTTTATTATTTTATAAGTTTGCGGGTGCAAAGTTACGAAATAATTGGCTAACTGCTACCATTTTGCCCGTTTTTTTATGTATAATTCAAACTTTTCTTATTTTGATTACAGGATTCTGCCCACAATCTGGAACTTGAGCACAGGACAGAACTGAATTTTATCCACGATATCGGCGATGTCGCCGCCATCTTCACCCATCGAATCATTGAAAGCTTTCCTGACATCTACCTCCGAGCCGTTCTGATAGATTTTCAGCTTGCCCATATACTGGCAGCCGATCTCCCAGCGGAAACCCAGACGGTTCTTGGGAACCACTCTTCCGAATCCCAGACCGAGATAAGGACGGAAGGAATTGCAGCGCAGGTCGGCATTGATATCACCATTCTTGTCGAACTTGATATTATAATCCGAGAGTTCCGCACCTACGTTTTTCAGAATCTCATCTGAATATTCAGGATATTTACTGATAAGTAATGATTAAAAAATAACTTGGTACATTTTTGTGTCCTCTCTATAAAGTAA
>ERZ1026878.1233-NODE-1233-length-16013-cov-11.239754_pt1 | contig 16013 bp, 10 predicted proteins | sample MGYA00380169_ERZ1026878 | MGnify/ENA primary metagenome ERZ1026878 (study PRJEB33269, sample SAMEA4719805) | human gut metagenome | biome: human-associated habitat; feature: organic feature; material: feces | place: Cameroon | collected 2013-10 ...
AGCCGGCGAACTTGCCCCACCCGCGGCCGAGATAGCGCGTGATGAAGTTGATGAAGGTGTGCTGGCTTGGGTCGCTGTACATCATTTCGCCGATGGCTCGCATCAGCAGGAACATGATAAGGCCCACGCCGATGTATACGAAAATGATGCTCGGTCCGGTCAGCGCGATCGACTTGCCGGAGCCTAAGAACAGGCCGGTGCCGATGGTGCCGCCGATGGCGATGAATTGGACGTGGCGGTTTTTCAGGCCGCGTTCCATGTCGTTGCCTTTGTCGAGGCTTTCGACGGATTTGATTTGCGCGGTTTCCGTCGCTTCGGACGTGCTTGTACCAGTTTTTCCGGTTTTCGTATTCCCAAAAGTCATAATGTTCACACCCTACCGCGCCAACCGCACAATCTCCGCCGTTGTTCGCACCGCGAAATGCGCTATATGTGGCAGATTCGCATCTTTTCCAAAAAACGCTTTGCGACGGGTGGAGTCAGCTTGCCAAGGTTTTCAGCTTGCCACGGAGCGATTCGTTTTCGCGTTCCAGCTCGTCGATGCGCCGAGCCTGTTGTTTGATGATGACAAGCGCCGTCTCGCTGTCAAGGCCGCTGCTCGCGCTGAGAGGTGCAGGCGGCACGGCGATGGCAGCCGCATCGGACGGGACGGGCACGTCAGCGGATATATACCCCCCCCCGACACGTTCGCCCCGTCCAGCGGATGCGGAGCATTTCCAATGTTCGCCTTATCGGGATTGACGATTCCTGCGATGTCGTCGAGTTTCCCCTTGCGCGTCACCGCATGAACATACAGGTTGATGAGCTCCGTAATGATTTCGCCGTTACTCATGTTACTGCTACCACTCACGGATTTGAGGACGGCAGCCTTCCAACGCGCCACACTTCGTTCTATACGTTTATACCCAATCAGTTCCGGCGGCAATCCCGCCTCGCGGAAGATTTTGGTCGGCGATTCCCCCGCAAGATACCGTATGACACACACCTGTTTGAAAGCGTTGGAGTACGTGATGCGGTCTTTCGATACGTTAGCCACCGCCGGCAGATCCCGCAACATTTGGAGCTCTTCCATGCTGAATGATCCTCCACCGCGCATCGTTTTACCCCCTTTGCTATACCCCGTGATGAAGCAAGTGTATATCCGACTTCTCACAAGCAGCTTTTCAAATATTGCTGACCGTATATCACTTCAACCGGTCGGTCACACATCAATGCGGGCGATTATGGAATACCCACAACCGCCCGCATTGACTTTTATTGTGAGTGAGTCAATTCACAACTCACTCACACCGAACGCATGCGCTCAGTACGTGCGGCGACGACTCTTGACCGCCACAGCCACGCCAGCGCCACCCACCAGCAGCGCCACGACGGTGAACAACACGGTTCCCGCGGCACCGGTCAGCGGCAGCTGAGTGACAGACTTGACGTTCAGCACGGTAGCGGTGGCATTCGCAGTGGTGTTATCGACCGGTTGGACCTGACGAAGGGCATCCGGCTCGAAGGTGACGAGACCTTCATCTGTGATCTCCACATTGAAAGTGACCCTGAAGTTCTGGGCGTAGCCGGTCGGAGCCTGAGTCTCCACAACCGTGTAGGTTCCCGCCGCAAGACCCGCGACCTTCACCAAACCATCATTCTCAGTAGTGAACGTCTTGGCATCATTCTGATCGGAAACAAACGACCACGCACCGTCCTCAGCCTGCTTAAGGAACTTGCCCTCCGCATTCTTGACAACGAACTTGGCGCCGGCTAGAGGCTTGGCCTCATTCCCTTCCTTGCCAATCTTCGTGAACTGGAAACCGTAGGTCTTAAGGACAGTCTTGCCTTCACCGCTGGTACCATCCTTGGTGGTGATTGTGGCCTTGTTGTCCACACTGCCGCTCAAGCCATCCAACGCATCCTTGGTGACGGTGCCCTGGTACGACACGACGATCGTCCTACCGGCCAGCGTTGTGGCATCGGCAAAATAGATGGTCGTGGTGGTGCCGGATTGAGCATTGCCTTCCTGCGTTATCGTGTACAGATCGGGATTCACAGTAGTATGATCTCCGAACTGGACCGTGAAGGCACTCTTTGCCGCAATCTGCAAACCTTTGGACGCAGTATCGGTAATGGTAAAGGGGTACGCATCCCAGCCAGCCGCAGCATGAGGAACGTCCGCGGCCACAGTGAAGTCCACGGTGTCGCCCACCTTTACGCTCTTACCGTTCACATCCACGTCATTCATCCGGGCGAACTTGAGCGGCTCGTCGGTCGGATTCGCGTTCTTCGCGTTGAACTGGCCTTCAGTCGTGATGTTGCCCTGACCGGTCGTCGTATCGGCCGCAATCCTCAGATTGGACAGTCCATTGACGGTGGTGGCCACCACAGCCGGAGTTCCCGACGTCACAGTCGTTTCGCCAGCCTTGGTGAACGTATCCTTCACCAGATACCAGCCTTCTCCGTTCACATTGACCGCCTGGCTCGTATTTGCCTGCTCCGTAGTTACGGTCAGGCCAGTACCATCAGGTCCTGCCGGCGGAGTAATTCCAGCCAAGGTCTTGGCGAAGACACGGAGCTGATCCGCAGTGAACGTCGCCACATAGGCGGCTGGATTATCCTTGTACTCTGTCGGGATGCCGTTGTGGCTTCCATCAGCCACATCAGCAGCGGTGGTCACAGCTCCCTTCCATGCGTCAACCGTTTTCACTTCGACCGAGCCATCGCCAGGATTCTCAAACATGGCAAACTTGTATGGCGTGTACGTATGGCCTTCCTGTGCGTGGTTAACTTGCAGCAATGGAGCATCATCAGCCTGTGCGGCGGCGACGCCGATGGCCATGCCGCTCAGCAACGTTGCCGCGGCGGCCAGCCCTGCGAAAAGCTTCCTCATCTTCATGAGAATCTCCTCTTCCTTGATTGTTGGTTACTGTTTTCTGCAATCGCGGGAGGCGGGAACCCAACGCGCCCCCGCGATCCGCAAATCCTGTGTTATTCAGCTGAGCCGCTTCTTACGTCTCCACTGGTCGGCCGCAGCGACGGCGAGCAATGCCAGCACGCCAACTCCGCCGGCCGCAATCTGCCACCATCGTTCCGCACCCATGCGGCCCGTCAATGGCAGTGACGATGCCGAAATGTATTGGTTGGTGAACAGCATTGGCCGGGTCTTGTCCCAATTCGAACCAGCGGCACCATAATCGGTTTGCAGCTGGGTCACCGATTCGACAACGGCCTTCCATTCACCGGACGTTCCGTCTTTCATCACGGACACGACCACCCGGTATTCCGCCTGCGAGTAATACATTGCGGAAGCATTACCAGCGTTCTCCGTCACAAGATATGTGTACTCGGCTTCACCTGCGTCATACGTGATGTCGCCGAAGTAAGCAACGTGATCGTCAGACGAATCGCGTTTCACCGTCACCGTGCACGCCGACTGGTTCTTGCAGGAAGCTGGCATCGGCGCGTCTGGATTGGAATCGTCTGCCTTCAGCTTGAAAGTGAACTCGTCGGAATCCTTCCAATCGCGGCCGACCAGCTCCTTCTGCACGCCAATCGCATGCGTCAGCATGGTCTGCTTCAACGTGTTGGTGATGACTACTGTGGCGTTCTGCGATGCCATGGATTCCGGCACCGTCACCACATTGCCGTCAGCGAGAGCACCATTGCCGACTTTGTGCTGGTAGGAGGCCTTCCACTGATGGTTCTCCGGTTCGGTTTCCGTCACCGTGTACGTTTTCGCGGCACCGGCCGGAATGATCACATCCGTGGACCAGTTTCCATTCGCATCCGACTTCAACGTGACTGTCTTGTAGCTATTGCCACCTTGCTTGATATCCACCGTGATGCTTTCCGGCTTGTCACCGTCTCCACTCCACTGCTTTTCGATATGCAGCGTCGAGGAAACCACCTGGATCACCGGATGCGGATACGGATTGCCGCCGCATGCATGATCCACGCCATCGGCCGTGTATGACAGGCATGCGGAATCGTTCGAATGGAAACCAGGCTGGTTCGAGGACGTGGTGTTCCCGTCCAGATCGGTATCCGCGTCACCCTTCACGCCGGCATATCCATCCTTGCCGGTATTCAGATTAGAGGCGTAGTCGTTGTATGCATTTTGCGTGGGCTTCACGTTGTATTCCAGCGTGTACGTCACGTTGTGGGCCAGAGCCTTCAGGAACCTGACGGTGAACTTCTTCGCGTTCTCGTCGTATGTCAGGGTGTAATCGACATCCTTGGTCAAAGCGACGGCCTGTCCGGACGAGTCCTTGGCTACGACCTTATAGTCGCTGCCAGCAAGTTCGGCATATTCCGACAGCGTATCCTCCATCACCACATTGATGTATGCGGATGTGGTGGTCTCGCTCTTCTCAATCTCGTCGAAGATGGCATTCAGCTCCGAAGCGTTCGTCGCGCTTTTATAATAGCCGGCTTTGATATTCCCTTCACCGCGCTGGTTGTATTTCGTTGCCTTTGGGAAATTGCTGGACACCGCATGCATGAACTGGTTCTCGTTGCTGGAGAGCGAGGACGGGTTGGCACTGGCGAAGATGCCGATGGAATACACGGCGGCACCGCCATCCTTCAACTTCTTGGCAGCGGTAACGGCATTGTTTGCCACTTCTTTTTCAAACCCATTAGACGATGTAGGCGAGCCATCCGTGAAGAAGATAACGACCTTCTTCGCATCGGTTCGAGCACTAGCACTGCCCATCACCTTGACCGCAAGATTGAATCCATTGTCGGCTCGGGTGGCGCCAGCGGCTTTGAGTTTGCTGACTTTGTTCTTCAGACCGCTCATATTCGCAGTCAGATCGCTAACGATTTGGGAGTAGTTGTAGGTGTACCCACCACTTCGGTACGTGTCATCCCCGATTCCGTTCTTTTCGTTGCCGGCGAACTTCACCAGTCCAACGCGAACCAGTTCGGAACCGGCCTCCGTATTAGTATTCGCAGCTTCATCAAGAAATGCTTTAACCGCTTCTTTCAGTGCGTCTAACCGCTTGGTCCGATCCGTCTTACTCATCGGATCGTCCATCGAACCGGACACATCCAGCACCAGCGTGAAGTCGATCGGCTGGGTGGTGGTGACCGTGGTGCTGTTGACGGCGCCCTTCACATCCACGTTCACGGTGTAACTGCCATCATCGTTCTTCTTGATGCGCTTATGCTTCTCCGGAGCGCCCAACTGAGAACCGGTCTCGTTCTGCGCAACCGACTGCGCCCGATTTGCTCGCGCAATCGGTTGAGCGGACAACGTAACTGGCTGCTCATCAGGTTGTTCAGATTGTTGTTCAGATTGTTGTTCAACCTCCTGCTCAACCCACTGCTCAGTCTCTTCTTCCGTTTCTTGTTCCGTTTCTTGTTCGACTTGCTGGTAAGCCTCTTGATCTGACGGCTGCTCTTGCTCTGACGGCTGCTCTTCTCCCACCATCAAATTTTGTTCCACCGGCTGTGAATCCTCTTGCCCAGATTCTTGCAATACCGGCTGCTCGATTTGTTGTTCCAAGGCTCCCGTGGCATCTTCCGCCGCCGCTGACGAAGCAGTGACGCACCCCACGCCGGCGAGCATTGCGACCGTCGCGACGGCCGCAATGACACGACGCGTGAACAGACCTGTGCCCCTCGCCCTGTTTCGCTCAAAGACGTGTCTCATACGCCTACCCCCTTGTACCGTTAAGCGATCGGGGAAATACCTTCCTCCTTCGACCGGTATATTTGATGCGTCTTCGCTTCACATACCGTCCGACAATCGCTTCGTTGCCTAAACCTTAAGGAGAAAAACAGAGGGATACATACCCTCCCAACGAGGTAATCAAGGGGATATACTTTCCTTGAAATCGCACATATCATCGCGATTCTAGAGTATTCTTGCCCCCGTAAATCGCGATGCAAAAACTATAAGCAAACGTTGTCATGTCTCTTTCAGAATTTTCCCCGACAAAAAGCATCTGTCAAGTGCAACATTAACGCCATCAACCCCTAGTTGCGCTTTGGCCACCAAGCGGCATGCCTACGGACATGCCACGGACAGCGGAGCAGCCAAACCAACAACAAACCGACCAGCAACGTGGCAGCTGACACCACGCCCGCAATCACACGCACATCTTTTGCCGCATCATCCTCCGCGGGAATCTCTTCGGGAATGGCGGAACGCAGCGCAGAAACCAACAGACGGTGCGTATTCACGCCATACGGGGTGCATGTCATCAACGTCACACGGTCCTCGCCGGGCACGATCTTCAACTTCGACGTGTCATCCGGGTTGATTTCGGTGATGCGATCCACCATATAGCCAAGCGTATGGCCCATTACATCGATATAGAAGTAATCACCAACCCGTATCTCATCCAAACGCGTAAACATTGAGGCTTCAACCAAACCCCGATGTCCGGTAATCACCGCATGCGTATCCTTGCCACCCACCGGCAGACTACTGCCATACAAATGCCCCGCACCGGACGCAAGCGTCTGCTCCGACGTGCCATGGTAAATCGGCAAATCCACAGAAATCTTTGGAATGCGGATGGAACCCATCACGCCATCGCCAGTATCCAGCAAACGCTGGTATTCCGCGTCTTTGGAGCTAGCGGAATCCTTGTTACCATCGCCAGTGGCGTCTGCGCCCGTCGAGCTGGAACCAGAACCGTCGCTGGAGCCAGACTGATTGTTGTTGTACAACTCGGCGAGCGGATCCTCAGCCTCGCCAATCACCGGCTGCCCCGACTTGGCGAGACGCTTGTTGTACGCCCCAGCCGCGGCGAATGCCTCGTCGGCCTGCGGATACGGCCAACCCGCGACGCTCTGTTCGGAACGGGCGGACGTGCTCGCCAGCTTTTGCGCGGACTGGTATTGCAGCACTTTCGGGAAAAGACCAATGCCGATTGCGGAGAAAATCAGCACCGCCGCAAGCACACGCAGGGCAATGGATCTACCCACGTCGGCGCGACGCTCGCGAATTTCTTCGGACACATCGGTCGCCTCGGCGAACGTCGGCGGAACGTAGGTGCGCGTGTTGCGCGTGGTGTCGTGCGAACCGCGCGAGCCGTCGTTGCCATCGTGCGAATCGCCATAAAAATCGTCGGCGCGTAAGTCCTTAATTTGCTGCGGACCGTCGCTTCTCGACCCGCCGCGCGCGCTCCCATGCGGAAAAACTGCCATCAGTCTTACCCCCCTTGAACTGCCAGCCATAGGGAACATTATATTGCACTCCGCCCGCGTGCCTTCTTCCCCGACGATTCCGATAGCATCGGTCGGACCTAGGCGGTCTTTCCGGCCACAGCTCTGAGCGAACCACGTTTTATGCAAATCGTGGGTTAGGTTTTATGTAAATCATGGGTTAGACCCATCAAAACCCTTTGCAGGAGGCCGAAATTGGCATTTTTGCCAAGAGCATCTCTAACCGAGTCTATCCATGGTCAAACTGATGGGTCTATCTGGCTTATAGATGGCGGATTTGGGGCTTTGCGGAAAGGTATCTCGCTTATAGATGGCGGGTGCTAGACGAGAATAGGCGGTTCGGGGGTATGATTTATACCCCCGAACTGGCAAATGGGGCGAACCATCCGCCATCTATAAGCTAGATAGCATAAGTCAGGCCTCAGCGGAGGCAGGATTGGGCCCGACTTCCTTGTCCAGCTTGTTGCGCAACCTCACCACATCGCGCTCGAGCTCGTCGATACGACGAGCCTGCTGCCTGATAATAATGCCGGCCGTATCACCGTCGAACAGTCCGAGAGACAACGGATGAACGTCATTCGACGCAGCCGTTGCGGCAGGCTTCGGCTCAGTGGCCGTATTGGCGATGTCTTCAAGACTCCGCCTCGTCGCCAACGCACGCTTATACCGCGCCGCAAGCTGCGCTATGATCTCACCATCGGTCATGGTGTCGCTGCCGCTCACCGACTTGATGGCCGCATCCTTCCACCGCGCCACACTGCGCTCGATACGCTTGTAACCAACCAATTCCGGCGGCAGACCCGCTTCGCGGAAGATCTTGGTGGGCGACTCCCCCGCAAGATATCGGATAGTGCACACCTGTCTGAATGTGTCGGAATAGGTGATACGATCACGAGTCACATTGGAAACAGCCGGCAATCCACGCAACAGCTGAATCTCCTCGTCACTGAATGCTCCCCCACTGCGCATCGCAATACCTCCCATTGATGCTTCGTTGCTTTCTTTTGCGGATGTGCCTGCGATTCTATGGCCCTCCTTCCGTGCAATACCCCCACTTCACTCCCCTGACTAACAGCCCCCATAACGGTTCACGTTTCCAGATTCCGTTTGTTGCAACACATCCCACCGAAACTCCTTATACCCTCGAAAAATGCAATGCCCACCCACATCGGGTGGCACGTCCAAAGCAACGTAATATGGCGCAATCCAAGCAATCCCACATGAAATACAGAGCAATACAAAAAGGCCGACCCATAATGGGTCGACCTTAAATCACTCTGGATTGGTGTTCTTATCGAACACCGTCAGAGATGGGCGATCAGGCCTCGGCGTTCTGACGAGACTTGATGGCGATGGTCACGCCAGCGCCAGCCACGAGCAGAGCCACAACGGTGAACAGCATGGTTCCCGCAGCGCCGGTGAGCGGCAGCTGGGTGATGGACTTGATGTTCTTCACGGTCTTTTCAGACGTGTTGACCAAGCCAAAAGCATCCTCATCGAAAGTGGCATTGCCATTCTTGTCAATGGTGACAGTGAACGACGGCAAGAAAGTGTTCATATAACCCTGCGGTGCCTGAGTCTCCGTAACCGTGTAAGTACCTGCCTTCAAGCCAGAGAAGGTGACGTTACCGTTGCCGCCAGAAGTCTGAGTCGTGCCGTATTCCTGACCATTCACGGTCGGAAGCATACCAGTCTGGTTGTCAGCAACAGACAGCTTAAAGGTTGCGCCTGCAAGGGCTTTACCATCGTTATCCCGCTTCTCAAAGTTGAAAGAGAACAGCTTAGTAGTTACGGTGTCATAACTACCGTCATTCTTAACCAGCTTGTTGCTCACGCCGTTGCCCGTGGCTTCGGGGTTCACCACAGCCTTGTAAGTAACAACAATGGTTTTACCGGCAAGTTCAGCGAGCTTTGCAGGAATCACCGTAACAGTGAACTCATTAGTACCGTTACCCTTATAATCGGACAAGCTGCTGAAATCAGTAGTGAAGTAATCCGCGAAAACAACAGAATTCCCATCAACGGTTGCGCTGAAAGAATCAGCCTTGACAGTCAGGCCAACGCTTGGAATATCGTGGAAAACAAACGCTTCCGGCTTCGGGTTAGCCACATGACCCGTCAGGGTATAGGTCAGGGTCTCACCGACAGAAACACTCGTCGCGGAGACAGTCTTGCTAGGCTCTTTGACGGCAGAATTCTTGAAATTCACCGTAGTGTCCTTCGTCGGATTAGTGAGCACACCATCCTTGACTTCTCCAGAAGAGACAATCATTGGAACAGCCTTGGTGACGCCAGCAGTCGCATCGGTGTTATCCACGACGAGATAGATACCAGCTGGCAGCGTAACCGTAGCCGAAGTGCCAGTCACAGTGAATTCCGGAGCTGGGGTGACAGCAGCCAGATTCTGCTGCTGGGCCAATGCTTCAGCAAACTTACGAGTATTTCCTTCAGCCCACGGACGAGTAAGCGACTGATCAAGCTTGCCGTCAGCTAGAGCCTTAGCAAGATTGTCGATGTCGGTCTTGTTGTAATCAGTGCCTAACGCCGTTCCCAATGCAGCATCCACTTGGGTCTTGTTAGCCGCGTAGGTCTGAACACCGTATCCGGCAGAATCGTCAGTACCATACTTGACGTAATCGCCAATCTTGTAGAAATTCAGCGTACGATTAGTCAGCTGAGCCGCATCATCAGCGGTGAACGTGAACGTTGCGTTGTCCGTTACCGTAGCGCCATCAGCCTGTGCGCTGGTTGCGCCCAGGGCCATGCCACCCAGCAGCGTCGCCGCGGCGGCGATGCCGGCGAAAAGTTTCCTCATCTTCATGAGAATCCTCTCTTCCTTATTGTTTGATTACTTGTTTTTGCAATCGCGGGAGGCGGGAACCCAACTTGCTCCCGCGATCCGCAAATTTTGATTTGCCGGCCGGAATGCCCTCAAGTTGGTAGGCATTCCGGCCTCACACAGCAACTCAGACGAGTCGCTTCTTGTTATTCCAAATTTCGGCAGCGCCGATAAGCAGCACCGCGAGTCCGCCGATCACGCCACCGACCAGTAGCCACTGGCGTCCCGTCGCACCACCCGTCAACGGCAGCGCCGACACCGCGACATATCGGTTGGTGAAGGTGACAGGTTCAGTAGCAGCACTTTGCGATTCGGGAACTGCTGCACCGTTGTCATCCAGCACCTTGGTCACGGACTTCACGGAAGCCTTCCACTCTCCGTTGGAGTCCTTCGCGACAGTCACGACAACCTCATACTTCGCCTGCGAATAATGCAATGAAGCGATAGAGCCCTTGACCTCCGTCACGTAATACGTGTAAGAGGCATCGCCAGCGTTGTAAGTGATGTTGCCGAAGGACGCGGTATGGCTGCCCGAATCGGAGTTCACCTTCACCGTGCAAGGTTGATCGGCTTCGCACTTATCCGGCAACGGCGCATTGCCCTTCGCCGCCAGAGTGAAATCGAACGTGTCGGAGGTCTTCCACTCGCGTCCGGCCAGGTCCTTCTTCACCGAAATCGCGTTCTCCAGGGCAACCGTCTTCAACGTGTTAGTGATGGTCGCGTTCAACGTGCCCGCATCGGCATTGGAAGACCACACCATCTGCTTGGTCAAGTCGACATTGTTTCCCGTATAGGAGACGTCATATCGGTCATCACCAGAGATTTCCGCCACGGAATACGTGTATCCAGGAACCAGGTTGTCGACAGTCGTCTGCCAACCATTGCCCTTATTCAGCGTGATTACGCCACCGACGTCCTCCAGCTGAGCATTGGAATCGCCGCTCTTCTTACGCTGCAACTGCACCGTAACGGAACCGTCATCATGCTTGCTCGCACCATCCGACCATTGCTTGACGATCTTGATCTTGCCGAGCTTCACCTGCACCACAGGATGCGGATACTCGACTTCAGTCGGTGCGCATGACGTAGTTCCATTAACCTCGGTAAGCACGCAATAGTTCAATCGCGCGTCCACATTGGAATAGAATCCCGGCTGGCCCGCAGATGCGGTGCCAGTATTCGGCTCTCCCACATTCGGGTATTGCTGGTTGCCGGCATAAGTGGCATAGGCGGCATCGCTTGGCTTGACCTTGAAGGATACGTCGATGCTGTCGGCTTTCTCAGTAACGATACCGTCTGTGCCGTTAAACGTCACCGTCACCGTGCGATTGCCAGATTGATCGACACCGTACGTGGCCGTATATCCGCCCGTCAGCGCCTTATTGCCGTTTTTCACCGTCACATACTGTGTGATATCGGCACCGTCGGCCACGCCAGCGAAATCGACCGGGTCGACCCACTGGGACAAGGTGTCAGTGATGGAGGAGACCTTGATCTTCGCGGATGAGGTGATGCTGGAATAGATCTGGCCGAATGCTTGCGTCAGATTCTCAGCATTCGTGCCATCGAATTCCTTACCGTTCACTGCCTTGGCTTCACGGGCGAAATCGGACATTCTATTGGCGTCAGTCGAAGCCTTCACCACATAAAGCGAAACATTACTCTCCCGCCTGTTGGCCTCGGCCAGAGCGGCAGCATAGTTGTAACCGTAGTAATTATCACTACCCTCGGTACCTGCACCATGCACACCCTGAGGTGTAGTACGCCAATCATCATCAGGATTGCACCTTTTTTTGCTGCACCCAATCGGATAATTGGATATACGGAACGTCGGATTGCCATCGGACAAGAAAATGATGTGCTTCTTCACGCCCGTGCGTCCTTGCAGATCATTCGCCTGCTTAAGCGCAGCCTCCCAGTTGGTTCCACCATCAGGTTTGCTGGACACAGCTGTTTTAATCTTGCTGACAGATGTGGTGAAGCTCTGCTTAGTCGAGGCCTTGTCGCTGAATGTCACAACCGCCATTTGGACTTGTTGAGATTCCGATAATTTGGAATTCGCCTCGGTCAGTAATTTCTCAGCAAGCTTATTTGCCGCGTTCTTCGCGTTAGTATCACGATTGTCGTTTTTATCCTGCATACTGCCGGACTTATCCATAACCAGCACAATGTCGGCTGGCGTGACGGTAGTGGTTTCGGAAGAAGCGCTATCACCCGAAGCATTCAAATGCAACTCGTACTGGTCGCCATCACCATCGACCTTTTCGATGGTCTTATTGTTTTGTGGCTTCACATTGGAATTGATAACAGTCACATGGCTGGTATCGCTCACCTTGAAAGAATGGGTTTCCGCATAGGAACCACCATTTCCATCGTTGTGCTGCGACAACGCCTCACCATTCGCGGAAACAGTGTATTTGCCGGAATTCAGCTCACGCACCGAATAGGTTGTGTCATCAGAGAAATCATTGGATTGCACACGAGCAAATTGGCCTTTGGCCAAAGTGATCACACCGTTCGAACCGGTGTTCAAACCAGAGCTGACAACCTGATTGGTGGACGCATCGTAAACGCTGTATTTGCCTTCATATGGCGTTTGCGAGCCATTGGCGAACAGCTGGAATTGGAACTGTTGATCGGCTGGAATAGTGCCCAATGTCTGCTTTTCAATGTCAATGGCCTTGGACGGCTTCACCGGCAAATTGAAGCTGATCTTGCAGTTGGATCCGCCGTCGCCGCGTTCCAGATAGAAGAAGCTCAAATGATGGGTTTTATATGCAGCGGAATCCCAGTTCTTGCCCGCATTACTGAATGCCTGGTTAATTGTCGTCGCGCGATCCGAACCATAACTTTGATTTCGATCATACGTGATATTCCCAGTAGCAAAATCAATCGTTCCGCGTATCGCCTGATGGATACCGCCCAAGTCAAGCACCAGCACACCATCGATGAACACCCACACATCGTCGTCACCGGTGAAATCAAACACCATGTTCTGATTGTTGACTTTGCCATCTTTAGGCATATAGAAATCGGCCCCAAGGTTCATGCCGAACGAATACCTATCGGCGTCGCTGTCATTGCCAAACGGCGTGAATAACGGGTTACGATCCCCGCTCTGGGTCTGCTTGGTCAATTCGAATCGATTGCTATTGCCGTTATATTTCGCATATTTCGACGCCGCATCGAAACTGTAATTCCCTTGACCATCCGAAGTCAGCAAACCACCGTCCGGCATGTAATTAGTCACAGCCTTATCAGACGCACCGCCGAAGAGATAATCCAGCGATCCGTTGCCATCCGCCATGGTCGGATAATCGTTAGTCAGCAGAGGCTTCACAATGCCCGCGTACGCACCTCTGCCATCTTGAACATAGCGGTTATAACCGGTTTCGTTTCCTCCGCTCATAAAATGCAACGCATGATTATTGTTGATGGAGTTGCGATCGTAATCATGCAGACCAATGCTGATACCATTCTGCTGCTCAACAGTGGCATTGACGTCATCGGCCAGCGCGGCAGAAGTGGTGGCGTAGCCCATGCCACCAAGCATGGCGACCGCGGCTACCGCAGCTACGATTCGCTTGGCAAAGTTCCCCTTTGGCTTTGCCTCAGATTCATGTACATGCCTCATATGCATTGTCCCCTTAATACCGCGCTTCAACGCGGTTTCCGTCTCTAACACCGTCCGCGCATCGCGCACCGGCACATGCCATGTCCAGTACGGATACACTTCCAGCGCTCCAACCTCGAACATAGGAGAAAAGACGTCGGGAGATGCACACCCTAAGTGCGGGAAAGTCGAGGTACCATACCACCGTCAACCGTTGCAATCGCAACGTTTCACAATATGGGTGATACCCGAATAAAAAAGCCGGCAGGGGGCATCGGCAAACAGCGGTCGTTAGCCACGCTTCGGCCACCAAGCCGCATGCCTACGGATATGCCACGGTCGCCCGCGCAACCATGCCAGCAGCAGACCGAGCAGCAACGTGACCACCGCGGCCGTGGTCGCAATCGTTCGCGCATCCTTCGCCGCATCATGCTCCGCCGGCACCACGTCGGGAATCGGCGAGCGCACCGCAGAAACCAACAGTCGATGCGTATTAACGCCGTACGGCGTGCACGTCATCAACGTCACCCGGTCTTCGCCGGGAACGATTTTCAGCTTCGACGTATCGCTCGGCTCGATTACGGAAATGCGGTCCACCTGGTAGCCGAGCGTGCGGCCCATCACTTCGATGTAGAAGTAGTCGCCGACGCGCATTTCATCCAATCGGGTGAACATCATCGCGTCCACAAGTCCGCGATGCCCGGTGATTACGGCATGAGTGTCCTTGCCGCCCACCGGCAGACTACTGCCATACAAATGCCCCGCACCGGACGCGAGTGCCGACTGCGACGTGCCATGGTAGATCGGCAGTTTCACAGAAATTTTCGGAATGCGGATAGTGCCCATCACACCGCTGCCGGAATCCAACAGGCTTTGATATTCCGTATCTTTGGCGCTGGCGCTGTCTGATTCGTTGGAACCGGATTCGCTGGACCGCGAACTGCCCTGCACCTGGGAGAACGGGTCTTTCGCTTCGCCGAGAATCGGCTGCCCCGATGTGGCAAGCCGTTCGTTGTATTCCTTGGCCGCTGCGATTGCGTCGTCCGCTTGCGGATACGGCCAGCCCGCAACCGCACGTGCGGATTGGTCCGACGTGTTCGACAGTTCGTGTGCCGACCGGTATTGCAGCATCGTCGGGAATCCGCCGATACAGATTGCGATGACGATCAGCAGTGCCGCGGAGACACGCATGGCGACGGTTTTCCTACGACGGCCACGCCGTCTGCGCATGTCGTCGGAAACGTCGATTATCTCGTTGAAAGACGGTTCTGCGCCTTCCGTACGTTCCATGTTTTTCATACGTTTCGCACGCATCACTGGATGAACTTCCGCAGCACGCGTTCCAGCTCGTCGATACGCAACGCCTGCTTGGCTATCAGCATGTCGCATTTGTTGATGGTCAGCTGTGCCTGTGCAAGTTTCGACAGCATATCCTGCGATGCGCGCGATTCCTGCAACTTGTCCGAGCCTTGCGATTGCACGCCGTTGCTTCCCGACGCGCCAACGTTTCTCGTCGCGACGTCGCTTCCCGACGTCCCTGCCGCGCCAGCGCCATAAAGATCCACCACGGACTGATCCACATCGTCTCCGCGCAGTTCGATGGCTTCCAGCTCGTCATCACAATCCTGCATGTAATGGTTCGTATGTTCGTTCCTGCGCTTGTTCCGCTCCTCCTGCTGCTTCCAGCGCGCGATGCACCGTTCCACGCGCTTGTAGCCGATCAGCTTGGGGTCGAGACCCGCCTCCCGAAAGATGGCCGACGGCGATTCGCCCGCGTTGTACCGGCACATGACCTCGACCTTAAAGCGATCGGTATACCGGATATGGGATGGGCTCACGCTTTTGACCGCTGGCAGGCTGGCCAGATACGCACGCTCCTTTGCTGTGAATTTGCCATCAATCATTTTTTACACCCCCTAAATCGCCTAAACAGCTCGATTCAGCATCATATCGGGCTCTTTCCATTAACACCCTCGTTAAAACCCTCGAACGAAAGACCCATCCCCTTCAACGAAAAGAGGGGGCCAACCTTCAAACAAAACAGTCCCGCCATTTTCCACGGATAATAAAAGCTCATAGACCCCCCCCCCATAAAATTAACAAAAACTTAACCTCACCCCCAGCGCGTCATGGGGGTCACCGCGTATCCGAGCACCGTCACGCAGACTCACTAGGCTGGAAACATGACGCAAGAGCTCGTTTCATTAACCATCATCATGGCGGTGGCGGCCGTCAGCCCAATCGTGGCGCAGCTGATCCCGGGCAAGTTCATTCCGCAAACCGTGCTGCTGCTCGCCGCCGGAACCGCGCTCGGCCCGTACGGACTAGGCGTGATCGAAGTAAACGACGCCGTGAAACTCTTGAACGAGCTCGGCATGGCGTTCCTGTTCCTGCTCG
>ERZ1026878.1234-NODE-1234-length-16008-cov-9.700683_pt1 | contig 16008 bp, 12 predicted proteins | sample MGYA00380169_ERZ1026878 | MGnify/ENA primary metagenome ERZ1026878 (study PRJEB33269, sample SAMEA4719805) | human gut metagenome | biome: human-associated habitat; feature: organic feature; material: feces | place: Cameroon | collected 2013-10 ...
CAAAAGATTAAATTATACTGATTACTCAGTTATAGTAACAATTATTCACTAAGCAAAGAAACAGGCGGGATTTAATATCCCGCCTGTTTCTTTATAACAATACATTTTCTAACTTTAACTTAGGTACGTGATGAACCTGATTGTCATCTCTGTAATACTTAAGATTAGCTCCCTCAGATACTTCATCAATAACGACTTGTTCTTTAGGATATCCCAATGAAATAACAAGTCTTGCTGTCATACCCTCTGGAATTGAAAGTTCCTCGTTAAGCTTAGGAATATTAACACTTGCAAACATACAGCCTCCAAGATTAACCTCATTGGCGGCAAGAAGTATTGTCTGTGCCGCTATTCCCTCATCTCTTGGTGCTGATACGCTGGAAGCACTGCATATTATTATGTAGCCTGCTGGTCTTTCACCCTCAACAGGACCGTCCCAGTCTGGAAGCGCACCAGCCCATTTTAATGTGTCAAATACCTTTTTATTGCTCTCCTCATCACATACAACCTTATATCTTAAAGGCTGGTTGTTAGCACCTGAAGCTGTATTTCTTGCTATATCAACAAGCTTTACAAGCTCGTCCTTTTCTATTTTCTTATCCTCAAAAAAACGTCTATATGAACGGTTCTTTAATACAAGTTCCTTAAATGACATATGACTCTCCCTTCTGATTATATTAAATTTATTACTGTACCATACAAGCCTGCTTAATCTGCTTTACTATATGCTCACTATGAAGTTTAAAACGCCTCTGTTCTGACGGAATGAACCTCTCTGACATTATGAAATCAATGAATTCCTCATATGGCATATACATATAGTCCATAGTTTCACCCTGCTGTAATTTAATGTGTTCCTCATCGTCACATACATTAAGATAACCATAATATATACAATGTCTTGTATCATCAGTATACCTATAAAGTTCGATTAAATCCTCTGGTGATTTCTTAATTCCCGTTTCTTCCAGAAGCTCCCTTACCGCTCCAGTCCTAGGTGTTTCACCGCTGATAATAGAACCTCCTGTAACTTCCCATTTTAAAGAATTCGTCTTGTTACGCGACCTCTGCGTTGTAAGTACCTTTCCTGTCTTTGTAACTGTATACACCATAACAACTATGTGGTACACACCTTCTGGAAGTGACTTTGCCATACTTCTGCGTACTTCAAAGCCTAACTTATTCTCATTGGCATCATAAGCGTCCCACATCTCCTCATCGACCATTTCAATGAAGCTGTCATAATACTGCTCCTTAAAATATATCATTTCTTCTATCTGCTGTTTGGTATATAATATATTCTCAGGTGCAACGACCCACACTGTTCCTGAATCATCTCTCCTTCTTGCAACAGCAATAAGAACACCTGAATATTCATCAACAGCAACATCAACACCTACAAGATATACTCTCTGGTCATCTGTTACCGGTTTGAATTCCAGATCCTTATCATTGATAACGTATCCGACATTAATCGGATACACAACCGAGGGGTTATCCTCGTCTGTACTTCCCAATGGGTGGTCTACTTTTACGGCTACTAATTCTTCTCTCACTGTTCCTCCTCCAGGTACTAACAATAGACACAAAATGTTGTTCTTACTAATTATCTAACCACTTATAATGATAAATGTAATTTGCCACTAATATTATATATTATTTTACATTTGTTGCAAGTATTTTACAATAAAGGTGATATCATCCTTAACATACATACCCCAAGTCTTAATGGCTTAATAACATCTTTAGCATAATCAGCTGTCACTTCGTGTCCTGCCTCAAAGTTATTTAACATATCCTGCTTTACACTTAAGGCAGTCGCTTTATTATATATAAATACTGCATTTTCAAAATGAAGATATAAGCTTCTGTAGTCCATATTGATTGTACCAACAACAGATACTTCATCATCACATACCCACTGCTTAGCGTGGCAGAATCCTGGTGTATACTCATATATTCTCACGCCAGCCGAACACAGTGGCTCATAATAAGACCTTGTAATTCTGTATACAAGCTTCTTATCTGGTATTCCTGGTGTGACAATTCTTACATCAACACCTCTCTTAACCGCAAGCCTTAACTCTCTTTCCATCTCATCAGTGATAATAAGATACGGAGTTGTGATATACACATAGTCCTTAGCATTTTTTAGAATATTAAGGTACACGTCCTCACCAATTCTGTCCTGTCCTAATGGATTGTCTGAATATGGCTGTACATAACAGTCTTTCATAACTGCCTTATATGTACCATCTGTCGCATCAAGATATTTATTATAATCATTATCAGTATGTTCTATGGCATTCCACATAGTAAGAAAGCTTGCTGTGAGACTCTTTACCGCATCACCCTGAAGCTTAATTCCTGTATCCTTCCAGTAACCATATGGGTGTGTTATATTAAAATACTCATCTGCAAGATTATATCCACCTGTAAAGCCTACCTTGCCGTCAATAACGGTTATCTTCCTGTGATCCCTGTTATTCATAAACATATTTACAATAACTTTAAGTGGATTGAATACACGGCACTGTATGCCCTTCTGCCTCATCTGTTTTATGAACTCTTTATTAAGGAAAAAAATACTTCCTAAATCGTCATAGAATATTCTTACCTCCACACCGCTCTGTGCCTTATTTTCAAGGATATGCTTAAGCCTTGCAAAGCTTTCAGCATCTTCAATAGCGTGATATTCCATAAATATAAAATGCTCTGCCTTTTCAAGTTCAACAAGCTGTGCCTCAAAGCTTACATCAGTAGTTGGATAATATTTTACATCTGTATTGCTGTATACAGGATATCTTGCTGTATTGCTTATATATCTGCACTGGTTAGCTACGCCCTTGTCCTTGCTGGCTATATCATCTATTATGCCCTTATCCTGCTTTAAGAGGGTAAGCACATTCGTTTCAATATTATTAAATGAACGTCTAACATCTTTAGTTACAATAGAACGTCCAAATAGCAGATATATACATATCCCAAAAAACGGAACTGCAGTTATTACGATAAGCCAGGGCATTTTCTGTGCCGCATTAACGTGTGTTCCAAATATTTTAAGGGCAATAAACATTGCTATAAATGTAAGAAGCAATGTTATGGCAGTTGAATATGTATTCAGCTTCATCATTAAAAATATCATCCAGCCAGTCTGTATTAGAACAAGAAGCCCTATCAGTATCAACCTTGTTGCACTATTTTTTATGCTTGATTTTTTCTCTGTACGCATACCATCACCATTCCTGCATATATTATCTATAATTCAATCTGTGCATCATCACAAATCTTATGTAATAGATAATTATACACCTATATTGTCTGTCCTGCAAACTGTGTCATATATAATTTATAATATCTTCCCATTTTGTTAAGAAGTTCTTTATGATTGCCTGCTTCAACTATATGTCCCTCATCCATAACAACAATTATGTCAGCATCCTGTATTGTAGACAATCTATGAGCTATTATAAGACTTGTCCTGTTCTCCATAAGCTTAAGCATTGCATCCTGAATATGCTTTTCAGTTCTTGTATCCACGTTAGATGTCGCCTCGTCCAATATAAGGATCTTAGGCTGTGCAAGAAATGCTCTTGCTATTGATAAAAGCTGTCTTTGTCCCTGTGATATATTCTCACCCTCTGCCATAAGCTCTGTATCGTATTTTAATGGCATTTTATTAATCATAGTATCGCAGTTGCTCATAGCCGCAGCGGCATACATCTGCTCATCAGTTGCCGCTTCATTGGAATACTTAAGATTGTTCTTTATTGTATCCGCAAATAATACAGTATCCTGCAATACAATCGCTGTGTTCTTACGGAGTGTGGCACAATCTATGTCCTTTATATTAACATCATCTATGAATATCTCTCCGCTGTCAACGTCATAAAATCTCATTAAAAGATTGACAACTGTTGTCTTTCCGCTTCCTGTTGAGCCTACAAGTGCCACCTTCTGTCCTGCCTTAACTTGAAGATTAAAGTCATATAGCACCTGCTTGTCCTTGGTATATGAGAAATTGACATCTTTAAACTTAATAACGCCCTCAAGCTTATCCATATTCTTATCACCACTCTTATCTTCAAGCGGTTCGTCCATAACTGCAAATACTCTCTCTGCCCCCGCTATGGCTGTCTGTATCTGTCCATATATCTGTGCAAGCTCATCAATTGGTCTTCCAAACTGCTTCGCATATACGATAAATGCAGATATAACGCCGATAGATATAATATGGTTAATGGCAAAATATCCGCCAAATGCCGCAATGATAACAAAGCTTATATTATTGATTACATTCATAACCGGTCCCATTGAACCGCCAAGAATCTCTGCTATAATTCCAACCCTTGTAAGTTCATCCGACACACTGTTAAAATCTTTCATGACATTTTCCTGCCTGTTATATGCAACAACTGACTTATAACCTGTAACCATCTCCTCAACCGTTCCATTAAGATTACCTAAAAGCACCTGTCTTTTCGTAAAGAACTTCTTCATAGCCTTAGATAAGAACTTAGTTGCAATCACTGTAAGAATTACAGTAACGCACGATAAAAGTGCAAGCTGTGGACATAATACAGTCATCATTATAACTGTTCCAATAATCGTTAATACACCTGAGAACATTGAACTTAACGACTGCGAAACCGTTGTTGATATATTCTCAATATCGTTAGTCATACGGCTCATAATATCTCCGTGGCTGTTACTGTCAAGGTATCTTACAGGAAGATTAACTATGTGCCTGAATAAATCTTCTCTCATCTTCTTTACGATATTCTGGCTTAATACCGCACTTATCTTGGTCTGTAAAAATGTACATATACTATGTATTATGTATACAACCACCATTGTTATAAGTATCGGAGTTAATTCCTTAAATCTGCCAGAAGCTATAATATCAATTGCATTACTCTGAAGCTTTGGTGCATATACCGAACATATTACTACAACAATAACAGCCGCCAGAAGCCATATAATCATAGCTTTCTCAGCCGCAAAATATGCTATCAGTCTTTTTAAAGTACCCTTCTTGTCCTTAGCCCTCTCAACAGTAAGATTGCGGTTGCCAGGTCTTCTGCCAAAGGCTTTATAATTATTCATCTGTGCCTGTCTGCTCTGCTCCATTCTATTCATTTCCTTTCAGCTGTGACTCATAAATATCTTTATATATCTCACTTGTCTTTATAAGCTCACTATGGCTTCCAACATCTGCTAATCTGCCATTATCCATTACAACAATTCTATCTGCATTCTTTACAGAAGCAATTCTCTGGGCAATTATAATCCTGGTTACATCATATTTCTTTGCCGACAGCTCTGAATAAAGATCAGCCTCTGTCTTTAAATCAAGTGCACTTGTCGCATCATCAAATATAAGTATCTCTGAATTCTTAAGCACTGCACGGCTTATGGCAACTCTCTGCTTCTGGCCTCCCGAAAGGCTGTGTCCACCTTGACTTACCTGTGTATCCATACCATCTGTCCTCTTGTCAATAAATTCTGTTGCCTGTGCTATGTCAGCGGCTTGTCTTATCTTTTCACTGTCTGCACTGCTATCACCCCACGCAATATTTTCTGCTATTGTAGTGCTGAATATCTCCGGCTTCTGTAATGCTATTGACACTTTATCCCTTAAAACCTGCAAATCATAATCTTTAACATTGACATCATCTATAAGCACTTCCCCCTTAGTCACGTCATAAAAACGTGGTATAAGATTTACAAGACTTGACTTGCCACAGCCTGTTGCACCAAGTATTCCGATAGTTTCACCCGGATTAATAACAAGATTAAAGTTCTCGATAACATTTTCATTATCCATACCTGGATATGCAAATGACACATTCTTAAATTCAACTTTTCCCTTAACGGCAGTTTCTTTATTATATATACCGCTCTTTATTGCCGGCTCACAGTTAATTATCTCCATAACACGCTTCTTTGAGGCAATTCCCCTTGAAGCTGTCTGAAATATCATCGTCATACGCATAACCGCATTAAGAACCTGTGAACAATATGTAATCGCCGCCATTACATTACCAGGTGTTGCACTGCCTGCACTTACCTGTATTCCACCAACCTTTATAACCGCAACAACTGAAAGATTTAATATAATATTCATAATAGGTGTCATATAAGAAAGCAGTAAAAGCACATCAAGCTGTGTTGAAACAAGCTCATTATTAGCTTTCTCAAATCTTTCTGTCTCGTAATCTTCCTTGACATATGCCTTTACAACTCTTGCACCAGACACATTTTCCTGCATTACATTGTTAACCTTATCAAGCTTCTTCTGTAACACTGTGAACTTAGGATTGGCTTTGGCTATGAAATATACAACACATACTGCAACAAACGGAAGTGCACACGCAATTATTATTCCAAATTCCATATTAAGTGACACCATACACGCTATACCACCGATAAACAGCATACTTGTACGCACAAAACCTCTCAGGCACTGCATTACAAAATTCTGAAGCTGTGTTATATCATTCGTAACCCTTGTAATTAAAGAACCTGTGGAGAATTTATCAGTCTGTTCAAAAGACAATTCCATAATTCTCTTAAAGACAGCTTTTCTTACATCATTACCAAACTGCTGTGCACAAAGATTGGCAAAGACACCGGACATAACGCCACAGATACCACCAAGTGCCACAAATCCTATCATTTTAAGCCCGATGGTAATTACTGTATTAAGATTGCCAACCCCGCCATTGTTAAGCCCCAATACACCGTCATCAATTATTCTGCTCATAAGCTCCGGCTGTAACAAGTCCATAGAAACCTCACCTATCATAAATATAGGTGCAAGCAGAGCAAAGAACCAATACTTTTTTAAATATTTAAGCATACCACATTCCTTTCTTAAGCTTTATTACTTCTTATAGCTAAAAAGCACCATCAGAATAAATCTGCTGGTGCTTCTTCTATTATAAATACATTTTATAAATCAAGTACAAATATTCACTTAATAACAGCAATTCTTACTTAATCCAATATCTAATCTTCAAATACCTGCTTAATACTGTCATAATGCAGGAATTCTCCTGTTGCTGCTATCTGTTTAAGTTCTTCTTTAGTAACGAACTTATACCCTAAGGCTTCCTCTGTCTGTATATGTATGTCCTCATCTTTAACATCTTTAATGAACTTGTATACATCTACAAAATAATTGTCGCCCTTGCCAGGATTCTCTCTTTTATAGGTGAATACATATCCACCTCTAGCATCTGTAACATCAATTCCTGTCTCTTCACGAACCTCACGTCTTACTGCCTCAATTGACTCCTCACCTGCCTGAGCCGCTCCGCCTGATACTTCCCACCAGCCAGGAGCCCACGCCTTAGTCATAACACGCTGTGTAATAAGGAACTTTCCATCCGGACGTTCTATGACACCTAACACTGTAAGATGATATTCTCCATCTTCAAGCTGCCAGTCATTCTTTTTCATTAATCTGCCTGTCTTTTCTTTGTTGGCATCATATATATCCCACATTTCCATATACGTCATCCTCCATATATTGTAATCAGCCATACAATAATATACAGCGATTAACATTTTCGTTATAACTATTATTAGTATAACACATTTTCAATACTTTTTCTAGTTAGCTGAGTGAATTTTAACCATATGAGCATATTCACCATCTAACTTCATAAGCTCCTTGTGAGTTCCTCTTTCCTTAATCCCCTCATCTGTAAGCATAAATATTTCCTCAGCATTTTCTATTGTAGTAAGTCTGTGGGCTATAACAAATGTAGTTCTATTCTTAGCCAGCTTCTCTAACGACTCCTGTACAATCTGCTCACTTTCATTATCAAGTGCTGATGTTGCCTCATCAAATATAAGTATAGGTGGATTTTTAAGAAATACCCTTGCTATTGATAATCTCTGCTTCTGTCCACCTGACAACTTGACACCTCTTTGTCCTATATCCGTGTCGTATCCATTTTCAAATGCTTCTATAAATTCATGTGCATTGGCAAGCTTTGCCGCTGCAATTACTTCGTCATCGGTAGCATCTGGCTTTCCATATCGTATATTCTCTTTAATGCTTCCCATAAACAGATATACGTCCTGCTGGACAACCCCGATATTATCCCTTAAGCTCTTAAGAGTAACATCTTTAATGTCTTTTCCATCAATTCTTATGCTTCCTTCTGTCGCCTCATAAAATCTTGGTATAAGTGAACATAATGTAGTCTTTCCTGCTCCTGACGGACCTACCAGTGCCACATATCTGCCTGGTGTAACATTAAAGCTGATTCCTGATAATACTTCCTCGATTCCGTCCTTATATCTAAATGATACATTGTCGAATGTAATCTCACCCTTAACGTCTTTAAGTTCAACTGCATCTGGCTTTTCCTTTATATCCGGTTCAACTGATAATATCTCAAGAAATCTTTCATAACCGGAATAACCGTTCTGGAACTGTTCTGTAAAATCAATAAGTACCTTTACCGGCTCCGTAAATATATTTATATACAATAAAAATGTTACGAAGTCTGTAATATTAACCCAGCCTCTTGTTATTCCTATACCGCCCACTGCGATTACAATTACATTAATCATAGTTGTAAATGCTGTAAGTCCGGCATTGTACATTCCCATATAATGATAGCTGTCTTTCTTTGACTCTAAGAATAAATCATTGCCTTTTTTGAACTTACCGCACTCTATATCCTCATTAGCAAATGATTTAACAACACGTATTCCTGACAGATTATCTTCTATCTGTGCATTAATCTCACCTATGCGGATACGGTTTCTTTTAAATGCACGCTTCATTTTCTTATTAAGGAAATATGCAAATACAAGCATAACAGGCACAAGCACAAATGCGGTAAGCGTAAGCCTTACATCTATAGTACTTAATATAACAAGTGCACCTACAATCTTAATAAGTGATATTGTTATATTCTCAGGACCGTGGTGTAAAAGCTCTGTTATATCGAATAAATCCGAAGTTATCCTTGATAATAACTGTCCAACCTTCTGGTCATCATAAAATGAATAAGAAAGCTTCTGGTAGTGGTTAAAAATCTCAGCCCTCATATCGTATTCAATCTTAGCTCCCATAACGTGTCCGTAATTAGATATATAATAATTACACCCCCACTGCACAAGAACAAGCACGAATAATATCACAACTATTGTAAATATTGCCTTAGACGCTTCATCTGCCGGCATATAGGCAACCTTGGAAGTTATATATCTTACAACAAGCGGTATGACAAGTGCCACCGCCGCAGACATCATCGCAAGAATCATATCTATAATAAATGTGCCTAAATATGGCTTATAATACTTTGCAAGCTTTTTAAGATTTTCTTTCATACAACTCACTAATCCTTTCATGCTTTATTCATTATTAATGACTTTAATTTTAATGTTCAGCTTTCATAATCTGTACCGGCACTCCAAGAAGCACTGCTCCGCCAAGCATATTGCCGATTGTCACCATAATCATACTCTTGATAACAGAAGCTGTGCCAATATCACCAAGTAACATATATCCAATAGAAAATGTACTCATATTAGCAATACAATGCTCAAAACCAGCAACTACGAACGCCATAATAATACAGAACATTATTATAAGCTTGCCGCTTTCTGTCTTTAACTTAATACCAACTAATACTGCCATACATACAAGGAAATTACAAAGAATCCCCCTTACTAAAAGTTCCATGGAACCTGCTGAAATCTTAGAATATATAAAGCTGTTATAATAATCAACCATTATTGCGTGTGAAGCCTTACTATATACAAATAAACCCGAAAGAATAAATGCACCGGCAAAGTTACCTATATAGCTTACAACCCATACTTTTATTAGATCTCTTACTGAAACCGTCTTATTGTATGTGCCAATCGCCATAACAAAATTATTACCTGTAAATAATTCTCCTCCCATAAATACGACAAGCACAATTGCAATTGAGAATAAAAATGCACCTAAAAGCTTACCAAACTGTGGATAAGTTGGAAGCAGTACTGCCGCACTCACATTCGATAAAATTGTTGCAACAACAATATAGAAGCCTGCCATAATAGAGCGCATAAAATACTTCCCGAAATGGTTGTTGCATAACTCTGCCTTATTCGATGCTGCCTTAGCAATTGCATCGACATCTGAAAATAACATATTAATCCTCCGTTCGTTGGTCTTACAACCTGTAATCGGGCCTGCAACAATAGTTACAGACCCGATTATAGAGGATAACACATATAAAATTCTATTTCCATAATTTGTGTGTATTTTTAAAAGAACTTACTACTTTAAAGGCATTACAGCCACATAATTAAACATCATAATAAAGTGGCATATGCTTCCTGCCATAACAAACAGATGAAATATCTCGTGAGAGCCAAAATACTTATGGCTGGCATTAAACACCTTAAGCTTAAGTGCATATATGACGCCACCTATTGTATATATTATTCCACCTGCTAACAACCACGCAAATGCCGCTGTTGGAAGTGCATTTATTATCTGTGTAAATGATAATACACACGCCCAGCCCATAACAATATAAAGAACTGATGATATCCACTTAGGACAGGTTACCCAGCATAATTTAAAGATAATACCAACTATTGCAATTCCCCATACCAGTGCTAACAGTGCATATCCTGTCTTGTTATGAAGGACAACTAAGCATACAGGAGTATAGGAACCCGCTATCATAACCGATATCATACAATGGTCTAACTTCTTTAATATTTTATTAATTCCAGGTGTTGCATTAACTGTATGATAAGTTGTACTTGCAGCATACAGCAAAATCATTGTTCCTATGAATATTGAAAGTGAAATAACATGTATTGTATCAGGTGCTGACAATGCCTTAATTATAAGCGGGGTTGCAGCAAATAATGCCATAAGCATTGCTATAAAATGTGTTATTGCACTTCCTGGGTCTTTTATCTTTATGTTAGATACATTTTTCTTAATCTTTTCCATAATAATCCTCTTTTCTGCACACGCTTTCTTAATATATGCTGTAATTATCTTTGTATTACATAGTATTGATTACTACGTTATATATATAATATAACCATTTATTATAGAAATCAATATCTAATCACATAATTAATCAAAAAAATACTGTGCAAGGACATAAAAAAAGCCACTTTTAACGGTCAATCCGCTAAAAGTGGCAGCTTTTTATATTACTTCATAAGCTTAAATGCACTAACTAATTCTTTTAATCTGTCCGCCTGTGAAGCAAGTTCCTCACTGCTTGCAGAACTTTCCTCAGCCATAGCTGTATTCTCTTCTACTACAGCTGCTATCTGGCTTGCTGCTTCTGATACCTGCTTTAATGATTCAGCCTGCTGTTCTGAAGCAACTGAAATCTGCTCGATATTCTCAACAAGTTCTTTAGTCTTCTCAACTGACTCCATAAGCTTAGCAGCTGCATCATCAACCATTCCCTTGCCCTCTTCAACTGCATTAATTGCCTGAACTATAAGTTCACCAGAGCTCTTAGCTGCATCTGCACTCTGTGCCGCAAGATTACCAACCTGTGTTGCAACAACTGCGAAGCCTCTTCCTTCTTCACCTGCTCTTGCAGCTTCAATTGAAGCGTTAAGTGCAAGAAGGTTAGTGCTTGAAGCAATCTCATCAATTGTATTAATAATACTGCTGATATGCTTAGAATTCTCTGTGATAACTTCCATAGCGTGAACTATCTGCTGTACCTGGTTATTACTTTCAATAATCTGGTCACCAACAGCTTTAGCCATTTCATTAGCCTTATTAGCATTATGTGCATTCATATCAACCTGATCAGCTACATTAGCAATTGTACTCTGTAATTCCTGTACTGAACTTGCCTGATCTGTTGCACCTTCAGTAATTGCCTGTGCACCATCTGAAAGCTGGCTCGCATTGGAAGCTACCATATCTGCAACACCATTAATCTCTGAAAGAGTTGATGAAAGATCGGTTATAACCTTTACTAAAGCAACTTCAATATCCTTAAAGTCACCGACGTGTTCTACATTAGGTGATATATTAAAGTTACCACCTGCCATCTCTTTTAAACCTCGTGTCAGGTCTTTAATTATTGCACTTAATCTTCCCGCCATATTATCAAACTTCTCAGCAAGCTGACCAATTTCATCATTATAATTCTTCTTAATATTAACTGAGAAATCTCCCATCGCAAGCTGGTCCGCTACTGCAACTACATCATCTATAGGCTTAATGTACTTCTTAATAAGCTTATAGCTGATAACAATTATAATTACTAAAGTTATAATCGAAATAACAATCATAAACACTACAAGAATAATCGTATTACGCTCAAGATCTGTCTTATTTAATGCACTTGCTGCCCACCAGGTCTGATTAACAGCTTTAATAGGTGCATAATATCTTTCAACTTTAGAACCATCATCCTTCTTAGTTGTTACACTGAAACTGCTTCCTGTATCAATGCCCTTTTGTATCTTGGCATATTCTTTAGCTGGTAAAACATCGCTTAACTTCTTTCCAACATATTCATCTGATTCGCTGTCATATACAAATGTACCATCACCCATAAGTACATCTACATACATTGTATTGTACTTATCGTCTGTTGAACGGAGTCCGCTGAATGTATCAACATTAATATCTACAAGAATTACACCCTGTGTCTTACCATGATATACAATTGGAAAAGATGCACTTACCATATTGATGCCCTGATCCTTATATGGGCTTGTAAAGCTGCTCTGCTGTGAAGATGCTGCATTCTTGTAATAGTCCTTTGAACCATAGCTTGAATACTCACCATAGCTTTGTACCTTTCCACTCTGTGCATCTGATTCACTTACATAGATTGTATAATCTTTAATAGCAGGGTCAAAAGCATTAGGCTCAAAGAATACACCAACACCTGCAATGCCTTCACTTGATGTTACAGATGTATTGGCTACGCTGATCATAAACTGCTCAATCTCTTTGTTCATCTTCTGTAACTGTACATCATATACTTCACTCTTAACTGTCTCTCCAGTATATCCGGTCTTAGCATAATCATCATAACGTTCCGTAATATAATTCTGAAGAATATTAGCAACATCTGAAGCTCTGTCAAGTACCTCCTGTACTGATACACCATTCTGCTGTGCAATTCCATCAAACTCACCACTTATACTACTATTCATAAACTTAGCTGCAATTGTTGCACTAATTGCAATCATAACCGTAAGGCAGGCAACTAATAATATACCCACTGCTACTGAAATCTTATAGGTCAGTTGTTTATTTCTGAACCCCTCGACTGCAGCATTTTTCTCTTTGTGTTCCTTGCTCATATTATTCCTCCGTTCTTCGACACATTAAATATTCAATTGATCGTATCTTAAATATTTAAATACATATTATCACTATGTATTTACAATATCAATCCATTTGTTAAGTTTTGTTAAAATTTTGTTAAATATTGTTAAATTATCTTTAAAATCGCAGGTTAATAATCCCAGATTTATACATTTTGAAGCAACTTGAAACTTGAAATAAACACATAATTAAGAAACAAGCTGGAAGTATATGCCAATATTACGCAGACTTATTAATTAAATAAAATTGCGCTATATTAAGCATATACTTCCAGCTTTAATCTAATTTAATATAACTAACTATCTTAATAGCCTTATAACTAATCTGTTACCAGCTTTACATCATCTGTTATCAACCTTTTCAGGATTCATATCGTGCCATAAAAGTCTCTGCTTTGCCATATCCTCAAATGCAGTTCCTTCCTTGCCATAATTGCAATATGGGTCAATTGATATTCCTCCTCGTGGAGTGAACTTGCCCCACACTTCTATATATCTTGGCTGCATAAGCCTGATTAAATCCTTCATAATTATATTCACACAGTCCTCGTGGAAATCACCATGATTTCTGAAACTGAACAGATATAATTTAAGTGACTTTGATTCAACCATAAGCTTATCAGGAATATATGATATATATATTGTTGCAAAATCAGGCTGGCCTGTTATAGGACAAAGACTTGTAAACTCAGGACAATTAAACTTTACAAAATAATCATTGTCCGGATGTTTGTTCTCAAATGTTTCAAGCACTCCTGGTGCATAATCCATACTATACTTCGTCTTATTGCCTAACTGCTTAAGTCCTTCATCTTCTCTAGACATATTAATCTCCATTCCTGCATATTGTTCTGTCCACATATTAATTCTTTGGTATATTAATCTACTTGTATAATATTCTTTTTGTATATCAATTCCCCAGTTTATTAATCTGCTTATGCACAATTACTTAATATGCTTCTTAATTCTTTCTGTCATCTGCTCCTCACCCATAATATGAACTATTGTCCAAAGGTCAGGTGTATTGGCACGTCCTGTAACTGCAATTCTTACAGCTTCAGCTATATCAGATACATTTCCCTTGAAATTCTCTGGATTAGCCTTGTAAGCCTTCATATCTGAAGCAAAGCCGTGCTCATCTGCTATCTCCTTAAGCTTGTTAAACCATACTGAATTATCATCATTATGGTCATACTTTGCAAGATAACTCTTTAGTATCTTACTTACCATATCTTCATCAAGCTTGAATTCGTCCATTTCCTCTGCTGACTCACCGTCAAAGAAATAAGAGATAAGTTCAAATATCTGCTTTGCATACATTAAATCTTTTCTTCTTCTCTTAGCACCCACACCCATATAAAGGCGGAGAATTTGTAACATCTTTTCTTTATCGCCGAACCATTTCTCTACATTTTCTGGTTCATTCTCCTTAGCCCAGTCATAAAGGAAATCGTAAAGTTCTTCTTCTGAAAGCTTAGATAATTCATTCTTACATATATTATGAAGCTTATCCTTATCAAATAGTGCACCTGACTGGTTCATCTTCTCTACTGAGAATGGGAACTCATTGATATCCTTGTCCGGGAACTTCTCGTGCCACTCTTCAAAGTTAGAATTAAGAAGCGTAAGAAGATATACCTTCATTGTATATGGATGGTATCCGTCCTTCCTATAATAATCAAGTGAAAGCTCTGGGTCTTTTCTCTTAGATAACTTTCTCTTGCCTCCTGTCTCCTCATCAAACTTCATAAGATGTGCTGTATGTGCGTAAGCCGGCATCTTAAAGCCCAATAAATGGAATAACTCATAATGTATAGGAGCTGATGCAAGCCACTCACCACCTCTTACAACTGTAGTTGTTCTCATAAGATGATCATCAATTGCATGTGCAAAATGGTATGTTGGAATACCATCTTTCTTTAAAAGCACAATGTCGTGTATATTCTCTGGAAGCTTAATCTCTCCCTTGATTGCATCAACAAATGTAATCTCCTTATCAGGGCTTCCCTGTGAACGAAGTCTTAATACATATGGCTTACCAGCCTTAATATTAGCTTCTATCTCTTCATAAGAGAGGTTACGACAAGTCGCATATTCTCCATAATAACCTGTAAGAACCTTATCTTCTTCCTGCTTTGCCCTTACCTTATCAAGTTCTTCCTCTGTACAAAAGCATGGGTAAGCAAGTCCTCTTTCTACAAGACTCTTAGCATATGTATGATATATTTCAACTCTCTGTCTCTGGAAATATGGTCCATAAGCATTTCTTGGGTCTGTATCATCAAAGCCAGCACCCTCATCAAATTCAATATCAAAATATCTTAATACATTAATAATTGTTTCTACTGCACCATCAACTTTTCTTTTCTCATCTGTATCTTCTATTCTAAGATAAAATACGCCACCATTTCTGTGTGCAATTCTCTCATCAGCAAGTGCACTATAGAGATTGCCCAGATGAATAAATCCTGTTGGACTTGGTGCCATACGTGTAACTTCTGCCTTATTAGGAAGCTTTCTATATGGGAATTTTTCTTCATAATATTCAGGAGTATTAACTACTTCCGGAAATAATAAATCTGCTAATTTCTGATTATCCATTTCATCCTCATTTCTGCGCATCTTCTCATATAACTTCTATGTATTATATAATTC
>ERZ1026878.1239-NODE-1239-length-15946-cov-19.443521_pt1 | contig 15946 bp, 10 predicted proteins | sample MGYA00380169_ERZ1026878 | MGnify/ENA primary metagenome ERZ1026878 (study PRJEB33269, sample SAMEA4719805) | human gut metagenome | biome: human-associated habitat; feature: organic feature; material: feces | place: Cameroon | collected 2013-10 ...
CATCGTATAAAGAAATAGTAACTATCAAAACGAAACATAGAATGACAAAGAGAAATAATCAGAAGAAAGTAGAGGCACAAGCTAAAAAAAGTGCAGTAGAGACCCTTCGCTCCCAAGCACATTGAGGACATCAACAACATCGGCATACCTCTTAACTGGAGTGAAATGATTGAACATAAATTGCTAACAATCTATTATCCCGAAGAATATCGCAACCCAATAATAGACTGGGCAAAATCAAATGGTTATAACACATCAACATATCGTGGTCGCCCTATTATAAAGTTCAGTAAGTTGTATATAATAATTGAAAGGACGCACGCATGAATAGAATCACTGAGGAGTGACACTAAAAAATATTAATAATAATATATGTATTGTGTATTTTATTGCGGTAGATTGATAAAAATAGTATCTTTACGGCAGATACTATCCAACAGCACCATACCACACAAGGTACTTACTATTTAGTCTGGTCCTACTATCAAGACGTTGCCAATGGGTGAAAAGGTGGAGCTGCTTGAACCTCATAGTTTGCAGGTTCAAACAGAAAGAAAAATTAGAAGAATATTTAATAAAATATGGATAAATATGAATAATATTAAGATTATAGGTTATTCTGAACGAGGAGCAATGAACGCTCTATTCTATGGTATTGCATTGAACAAGGACGAGAAGGCAGCAAACGAGGCTATGAATGAATTCCTGCACATGGCAGGCGAAACAGGAACATTTCAAGACTTCGAACTTTATTCCGAATTCTCCTTGTCTGGCTTCGGCGACCCTGATTTAGTAATTACCGCTAAGAATGAATTAGGCAAGACCATTGTCTTTTTCATTGAGGCCAAGGCTAGTGCAGGTGGTTATTATAAGTTAGATGAACAAAAAAGTCACCATGAAGAATACTTAAAGGATCATACGAAATATAACAAAAATCATACCTCAAACTTGTTCTTTCAACTCAAAGAAAAGTTTCTTTTGTTGAAGCATGGTCCGAACAATGATTCACGAACAACGATTATTGACCGTAAAAGAAAACTTGGAAACAATGAGATTGTGAACAAGTTCTATGAAGAAATAAAAAAGGACTTGCAGGACAGCAGATATATTGCTATTATCCCAAAACAAAAAGAAGAACAAGAGAATCCGGTGTCTATGGAATTCGAAAATGAAAACGATAGTTGCAAGTTCAAGATACATCTTGTATATTGGGAAGCTATTAAGGAAAATGATATTCTGAAAGGCTACGTTGAAACTACACTCAAATATAATGAGGCTAAGAAATCACAAATTCTAAACAACTTATAACAAAGAAGAAAGAGATAGTTATGAACATCAAAATGCATAGAGTTCGTAATCAGAGGTAGTTACTTCCATAGAATCGAGTAGGAGGTAAATAGGTAGTGTAAACAGAACTGTGTTACGGCTCTGTTTACACTACCTGGTTGCTCTATTGTCTTGGATTTCTTTTCTTGCATAAGCTTCATCATTGCTGCATATCGCTTTTCCGTCAGTTGGATATTGCGATTAAGAGTCTCTGCATTTTTATTGCAGTTAGCTGTGACGGTGTTATACATATTGGCAAGTGCCGTAAAAGAACCAACAATCTTGTCCACATATTTCCCATCATCATAAAGGCGAGACTGCAAGTCCACATCTATGGCTTGAGATATAAGCTCAGTCAAGTTGTCTTCATCAAGCTTTTGTGATGGCGTTGATGGTTCAGGATTATTACGTCGCTAATAATATTTTGTAAAACAAACATATCTACATCGCCTCATTTTTAAATGATACAAAAAAAGGCGTACAACCGATATCCATAAGATTTCGGTTGTACGCCTTATTATTTATTCTTATTCAGAATGTCTGTTCTTAAAAGTCAAGCTTACTTCACCTCCTCAAAGTCAGCGTCCTGAATGTCTTCGTTGCCCTTGTTGTCAGAGCCGTTCTGCTGAGGACCTGCCTGCTGACCGCCTTGGAAACCAGCGCCTGCACCCTGCTGGGCACCACCTGCCTGGCTGTACATGTCGGCACTGGCAGCCTGCCATGCTGTGTTGAGCTCGGCCTTGGCAGCATCGATGGCGGCAATGTCCTGAGCCTTGTGAGCCTCCTTCAACTTGCCAAGAGCTGCTTCGATGGGAGCCTTCTTGTCGGCAGGGAGCTTGTCGCCAAGCTCCTTGAGCTGGTTCTCGGTCTGGAATATCATAGAGTCGGCTTCGTTGATCTTGTCAACGCGCTCACGTTCCTTCTTGTCAGCCTCGGCGTTGGCCTGGGCTTCAGCCTTCATGCGGTTGATTTCGTCTTCTGACAAGCCGCTTGAAGCTTCGATACGAATGGCCTGTTCCTTGCCAGTGGCCTTATCCTTGGCTGATACCTTCAAGATACCGTTGGCATCGATGTCGAAGGTAACCTCAATCTGGGGCACGCCACGACGGGCGGGAGCAATGCCGGCCAGGTTGAAGCGGCCGATGCTCTTGTTGTCGCGGGCAAACTGGCGCTCACCCTGCAATACGTGGATAGTAACCTCGGGCTGGTTGTCCTCAGCGGTTGAGAACACCTGGCTCTTCTTGCAAGGAATGGTTGAGTTGGCATCAATCAACTTGGTCATTACGCCACCGAGTGTTTCGATACCCAATGAAAGCGGTGTAACGTCGAGCAATACGATGTCGCCCACACCCTTCTCCTTGTTCAAAATGGCACCCTGAATGGCAGCACCTACGGCTACCACCTCGTCAGGATTTACACCCTTTGAGGGAGCTTTGCCGAAGAAGTCCTGTACCAACTGCTGTACGGCAGGAATACGGGTAGAACCACCTACAAGGATTACCTCGTCAATGTCGGCAGTAGTAAGGTTGGCACCCTTCAAGGCTGCTTCGCACGGAGCCTTGCAAGCCTCAATCAGGCTGTGAGCCAACTGCTCAAATTTGGCACGGGTAAGCGTCTTTACCAAGTGCTTAGGCATGCCGTTAACCGATGTGATGTAGGGCAGGTTGATTTCGGTAGTTGTAGAGCTTGAAAGTTCGATCTTAGCCTTTTCGGCAGCCTCCTTCAGGCGCTGCATGGCCATCGGGTCGGTTGAGAGATCGGCACCTTCGTCGTTCTTAAATTCGTTAATCAGCCAGTCGATGATTACGTGGTCAAAGTCATCACCACCCAGGTGTGTATCGCCATTGGTTGAGAGCACCTCAAACACGCCACCGCCAAACTCAAGGATAGAGATATCGAATGTACCACCACCAAGGTCGAACACGGCAATCTTCATGTCCTTGTTAGCCTTGTCAATACCATAGGCAAGGGCGGCTGCGGTAGGTTCGTTAACGATACGTTTAACTTCAAGACCTGCAATTTGTCCGGCCTCCTTAGTGGCCTGACGCTGAGAGTCTGAGAAGTAGGCCGGCACGGTGATAACGGCTTCCGTCACCTCCTGTCCGAGGTAGTCCTCGGCGGTCTTCTTCATCTTTTGCAGAACCATTGCAGAAATTTCCTGCGGAGTGTACTGGCGGCCGTCCACCTCAACACGTGCGGTGTTGTTCTCGCCGCGTACCACCTTGTAGGGCATACGTGCAATTTCCTTCTGCACCTGGTCGTAGTTTTCACCCATGAAACGCTTGATTGAGTAAATCGTGCGCAAGGGGTTGGTTACTGCCTGACGCTTGGCGGGGTCGCCCACCTTGCGTTCGCCACCTTCAACAAAGGCTACCACCGAAGGAGTGGTGCGCTTGCCTTCGCTGTTGGCAATTACAGTAGGTTCGTTACCTTCGAACACTGACACACAGCTGTTCGTTGTACCTAAGTCAATACCAATAATCTTTCCCATGATTGTATCTTTTTTTTATTATTATTCGTGTTATATAATTATATGTGTGTACCTCTGTACTGTTTTGAGCGGTACGCCCATACTTATGCAAGCGGCGTGCCAAAGATGGTTATGACAGAAAAAATATTTTGCTGTCATGTGCAGTTGTGTCAGTGCAGATGGTGTAGACAGTCCTTATATAATGTTTTTTTGCAAAACTGTCTGCATTCTGCACTAATGCCTTATAATGCTCTGAATATCAGTGCGAAAGACAGTGTAGATAGAGGTAAATTTTGTCTGCACTGCCATCTGCACTCGTGCTTGTGCCGGGGGCGTCATATCGTTTGTGCCAGTCAGAAAAAAATGTGTAGGGAGGCAGAAAAATCTGTTGCTCTGACAGAAAATCCGCTCCCCCTATGCCGTAATGTGCGGGTGGCACTACTGTTCATGTCGTGAGGCGTGTGCGGTATGGTGGCAGTGCAGACGCGTGCAGATGGGTGCAGGTAGGGGGCAGATGGGTGTAGGCGCAGTGCAGAAGCTCTATGGCCTTGTCTGCACAGCACAATCTGCTGATAATCAATTCTTTTGTGTGCAAAAGTGCAGAGTGCAAACAAAATGGCTGAAAACAGAATTAGGGGCAAATATGTTCTTAGTGTCATTAGAGTGTAGAGCGTAGATATAATGGCTGACAACAGAATGCCAATGACAAGTTTTATGGTGAACCTTTCAACTTGTTAAACTGCCGTCAGAAATGCTTCCATGGAACATAAAACATGTTATTCAGCATAAAAAATAATATTTCTTTACATCATGTTAGGTGGTACGGCTTATGCTGCCTATATTTGCAAACAGAAACAAAAATAACTCATTTACCAACAAAACGTACATAATAGCCTATGAAAACATTTACGTTTGTAATGCTAACTGCATTTGTGAGTGGCAGTGTGGCATCAGCTCAACCTCTCCAGACAGTTCCAGGCCGAAACCGTGCATTGCCATTTGCCTCGGTGTTGCATAATGGCGTCGACGCCAAGGCCCAAGTGGGTCGTAGTGGCAAAAATTTTGGCAAATTGCTGTTTGGCGGCCGCCAGGCACAAGCTCCCGTGTCGTGTCTGTCGCAGAGCAAGGCTGCTGAGGTGCTCCCCATTTGGGTGCCCCAAACCGAGGAGGTGTGGACACGCAGTTATAAAACTCCCGATGCCGACATGCAACGTGCCGAGCGTTACACCTTGTTTTATGACAAAAACGGCTCAGAGTGTGGTTGGCGTCTGCATTCGTTTGCCGAGGGCGACACTTTGCCCTATTCGCGGCAGATGGTGTCGTATGACGAGCAAGGCCGTCAGTCGGTTGTGACATTTGAAGTGTCGAAGGACGGCAAGACCTATTCTCCCTTCTGGATAACCACCTACAAGTACGACCCTGTGGTTCAGAGTTTCGTGACCGAACAAAAGACTCTTATGTGGGATGCCGACAGCGCAGCCTATGTGTTTGGCGACGGCGGCGGTTGCAAGCGCTGGGACATTGTGCGTGATGCCAAGGGCAGGGTGTTGACAAGCGAATATTGGTATCAGGACTACAGCACCCCCACGCCGCAGTTGAAGCAGCGCCTTACCGCTACTTATGCCGACTCGGTAGGGCATGCCGTGGCCATCAAGTACGAAGGTTTGGAGTATGATTACAACACAAATGAAGATGTGTGGCAAGAGACAGAGTCGTACCGCAGCATAAAGTGGGCAGCCACAGACGATCAGTATGTTGACATCGATGCCTCATTCTTGCAGGGCGAACAACGCATGCTCGCTGCAGGTACCTATTATGCAGGCCAGGCTAATGGTACATTGTCGGTAACTTACGATGCCAAAAATGTGGAGGATTATGCTTACGTGATAGATCAGCCCGGGGTGGGCAAGCAGGAGTTCAAGATATGGACCACCGATGCCAATGGCAGTTACGAGTATCATAACAAAACGACCTATATAGCCAACGATTATCAAGGTTCAGGTTGGGACCTCGACAGTGTGGTGGTGAAGAATGACGACCATGGTTACACGGTGAGCCAGGAGAAGTTTTTACTCTCCGACGTCAAGGTGGCCAATGGCGAGGGCTATGAGCTGCAGGACGGCAACAAGTATCATATCACCTACCATCCGGAGTACGACATACCGCAGTCGGTGGCATACGAGGGGTACTACTACATATCAACCGACCCCGACAATCCTTGGGGCAGCTTCGAACAGCGCTATGTTGAGACCAAACGCACTGATTATTCAGACTATATAAATGCTGCCGAGGGTGCTGGTGAGTTTACCGCCATCAAGCCGGTTGGCAAGTCGGCTGTGGATATTGATGTGCGTATGGGGGCCAACCAAGTGTCGTTCACAGCTCCAGGCCTCAAGTCGTATCGTTTGTTCGACGCCAAAGGTCGCGTATGCCTCTTGGCCACAGGCCGCGATGGAGGCACAGTCAACACCTCGTCGCTGCCCAAGGGTCAGTATCTCTTGCAGATTGTAACGGCAAACGGCGTGAAGTGCGTCAAGATTGCAAAGTAATAATGGGTAAGACCCCGTTAGCTGACTCTGTCAGCGGATAGTGGTTGCCTGTCAGCACAGAAGGGCTCTTTGAGCCGGAAACTTCGGTGCTGGCAGGCAATTTCTTTTGCAGCAGGTGTTTGATGCAGCCATTGTGTAGCGGTACATAGTAGTGGCAGGGTGATAAAATATGAGTTTTTTGATAGTGTACTTGTCAAAATGCCGAGTTTGTTCACAAACAATGCAAAAGCGTGCAACTTTTTTGTTCATATACTTGCATTGTCGTGGTTGTGGCCGTAACTTTGCATTCGAAAACAAGACATAAGCTAAGCTATTGAATAATTTGATATAGTATTAGTTCTGCGAAAGTTCCTTCTGCGAAGAAGTGACTGGGTAGAAAGATTAAGTATTAGGTTAACAAGATTAGGTAAAAGATTAGATTAGGTAAAAAAGATTTGTAGAAAGGTAACTGTTAGATGATTGGCTCAGATGTGAGCCGGTGGGCGTGGCAATAATGTGCCTCGCACCACTAAAAAGATGAGAAAGGGCGGAAGCCCTTTTTTTTGTGCCCGTATGTTTACACCTTTGGGGGTGATATACACTCAGTTTTGCGTTGTATTATAATTATAGGTGTCAGGTAAAATGATTCTGATGTGATCGTGTGTCATAATAAAAGCCCCACAAACGCTGCCGTTGTAGGCATTGTTTGTGGGGCTTAAGTGGTAGCAACGCTCTTGTCCGTTGTTGCTTGCCCTGGGGGAAGGGGTATGTAAAAAACTTAAGTTGGTTACCTGGTAACCTGTTTGTTTGTCAACTTATTTATCCCTTCAGCCAACGCTTTATTGGTCGTTATTATCCATGGCAGACCACAGATTGCTGTTCCATACACTATTGCTGTTCTTTTGCTGCGACAGTGCTGCATCGTTGTCAGAGTGCTGGGTGGCATTGACTCTAACATTGCTGTCGTTGAGCAGAAGAGAGTCACGCAGGTCAAGGTTGATAGTTGTGCTTTGGGGCTTGATGTATGATTTCATGTTTTCGTATGTTTTGCTATTTTACAATAATCTTTTTACCATTGCTGATGTACAGACCGCTCTTGACGGTTGATGTTATGCGGCGTCCTGACAGATCATAGCAAGCGTTTGTGCTGTCCTGCTTGTTGATGGTTGCTGAAGCAATGCCCGTAACCGTGCCAAAGTTGATAGCATAACCCATGGCTGATGCTTGTCCGTTCAATTCAAAGTAAGCTTTATTGGCTCCAATGCTTGTGCTTGCAGCGTTGGGTAAGTAGAAGCCGAGGGCGCCGTCTTTGGTGCCAAGCACCAAGTAGTCTGTTGTGCCGGATGTGATGGCCTTGTTCGTGAGTGTGCCAACGAGACCGCCCTTGCTGGCTGTGCCTTCGGTGGTGGTCAAAGGGAAGGCTGCACTTGTGGCTGTACCCTCAAGAATTACGCCAGTTTCAGCGGGAATAACATCTTCAATCTTTGTCAGCTCAATGCTGTTATGCTCATTATTGATAGTAGCAGTGTAGGCGTTGATGCCCTCGGGTACGGTTACGGCAAAAGGCAGGTAAGTGGTGGCGTAAGTGTTGCTGCCAACCTCTGTGAGTGTGATGTCTACGTTATTGTAAACTCTGAGTGCAGAGCCTTTTCCAACTCCTGTTTTCCAGAAAGCCAGACCGCTATTATCGTTCACGCGGTCGCGTATGCTACCTTTCACGTGAAGGTTAAAGCCGCTCGAAACAAAAGTGTTGCCCGTCACGTCCCAAAGGGTTGACACGTTGCTATCAGTATTGCCAGCATCGTAAAGTGCCAATTTCGTTCTTTCATTTGAAGCCAAATTGCTGGTGTTCACACCAAGCACCTTCTTGCTGCTTGCGTTGACAATCTTAAATCCGTTGGCATAGTCGCCTTCGAATATCCATTCCGAACCGAGGGTCGAAAGATTGGCAGTTTGTCCGTTCATTGTCAACGCCGAGCCGTTAGCGCTATAGATGTATCCACCTACGCTGTTCTCTTCGCCAGTTCCAAGTCTTAAAAGATATGGTTTGTCGGGTGTGACGGGAAGCTTGATGTTGGCGGGGTCTTGCACTTTGTAGAATTGCACGCAACCCTGGTTGTCGGCATCGGCTTTGAGAGTCCAATAGCCAAGTTTGCCGTTATTGTTGGCTGTTGCATAATACTTATTTGAGCCGCTAAGAATGTACAGATTGCTGTAACCTTCGTGTTTGGTGCTTGCTTCAAAGTGCAAGTAGCCGACATCTTGGCCACACTTATCGTTGCTGTTTATATTATCTACATTTCCTGTTGTGCTGGCCATGTAGACACCGTCGTACATGTTGACAAGTGCGATAGTTTGGTCGGTGGTGTTTTTGTACACCTTCCACAAATATTTGTTATTGTCAGCAGAGACTATGCTGCCAGGCGTAACATCGTTGGGATTGAGTGTAAAGAAAAAGTTGTTGTTGCGATAGTACCATCCGCCGTTGCTGGCTTTATCGTTGATGGTTTTGAGCGCATAGATGCCACCATCTTCCAGTTCTTCAAAAGTTGAAACAGGGGTGTTGCTCAGTGTTTGCGCAGAACCAACTAAGGCTGTAACGCAACTCAACACGGTGAGGATTGTTTTTTTCATAGAGCTTGCTTTTTGTGATAAATTAGAAATCTTTTGCGGCAAAGTTACGTGCTGAGTGGCACGCAAGCAAATGGGGGGGGTAAATAAAGTTAATGCCGTGCAAATAGTGTGAATGTGCTAATAGACGTAAAGCAAATTGTGACACAATATCGTGATAAGATAGGCTGCACCTCGGCATAAAGTTCAAGCAAGCTTGACTTTATGCGCTCGGTTTGTACTATCTTTGCCAATGGATAATCAAAACAAAACTTATGACAACAATTCCTACTATACAGAGCTATGTGGTACAGAACGAGGCGCGTTTCCTTGACGAGCTGTTCAGCTTGATACGCATTCCGAGTATCAGCGCCGAACCTGCACACCACGATGACATGCTGCGCTGTGCCAAACGTTGGCAAGAATTGCTGGTGGCTGCCGGTGCCGACCATGCCGAGGTGATGCCGTCGGAGGGTAATCCGCTGGTGTATGCCGAAAAGCATGTGAGCGATGCGGCACCCACCGTGTTGGTGTATGGACACTATGATGTGATGCCGGTTGACCCTTTAGCCTTGTGGCACTCTAATCCGTTTGAGCCTGAGGTGCGCGACGAACGCATTTGGGCACGTGGCGCCGATGATGACAAGGGGCAGAGCTTTATACAGGTAAAGGCGCTTGAATACCTCGTGCGCCATGGATTGCTAAAGCACAACGTGAAGTTTATACTTGAGGGAGAGGAGGAGATAGGGTCGCCCTCGCTCGGCAGTTTTTTGAAACAACATCACGACCTGTTGCAGTGCGACGTGATATTGGTGAGCGATACCTCGATGCTCGCGGCCGATTTGCCGTCGCTCACCACCGGACTGCGTGGACTGGCCTATTGGCAGATAGAGGTGACCGGGCCTAATCGCGACTTGCACAGCGGGCACTTTGGTGGTGCGGTGGCCAATCCCATCAATGTGTTGTGTGAGATGCTGGCCAAGGTGACCGATGCCGACGGACGCATAACCATACCCCACTTTTATGACGATGTGGAGGAGCTGTCGGCCGATGAGCGCAGCATGATAGCCCACATACCATTTGACGAACAGCGCTATATGCAGGCCATCGGGGTAGATGCGCTGCGGGGCGAAAAAGGCTATTCAACCATTGAGCGCAATGCCTGCCGGCCCTCGTTTGACATTTGCGGCATTTGGGGCGGCCACACAGGCGAGGGGGCCAAAACGGTGCTGCCCTCGAAGGCATACGCCAAAGTGTCGTGCCGCCTGGTGCCACACCAACAGCACGAAACGGTATCGCAACTGTTTGTTGACTACATTGAGCGCATGGCCCCCAAGTGTGTGAAGGTGAAGGTTACGCCGATGCATGGCGGCGAGGGCTATGTGTGCCCTATCACCCTGCCGGCCTATCGTGCGGCGGAGGCTGGGTTTGAGGCTGCCTTTGGCAAACGGCCGCTGGCGGTGCGACGCGGTGGCAGCATACCCATTATTAGCGATTTTGAACGCGAACTGGGCGTAAAGACCGTGCTGATGGGTTTTGGACTTGAAAGCAATGCCATACATTCGCCTAACGAAAATATGCCACTCAGCATGATGCGCAAGGGCATTGAGGCAGTGACCGTGTTCCACCAAAAATATGATGAACTATGAGTATAAAGCAAACGATAATTATTCCGCTGTGTGCTGTGGCCCTGTCGCTGCAGGCTCAAACAACGGGCGGAAAGGGGCTGCAAGTGTCGTGGGCCTCGAAAGATGTGCACTATGCGCAAACTGAGCGCCCTGTGATGAGGGCCACATCAGACACGCTGATAAAGGCTTGGCGCGGTGAGCGCGTGGGCGTGGAGGCTGTGGTGTATGCCGCTCGAAAGCAAGGCGCGCTGCAGGTGAGGCTCACCCCTTGGCGCAAGGGGGGCACCACCATTGCGGCCTCACAGGGCGAGGCACGCTTTATTAACTATGTGACAACTGACAACTTTCAGTATTGCGGTTATCACCCCAACAACCTCACGCCCTACCAGGTGGCCGATGTCATAGACCTTGATGTGCCGCAAACGGCAGAGGAGGGGACCACGCACCCCGTATGGTGCACGCTGGAGGTGCCGGCTGATGCCGATGCCGGCGTGTACAGCACGCAGCTGGAGGTGGCCGATGCGCAAACGCACAAGGTGCTGAAGCGCTTGAACCTGAAGATTGAGGTAAATGCACGCACCTTGCCTTCGCCTGCCGAACAGAAGTTTCATGTGGACTTTTGGCAGCAGCCTTATGCAGTGTCGCGCTACAACGATGTGCCACGTTGGAGCCAGGCTCACCTTGATGCCTTGCGCCCTTACCTCAAACTATTGGCGCGCAGCGGGCAAAAGGTGGTGTCGGCCATATTGTTTTATGAGCCTTGGGGCGACCAAAGCCATGACAAATTCAGTGCCATGGTGCGCACAACACGCACCAAGAGCGGCGAGTGGCAGTACGACTACACAGTGTTTGACCAATGGGTGAAACTGTGTGAGGAGTGTGGTATAAGTGAGCAAATTAACTGTTTCTCGATGGTGCCCTGGGATATGTCGTTCCGCTATTACGATGAGGCACAAGGCAAGGAGGTGGATTTGAAAACCGCAACCAGTAGTGCAGAATACAAGGCGCTTTGGACTGCGTTTTTGAAGAGCTTTGCAGCCCACCTCAAACAGCAGGGGTGGTATGACAAAACCTGTATAGCCATGGACGAGCGCGGGCTCGACAATATGCTCGATGCCTACCGTGTGGCGCAAGAGGCGGTGCCGGGTATCAAGATGGCGCTTGCCGGCACGCATCACAAGAAGTTGGTTGATAAGCTTTACGACTACTGTATAGGTTTTGGCGAGCACTTTACTGATGAGGAGCTGGCAGCCCGCAAGGCCCGTGGGTGGAAGAGCACAACCTACACTTGTTGCAGCAATACGGAGCCCAATTTGTTTTCAAACAGTCTGCCGGCTGAGGCAGCCTATCTGCCTGTATTTTGTGTGGCCAACAAGTTTGAGGGCTATTTGCACTGGTCGTGGATGAACTGGGCCGACACCCCGCTCACCGATACACGTTTCCGCTTGTTTGCCCCGGGCGACACCTATCTCATCTATCCAGGTCCGCGCTCGTCGGTGCGCTATGAGCGTTTTATTGAGGGGGTGGCAATGGCCGAGAAGGTGCGCATATTGCGTGAGGAGTATGCAGCAAAGGGCAACAACGCCGCGCTCGATGCACTGAACAAGCAAGTTGAGGCGTTTGCCCCGGCCGGCATCCCAACAGGACAGACGGCAGCGGGTATGGTTAATGCCTTGCAGCAGTTGCTCAACCCTTGACATAGGGTGGCGATTTGAATGTGACATACAACAATAAAGGGTGTTTCCAGAAAGAGAAATCCACGCCGCATGGCAGGTGGAGCCTTTCTGAAACACCCTTTCTGACTTCGTCAATGCGTCACTCAATCAAATGACGCAATGCATCGTTTTTCAACATGCGCCATTCAATGGCACAAAAAAAGCGATGAAGTCAAGAGAGTGTGGTGTTTCATTGTTTGTGAGTTATGAGATTTGCCGCGTTAGCGGCAAATCTCATTGAGCACCACATTCTTCAGCACCCCTCGTCATGTTTGCGCCTCACGCAGTACAATGTAGCCTTGCAGCTGCATCGGCGCGGCACCTGCAGTTGCACCAGTTCACGCCCCAGAACCACGGCAGTGAACTTCTCCTTTGTCCGCCATGTCGCGCTGTTGCACTTCGGGCATGCGGTCAAGCACATTATAGCGAATGCCGTACAGTTCGTCCATCAGGGTGATGGTTTGTTCTGTCAGACCGCAGTTTGTGGTGCTGGCAGTTGTTTGCGATGCACAGTCAGTGTCATTACCCATGCTTTTTTGCGGCTGGGGTGTTTCAGTATTTTCACTTTGTGGTTCCGGACTATGTCCGATAGCGTCTATCAGTTTGTCAACGCCACGTTTCACAATGGCATCGGCATAGCGCAGCATTCTGTTAAGCATTCGTTTCATGGTAGTCAATACAATTTGGTTTAGTACAAAAGTAAAGTGCTGCAAAGGTAACACCAAGACATTGCACCCATCAAAAAAAGTGTACAATTTGTACACAAATATTTGCTCCCTCCCCGTCTGCCTACATGTAAAAGAGTGCGTGTGTTTTTACTGCCATCTTACACTTTTTATGCGTAACAAGTTGATATACAGATGTTTCAAGAGTGTAAGATAAGTTCAAAGTATCTTACACTCTCCTGCATACATCTTACACATCACACCCCGCTGCTACGCAACCAGTTTTGTCGTATGCGGTGGGTTATACGCCATAGGGACGTAGATGAATCTGTCGGAGCAACAGACTTTTCTACTCCCCTATGCCGTGATATCGTCCTCCCGTGCTTGTGTCGTGTGGCAGTGTGTGGGTTGTGTAGGTTGCGTGTAGGTGACATTGGTAGCATCTTACACTAAACAAAGTGCTGATAGTCAATGAGTTGCAACATGTTAGTGTAAGATGTAAGATACTCGGCATGTAAAGTTTTTGTAGTATAGTAAAGGCCCCGCTACCACTAAACGCAAGCACAAAACGCTAACACAAAACTCAAGCACTAATGGTGGCGACGCGTCCCGCGTCGGGCATAAAAGCAAAGGCTAATACACTAAACACAAAGGTTAAACACTAATTACATGTCTGCTTGTGAATCTTTGCTTTTATGCCCGACGCGGGACGCGTCCTGACTTCGTCAATGCGCCACCCAAATTAGATTTGGTCTTTTGATAAGTCGAAAAGTGACATGATAGTACGGTGTTTATCGGTTAGGAACAATGTTTTTGTGAAGAACGCCCCATTCTCTGGCATCCGTATCTTTATTGTCGTGATAGTTTTGGCGACATCAAGCACATGGTCAACACTCATTCCTATTTTGTTGATTTCTATAAGTCTCTCTAATTCCTTATATACTTTATAGGCGATGAAGCAGATACAAATGTGTGCTTCTATCCTTCTCTCTGTAAAATGGAACATCGGACGCATTTCCAAAGTTCCTTTTGAGATACGGAAGGCACGTTCAACCATCCATAGCCCGTGGTATTGGTCTATTACATGTTCTGCAGCAAGGTCAGTATTGGTGATATACCCTTTCAATCCATCCCATTTGCAGTCCTCGGCAATCTTCTCCTCGCTTATGCTTACATCAATATCCTTGCTAATCTCAAGGAACTTGTTGTAACCTCTGCGGTTTACCTGCTGCTTGGTGACGTGTCCGCTCTTGTAGGCTTTCCTCAGCCGTGCGATGCCTCGGGTACGGTTGTAGGCATCTTTCTTTGCCCGCTTTTCGGAAAAGCTGAGGATAAGGCGCTCGCTATTGGATCGCTTGAGCTCATGGCTGACATTGTCCCCTTTGTCCAATGAGAGGATCCATTGCCTGACATCGCTGTTTTCGTTTCTTATACGTGCCCCCAAGATGTACTTGTATCCGGCTTGTTGTAGCAGTTTCACGTTATTCTTGTTCAGCAAGCCGGAATCAGCAACGACCACAAAATCATCTCCAAGCGTGAAGCGCTGCTTAAAGTCGTCTATCATCGGTATCATGGTAAAACCCTCGTATTGACTGCCGTTGAATAAGGAATATGATAGAGGATAGCCGCCATCGGAAACTAGCAAGAGCCGAGTACGACCTGCGACTCGGCCGTCTTGCCGTCTTTTGAGAAGCCTGGCTCACGTAGTACATCTGTCCGTGCAGTTTCAAAGTACAGTGTCGTTACATCGTAAAACATCAGTCCTATTTTTCCACCGAATATCTTACGCGTATGCTCCACGCTAATCTGTTGAGCTTGTTCCATCTGCGTATTGTAGAGCTTGTCCATGTAACGATAGATGTGATTGAGATTTACGTCCTCGTCATAGTAAGACTTCAGGTAGTCAACCGTTGCAAGTTTACTCTTCGGTTGCGACACTCTTGCTATCACAAGATGACGTAGAATCTCATCTGGTATGCTGTTGAAGCCAATGCTGTCGTAAACTTGTCCAAGTAGCAGTTGTGTACCATTGATTAATATATTGTCTATGTTGTTGAGGAGACGCTTAGTGTCCTCTATTTCCTTTCCGCGATGGTCGTCAAAGTCAAATTCCTGCTGACCTCCAAAAGAGCGAATCCATGCAGTCGCTTTATTACACAGTGATTCTATATCTTCCTCTGACGAAGAAGATCCAAAGGACTTTATCTCCTTACATTTGCCGCTGGCTTTGCTGACAACAACCACGCTTGTGGTACCTGATCGGTTATGTTTCTTGCGTACATACATGGAACAAAGGTGCACTTTTTTGCTTGCGCCACCCAAAGCCACCCATATTTTTGACGTAACTCATTGATTTTCAATACGCGCCATGTAATGGCGCAGAAAAGTGATGAAGTTAGGAAATGTTAAAATTGGACAGTATTGACAGAAAACCCAAGTAAACCTTGCTCGTTTTGAAGAAAATTTGTTATTTTCGCAGTGGCTCTCGAATCTGTGCGTCAAATTGGGTTTACTCAATGTCGATACGCAGACAGCCAACGCCGAGCTGAAAGCTGAGAAGTCCAAACAACTTTCTCGGTAATAAGCGGGCAATGGGTGGGAAGAGAGTCAAGACATATAGAAGGCGTTTATCTGACGCTCTGTTTAAGACACATCGAAATCTTGCAACCATATCGATATTTTGGTCTTGAACGTAGCAACGGTAGATGTCCCGGGTGTGATTATATCAAAACCCGTGGAGACCTTGTAAGTATAGATTGTATCTTTTTGGGTGCAATCAAATGTTTTATATAGGTCTCTTTGCGGTAATGATTTTCATATCGGCGTGGGCTCTGACGTTGTCTGTTCAACCAAAATAGGCAATGCAAGAGCCTCGATGTGTGGAATAGACAGCAGTACGATTCCACGCTTTTTTTGTGTCAAATAGTTGCTAATTTAATGCAAGACATAGAAACGATATGAACGCATTGATTAATGCGCATACCCATCGAGGTCGAAGCAGATC
>ERZ1026878.1240-NODE-1240-length-15935-cov-8.625000_pt1 | contig 15935 bp, 8 predicted proteins | sample MGYA00380169_ERZ1026878 | MGnify/ENA primary metagenome ERZ1026878 (study PRJEB33269, sample SAMEA4719805) | human gut metagenome | biome: human-associated habitat; feature: organic feature; material: feces | place: Cameroon | collected 2013-10 ...
AGGTGTAAAATATATAGGGTTGTTGAAAATTTTAATTGAAAAATTAATGCGGATTAGAAAAAAAATGATAATTTTGCAACTGACAAACTAATCACATATACATCCAGGTAAATAGTTTTACCTGCAAACAAAGAGAAAAAATTAAAATAACTATTACAATCCAAAAAAATATTAACTAAAATTTACTTATATGTCAAAACGAGTACAAACGGTCGGCATAATGATGGCTCTTATGGCTTTGCCCTCAGGAGTTGTTTATGCTTCGACATCACCTGCTCAGACTGTAGCACAGAATGTGCAGCAGGATGCAGATTGTAAGGGAGTCGTAATTGACGCCACAGGCGAGCCTGTTATTGGTGCTTCAGTAGTAGTGAAAGGCAAGACTGGAGCTGGTACAGTTACTGATATCGACGGCAACTTCACTCTTAAGAATGTGAAGAAGGGCGAGACTCTGCGCATTACTTCTCTTGGTATGACCCCAGTTGAGGTCGTATACAATGGCAGCAATGTAAAGGTGACACTTAAGGACGACTCTAAGGCACTTGACGAGGTGGTAGTTACCGCTCTCGGTATCAAGCGTGAGCGCAAGTCGCTTGGTTATGCCATTCAGGATGTTAAGGGCGACGCTATCCTTAACTCACATGAGAACAATGTGGCTAACGCCTTGACTGGTAAGATTGCTGGTGTGCAGATTACACGTTCAAGTAATGGTCCTGGCGGTTCTTCCAAGATTCAGCTCCGTGGTAACAACTCTGTGACTGGTCTCAACCAGCCGCTTATCGTAGTCGACGGTGTGCCTATGGACAACTTCACTGGTGCCGACAACAACGACTACTGGAACCCGTCTGCCGATATGGGTAACGGTCTTTCGGATATCAACCCTGAGGACATCGAGTCAATGTCTGTGCTCAAGGGTGCATCGGCTGCTGCCCTCTATGGCTCACGTGCAGGTAACGGTGTAATCCTTATCACAACTAAGTCGGGTCGTCAGACCAAGGGTCTTGGCATTACTGTCACTGGTACAGTTTCAGCCGAGAGCGTCTTCATGAAGCCCGATATGCAGACTACATACGGTCAGGGTACACAGGGCGTGTATAACTCTACCAGTGGTCTTAGCTGGGGTCCGCGCATCGAGGGTCAGGAGTATGTGCGTTGGGATGGTCAGAAGGTCAAGATGCAGTCTTACGACAATCTCGACAACTATTATGGCACTGGTACTGAGTTGCAGGAGAACGTAACCCTCTCTCAGCAGTATGGCAAGACATCTATCTATGCCTCTATGACCAACATGAACAACAAGTCGATGACTCCGGGTGCCAAGCTCAACCGTACCAACCTCATGCTTCGTGGCGTGACATCATTCGGCAAGAACGATGCTTGGACATTCGACGGCAAGGTGCAGTATATCCGCAACAAGGCTAACAACCGTCCGGTTTCGGGTAATAACAACAACAACTCTGCCCTCGGACTCTACACCTTCCCGACAACTCTTGACATTCGCGACTTCGAGAACTGCATCGACGAGAACAACGAAATGGTTTGGTGGAACAAAGACGGCAACAACCCTTACTGGATGAGCAAGTACAGCCTCTCGGATGACTCGCGCGACCGTTTCCTCATGAATGCTTCGTTGAAGTATAAAGTATTGTCGTGGTTGACTGCCGAAATCAAGGCCGGTACCGATATGTATACACTTGAGGCTACCCGCCGTGTGTACTCGGGCAACTCAAACGTTACTACACTGTATGAGCAGAACATCAACCACTTCTATGAGAACAACTTCAGCTACCTCCTCACAGCCACTAAGGACAACATCTTCGACAAGTTTGGTGGCACTGTGACATTCGGTGGCAACCTTATGGCTACCAAGAAGACTGGTATGAAGGGCTTGGCTTCAAAGCTCGTCATTCCTAACAAGTTCTCTCTGAACAATGGTGAGAATAAGGCAGACATCTCTGAAACCTATACACAGAAGAAGATCAACTCTCTCTATGGTACAGTAGGCATAAACTATGATGGATGGGCTTTCCTCGACGCTACATTCCGTAACGACTGGTCGTCGGCACTTTCCAAGGAAAACCGCTCGTTCTTCTATCCTTCAGTGTCTGCATCATGGCTCTTCGGCGAGATGTTCAACAAGATTGGCAAGAAGATGCCTTCTTGGTTCTCGTTCGGTAAGATTCGTGCTTCTTATGCCGAGGTAGGTAACGATATGGATCCGTATCAGCTCTACAACCTCTACTCTACAAGCCCCGACTCTCATGGCGGTATCACAGCTTCTAGCAGCAACACTCTTTACAACAAGAATGTGAAGAACGAGCTTATCAAGTCGTATGAGGTGGGTGTGGAGTTGAAGTTCCTCAACAACCGTTTGGGATTGGACTTCGCATGGTATAAGTCGAATGCTACCAACCAGTTGATGAACCTTCCGGTTAACTCGCTTTCTGGCTACAACTACAAGAAGATCAATGCTGGTGACATCCAGAACACTGGTGTCGAGTTGATGGCTTATGCTACTCCTATCCGTACAAAGGACTTCGAGTGGACAATCAACTACAACATCTCTCATAACAACAACACCATCAAGGACCTCTACGACGGTGTAGACCGTTATCAGCTTGGCGGTTACGACAATATCCGCATCTATGCTATTAAGGGTGGTAAGTATGGCGAGATTTGGGGCACCAAGTTCCTCCGCGTAGAGGATGGCCAGTATAAGGGTCAGCTTCTTCTTACATCCGACGGTCTGCCACAGGCAACATCCGAGATGGAGAAGATTGGCGACCAGCAGGCAACATGCAACATGGGTCTCACCAACAGCTTCTCTTACAAGGGATGGAACCTCAGCTTCCAGATTGACGCACGTATTGGTGGCGAAATCTTCTCTGGTACAAACGCCATGATGCAGCGTTCGGGTACAGCAGCAGCAACAGCTCCTGGCGGCAAGCGTGTGGACGACATGGTAGTGGCAGGTGTATACAAGGACGCAAACGGCAATTATGTGCAGAACACCAACAAGGTGACAACACAGCAGTATTGGAATGCCGTGGCTGGCACTGGCAACATGGGTATCGGCGAGGCTAACATCTATAGCGCAAGCAACATCCGTCTGCGTAACGTGTCTCTCGGCTACAATGTACCTTCAAGCATCCTTGCAAAGACCAACTTCATTCAGTCGCTCAAGGCTGGTTTCACTGTGACAAATGTCTTTATGATTCACAGCAACATGAACGGCATCGACCCTGAGTCGGTATTTGCTACAAGCACCAACGCAACTGGTTTCGAGTATGCAGGTATACCTACAACTCGCAGCTTCGTGTTTAATGTATCAATCGGTTTCTAATCAATTAATGAACACAATTTATGAAAACGAATAAATTCATAATGTCTGCTATGATGGCACTCGCTCTTGGTGGAGCGATGACATCTTGCTCTGACTTTGAAGAGGTGAACGAGAACCCGATGTCAACGGGTGCAGACAAGATAAAACCATATTATTCGCTCTTTAACTCTATCCGCGGCGCACAGCAGAATCCGGATATTGCCGAGCGTTTGTTTGTTATCAACTGGATGGGTGCTGCTCGTCAGGGCTCTGATTATGATGTTCCTGCAGGCCGTAGCTATGATGCCTACAATGAGGCTGCCTTCAACCAGATGTCTTCATGGCTTAAGAATGCCTATACTGCTGTAGCGTTGGCTGAGAATCCTCAGGGCACTGTCAGTGCCCATGAGAAGGAGTTCTATCCCAATGTTCTCCAGTTTGCACGTATCTGGCGCGCTTATCTCATGAGCGAGTTTACCGACGATTTCGGTCCGGCTCCGCTTGACGGTTTCCAGGGCAATGCTCCTACATTCAGCTCTGAGAAGGATGTTTATTACTGGATGCTTGATGAGCTTGCCGACGCTATCGGAAAGATTGACACATCGGTTGAGCCTAACGCTTCGGAGAAGAAGAACGACCCGGCTTACGAGTTCAATGCTGCTAAGTGGAAGAATTATGCTATCTCTTTGCGTATGCGTCTTGCCATGCGCCTCTCTGAGGTAGACCCCGATAAGGCTAAGAGCGAGTTTGAGGCTGCCGTAAAGCAGGGACAAGGCATCACTACTGCCGACGGAACATTCCGTGTTCAGGAATATCCGGGTTGGGACGATTGGTCTGGCGTAATGAGCCGTTCATGGGACTCGCAGATTATGACCGCCACAATGGCAAACCTTACCACCAACTTGGGTGGCGCCAACTCTGTTGACGCTCTTGCAAAGGTGGTGAAGTCGACAACTACCGACGCAGAAGGCAATGAGGTGGCTAACCGTTATGCAGCATACGTTAAGGACGCTTCCAACTATCTTGGTTTGGACATCAACAAGCATGCTGGTCCTTATACCGACAACCCGACAAAGCAGACATTCTTCGACGGTCTGCCTTCGAAGGTAGACCCACGTGCCTTGAAGTATTTCTTCCTGCCGGGTGACTATGCCAACCGTTTGCAGACAGGCTATGTAGGTGCCTTCAACTCGGAAAAGGCTTCGCATAAGCAGTGGCTTATGGACAAGGACAAGAAGGCTGAAGCAACTGTTGATGCTACATTCGCATGGAATGGTCTGAACGCCGGTTATGGTCATGATGAGGCTGCTACAAACAATGGTCTTATCAATGGCTCGGATATTGTGACTGGCTCATATGGTGCCGAGGGTACATACCCAGCCATTGCCGATGACTATCGCAACAACACCAACAAGCGTGTGTTCTTCGGTCCGTGGGAGACTTACTTCCTCTTGGCTGAGGCTGCAGAGCGCGGATGGAGTGTAGGAACAACAGCCAAGGATGCTTACTATGCTGGTATCAAGGCAAGCTTCGAGTATAACGACATGGAGGACCTTTATGACGCATACATCGCTTCTGACGATTACAACCGTGTAGGTACATCAGTAAACTGGGATCATACAACCGAGCCTACTGCTACACAGATGACAATCAAGAGCGCGTATACTGGTGCAGAGTCGACAGTGACCTACAACTATCCTAACGCTCAGAACATCATGTATCCTGGCAAGAAGCTCAACGACCACATGACAAAGATTATCACTCAGCTCTACATAGCCAACACTCCGTGGTTGCCGCTTGAGAACTGGAACAATCACCGTCGTCTTGGTCTGCCGTTCTTCGAGATTCCTACTTCTACTATGTCGCTTACAAATATGCCAGAGTGGTCGGTTGAGTCTTACAAGAAGGCACAGAACATCAATCTGTTTGTACAGCGTCTGAAGTATCCTACAACTCTCCAGTCGTCGGATGCTGATGGCTACAAGCAGGCTGTCGGTCTGCTTAAGGGTGGTGTTGACAGCCAGTACACTCCGCTGTGGTGGGCTATTGGTGGTCATTAATTAGATTTATACCCTTATTAATAAGGAAACAGCTGTAGAGTAATGATTCTGCTATATTTTTATAAATCAAGATGCATTTGAATGCAATTCTTACGAATTGAACAAGTTAAATGTACAACTTGATGCCTAAAAAATAGACGAAATCACTTACTATAATAATAGGCTGGAAAAAGTCTTAATAGAAGACCCTTTTTGGTCTTCTATTAAGACCAACCCTCAAGTATTATTAAGACCAAGCTCGGTCTTAATAATACTTCAAAAAAATGACAAGCGGGGGTAGGTTTTTGAGGCTCGATTTTTATTGTCCAAACAGAGTTTTTGTGTGTATAGGTTTGGACTTTAGAATGGTCTATATGTATAGTTTTACCTCAAATCATATTTTTTTATTTCTTATATTTTGTTGTTCAGTCGTGCATTCTCCTTTTTTTTTCGTAACTTTGCAAAAATGGTGCCTATTGCATTGGATAACAGCAATTCCAGGCATGGTGTGCTATGGCTCCGGACATTTTTTACCGGAGTGATTGATTATTATTCTGAAACTTTTATAATAAGAAAGAAACAAAAAATGGCAGAATCCAATTTCGTTGACTATGTGAAGATATATTGCCGTTCGGGCAAAGGTGGCAGGGGCTCAATGCACTTGCGCCATGTGAAGTACAATCCTAATGGAGGTCCCGACGGTGGCGACGGTGGACATGGCGGCAGCATCTATCTGCGTGGCAACCACAACTACTGGACATTGCTCCACCTTAAGTTCCAGCGTCACGTCTTTGCTGAGCATGGAGGCAACGGTGGTCGCGACAAGTGTCACGGCAAGGACGGTAAGGACATTTACATCGATGTGCCGTGCGGAACCGTGGTGTATAACGCCGAGACAGGCAAATATGTGTGCGATGTAACCTACGACGGTCAGGAAGTGCTGCTTCTTAAGGGCGGTCGAGGTGGATTGGGCAACTTCCAGTTCCGCACTGCCACCAACCAGACTCCGCGCTACGCTCAGCCGGGCGAGCCTATGGAGGAGATGACTATCATCCTTGAACTTAAGTTGCTTGCCGATGTAGGTCTTGTAGGTTTGCCTAATGCGGGCAAGTCGACATTGCTCTCAGCTGTGTCGAGCGCGCGTCCTAAGATAGCCAACTATCCATTTACTACACTTGAGCCGTCGCTTGGCATTGTTGACTACCGCGACCATAAGTCGTTTGTAATGGCCGACATTCCTGGCATTATTGAGGGAGCAAGCGAGGGCAAGGGTCTCGGATTGCGATTTCTGCGCCATATTGAGCGCAACTCGTTGCTGCTCTTCATGGTGCCAGGCGACACCGACGACATAAAGAAAGAGTATGAGTTGTTGCTCAACGAGTTGGAACAGTTCAATCCCGACATGCTCACCAAGCACCGTGTGTTGGCTGTTACGAAGTGCGACTTGCTCGACGAGGAACTTATGGATATGTTGCGCGAGACTCTGCCAAATGACCTTCCGGTGGTGTTCATATCGTCAGTGACTGGTCTCGGCATACAGGAACTCAAGGATATTCTGTGGCGTGAGCTTAATGCCGAGAGCAACAAGCTCCAGGTTATCACTTCGGAGGACACACTTGTTCACCGCGACAAGGATATGAGCCGCTTTGCCGAAGAGCTTAAGGCCGAGGGTGAGGACGAGATAATATATCTTGACGACGAGGACATCGAGGATATTGACGACATCGAGGATCTCGACGACTTTGAATACGAGGAGGACACCAAGAATGAGTAATCAGAAACCGGTGCTTTCCTATTATGATATGTCCGACGGTGTGGTGGCCTTCTCCACCACGCGTCATGGCGGAGTGAGCGAGGGCAGTTATGCCTCGCTCAACGTAAATGAGTATTGTGGCGATAATGCGGAGCATGTGGCAGCCAACCGCAAGTTGCTTGCCACAGAACTTAAGATAGACTCCAACCGTATAATTATTCCTCATCAGACGCATGGTGTTGAGACTCGTATCATAGGTAGTGAGTTTCTTGCTTTGCCAGAAAACGTCAAACGCATGTTGCTTGAAGGGGTTGATGCTGTTATTACTAATGTAAAGGGGCTTTGTATAGGAGTGTCAACGGCCGATTGTATTCCTGTTTTGCTTTACGATGAGGAACATCATGCAGCTGCTGCCATTCATGCTGGATGGCGAGGCACATTGGCACGTATAGTACACAAGGCTGTGCTCGAAATGCGCATGGCATACAATACCGACCCTGCAAAGCTGATAGCTGTAGTTGGTCCTGGCATTTCAATTGAAAACTTTGAAGTGGGCGATGAGGTGTATGAGGCTTTCGAGCAGGCTGCTTTCGACATGGATGCCATTGCCGAAGAACAGATTAAGCGCAATCCCGACGCTATCGACCCCGCCAAACGCTTCGAGAAGAAATGGCATCTCAACCTGCCTCTCGCCAACAAGATGCTGCTGATGCACACTGGCGTGAAGGAGGAGAACATACAAATGTCGGACATCTGCACCTATAGCCATGTCGACGACTATTTCTCGGCACGTCGGTTGGGTGTGGAGTCAGGACGAATTTATACGGGAATAATATTGAATTAAGACTCTTTTTATAGATGATGAATATACGCAAAATTCTTTTACCTTTAGCCTTCGCGCTGGTGATAACCACCACCGCGTCGGCACCCGTAAAGCAGCAGTTCACTGCCGCCGAACAACAACAAATCAGTATCGAAACTCCAGGACTATTCACGCGTTCCGATGCCTTCAACGTTGACTTGAGTGCGTTGAAGGCATCGGAATATTCGTTCCCGTTGCCAGTAGGCAAGGCTACGGTGCGCAAGAACAACACGATAGAGATAACCACTACCGAGGGAGATGCTGTGAAGTCGATGTTTGAAGGCATTGTACGACTTTCGCGCAAACATCCTGATTACGGCAATGTGATTGTGGTGCGCCACCGCAACGGTTTTGAAACAGTGTATGGCAACAACGCTCAGAATCTTGTAAATGTGGGCGATTATGTGCGTGCAGGACAGACCATTGCAATTGCAGGTAGCAGCGATGGCAAGATTTTCTGCGACTTTGCCATTATGCTGAATGGAGGACGAATAAATCCTTCGGCAGTAATAAATGTCAAAACTCACCAACTGCGCCGACAGACCTTGCTCTGCGAGAAGGACGGACAATATGTCAACGTGAGTGTGCTTGGCGACAAGGTAGACATCGAAGAAACCAAGGAGGAAATGAAGCTGGATGACGCTTTCGAGAAGACAGCTACATTCAAGTGGAATCTGGAACAAATGGAGAAGCAACGCTGGGCTTATCCGTTGCCCGGAGCCAAGGTGATAAGCCCCTACGGAGGCAAGCGCCGCCACGCTGGTGTCGACCTCAAGACAAAGCCCAACGACGAGATTTTTGCTGCCTTTGATGGGGTGGTTACTCGTTCATCGCCATATGCCGGATACGGCAACTGTATTGTGATTCGCCATGCCAACGGCTTGGAGACTCTGTACTCTCATCAGTCGAAAAACCTTGTAAAGGTGGGTGACAAGGTGAAGGCTGGACAAGTGATAGGTCTTACAGGACGTACAGGACGAGCATCTACAGAGCATCTGCATTTTGAGACTCACTTCAAAGGCAGACGCTTCAACCCTAATCTTATATTCGACCATACGTCGCATGACTTGCAGCAGGTGACATTGACCATGACAAAAAATGGTGGTATAACATCGAAGAAGAACTAAAAGATGGGGTAACTGTTGAAAAATATATACGTATTATAAAAAACACTGTCGCTTGTGGGCGGCAAATATTAAAAACTAAAAGATCAACTAAAATGGAAGAGAACAAGAATCTGTTTCAAGAAGTGAACGAGGGTTACACAATGCACGAGGCTATCGAGGAGGCTAAACGCTGCTTGCACTGCAAGGTGCCACAGTGTAAGAAGGGATGTCCTATAAGCCATGATATTCCAGACTGGATTCACGAACTATCGATGGGTAACTTTGGCAATGCCATGCACATCATCAACGAGAAGAGCAATCTGCCTGCTGTGTGTGGACGTGTGTGTCCACACGAGAAACAGTGTGAGGGACATTGTGTGCTTGGCAAGAAGGGACAGGGCATTCATGTGGGAAAACTCGAGCGTTTCCTTGCCGACTTTGACGGCAACATGGGACTGATACGCGAGAAGCTTCTGCCTAAGACACGTGGTAAGGTGGCTGTCATTGGCTCTGGTCCTGCGGGACTTACCATTGCTGGCGACCTCTCGCGTCAGGGATTCAATGTCGAGATATTCGAGATGGAGCCAGAACCGGGCGGAGTGCTCATGTTTGGTATTCCTGAATATCGATTGCCTAAGGACATCGTGCGCCGCGAGATAAAGAAGATGGAGGAGCTTGGTGTGGTTATCCACTGCAACACCACTATTGGCAAGGACTACAATGTAGACGACCTCTTTGCTCAGGGATTCGACGCTATATTCATGGGCACTGGCACGGGCAAGCCTCAGAAGCTTGACATTCCTGGTGGCGACATCAAGGGTGTGCGACAAGCCATTTGGTTCCTGCGCCGTGTGAGTCTTTACAATGAGGGTAACCTCGACCGTAAGGAGGTTGTTGTGGGCAAGGGCGACCGTTGCTTCGTTATCGGTTGTGGTAATACTGCCATGGATGCTGCGCGCACTGCTGTGCGTTTGGGTGCCGAGAGCGTGGAAGTGGTCTACCGCCGCACTATTAATGATATGCCTGCACTTCGTTCTGAATATGACGAGGCTGTGGAAGAAGGCGTGAAGTTCAATTGGGAGTCTAATATAGTTGAGATTCATAGCGATGAAAACGGTAAGATGACAGAGGTTGTGATAGAGACAAAGCAAGGCGAGCGTCGTGTGGAGAAAGCCGACTATGTGCTCATGGCTCTTGGCTCAAAACCTGCAAGCCGCATAGTGTCGACAACAACTGGCATTGATGTTGACGACCGTGGCTATGTGGTTACACGCGAGACTCCTTATGGCATGACTACTCGCAAGGGTGTGTTTGCTGGAGGCGATGTTGTTAATCGTCCGTCAACAGTGGTGCTTGCTATGCACGACGCTAAGATGGTGGCAGAGGGCATTGCACAGTATGTGGATGCAATAAAGCTTCTTGAGGCAATAGGTTAATAATACACCTTATTATATATATAAGTAACTCCTTCGGGATGCGTTCGGGATTCGTTCGGGATGCAAAAAGCCCCCGATGCGTCACGCATCGGGGGCTCCAAATAGCTCTTTTATTTATTATAATGAAAATGCTGCGAATTAGAAACTTGCAGCAGTCAATTCCTTAGATATGTTACTGATAGGCTAAAAAGTTTTCATCAACACTTCTCTTAGGTCGTCACTCTTAGCAAGTCCGAGTTTCTTACGTATATGTATTCTCACCGAACTGATATTATTGGGTGTTTTGTTGAGTATTGACGCTATTTCATATATAGTATTGCCACCGATAATCAATCGGCATACCTCCTGCTCTGTAGGCGTCAGCGTGGGCAACACAGATGAGATATTGGCATGTTGCATTCGTCGATGAGCCATTCGCTGCTCCACAGCCCTGATAAGATTGGCTTCGGTGCGCTCGTCGAGACGGTCGAAGAAGTCGGTGATGTCCTTGTCGCTCTGCTCTCCTCGTCCCAGTTGTAGATAGGCAAGCAGTTCGGTTTTGGTCATGTGGAAAGTGGCAAGCACTCGGTTGATTGTAGTGTTATAGTCGGCATTTTCGCATTGCATACCTCGTATGCCTCTTCTTATCATTTCGCCCAACACACACGTGAACATCTCCACAACAATGAATATCACTACTATCTGTTTATTAAATCCTCCGTCGGTGTATAGATAAGCAAATACGATTGTGACAATACTTATTATGGCTATTATCGTTGGTATATGTCTGACGACAGCCATAACAAGATAGATGATGAGGGCGAGCGAAATAATCTGGTTGAACAATATAGTCTGGTCAAAACCCTCAGGACGTTCAACAGCCATATACACAATGCGAGCACTACCGGTCAGCTGTGTCAACAATCCAAACGTGGATATAGCTATCTTCAACGACATGCGACGCGTCATATACAAAACAAACAGCACCACTGTCATCAACCACATCAGAGCCGATATAGCATACAGTATGCCGCTGCCGCGTCCTACTATTCCCATGATGTGCATAGGCACACCAGCCACTATCACCGTCAAACTGAGCGTCAAGAATATGATAAGACACAGACGCTGCTGCCAGTTTTTGCTGCGATGGTCGAGAAATCTGGTTAGTCGTTGTATAATTTTTGATTCCATTCTTTTTTGAATTTTGACGCTACAAAGGTAGCCTTTTTTCATGATTTTACGCCTTTTTACCCCACTTTTTACGTCTCTTTACGTTATTTTACGGTTGTGTATTTTTTGCCTTAATGCTATTTTAAACTAATTTTGCAATTTAGAATAATAAAATCATCAAATAACAAAAAACAATACATATTATGAAACAACTTTATTTTAAACATTTCGGCAGAGCAGTAGTCTACACGCTGCTCTCGCTGTTCTTGTGTATAGCTGGTGCAAGAAAGGCGGCAGCAGCCGAAGAATTCACCTACAAGCCTCAGGTGAAAGTTATCAGCACAAACTACACAAACAGTGGCACAGAAGTAACGCTCAAATTATGGATGCACAACTTTGCAGGTGGCTTGTCACGCTTCGTTAATGGTAGGAATGTTGACTTATATATTGACGACCAACAATCACTTGTACTCAATACTTTGTGGCCAAAGATAAGCAATGCTGGAGCATACGAGATGGGAAGTTATGTTACTTCTGGTCCAGTAAGCGACAAAAGAGATATTTCGTTCAACTTTAAAAATATTGGCACAGCACAATTTTCCAATCTGCATATTTATCAATATAGTGAAAATGACGGGAAAGGCACCCAACCGGCAGGGTGGTGCACTATCGAATTGAAGCTTTCCTTTGACAATACTTTCTCCTACTACGGCCATAAAATAAGCGTGAGAGGCTTATGGCAAGACAATAGTGGAGCTCCTATAACCAAATACGTGTCACTCGACAACACCATCGGTGGATACGTTCGTCCTACTAAATTGAATGTGAGGCCTTTTGACAACAGAAAAATGAGGTTGTCGTGGAAGATTCAGGACTATAATGGGTTGGCATCTAAAGAAGGCAACTGGATTATATACAAGTGCGAAAATGGCAAACGCGAGCGAGTTGGTGGCAAAGTGTATGATACTAACTTTATTTTTGATATAGATAAGAAAAAGTATAATTGTTCGGCTACCTATGATGTGACATTCCAACCCAACCAATTCACTGCATCCGACACTATTTGCGGCCTTACCACTTCAATTGCTGCCACTGGACATAAGCTAAACGCCGATGATGTCTGCCAATACTGTAATCATAGTTTCTTCCGTTACACAACTTCCGACGGCAAGATTGTGAATAACATAAATAATCCAGGTCAATTTGGTGCAAACATCGTGGCGCATAGTGTTGTTGATGGCAAGTGCGTGATAGAGTTTGACGGTCCGATTACAAAAATTCCCGATCAAGCATTCTTTAACAATAATAGTCTTACAGGAGACCTTGTCATACCTAATTCGGTAAAAGAGATTGGCTACCAGGCTTTTTACGGTTGCACTGGATTCAATGGCACTCTAACGCTGTCAAGTAAACTGGGAAAAATAGGGCAATATGCTTTCTACGGATGTACTGGATTTACGGGATCTTTGAAATTGCCCAGCTCATTAACAGAGATCGGAATTGGAGCTTTCATGAATTGTAAGTATTTTACATCTCTTGAGTTGCCAAATACTCTGAGTGTAATCCCCGAGGAGGCTTTTCATAATTGTACCAGTCTTTCCGGAGACCTTGTCATACCTAATTCGGTAAAAGAGATTGGCTACCAGGCTTTTTACAATTGCACTGGATTCAATGGCACTCTAACGCTGTCAAGTAAACTGGGAAAAATAGGGAAAAATGCTTTCCACGGATGTACTGGATTTACGGGATCTTTGAAATTGCCCAGCTCATTAACAGATATCGGAAATGGAGCTTTCGTAATTTGTAAGTCTTTTACATCTCTTGAGTTGTCAAATACTCTGAGTGTAATCCCCGAGTCTGCTTTTAGAGGTTGTGAGGGTCTTTCAGGAAGCCTTGTCATACCTGATGGGGTAAAAGAGATTGGTGCCAGTGCTTTTTCTGGTTGTACTGGATTCGAGGGCACTCTAACGCTGTCAAATAAACTGGAAACAATAGGGGTATTAGCTTTCGGCGGATGTACTGGATTTACGGGATCTTTGACATTACCCAGCTCAGTAACAACTATCGGAGAATCGGCTTTCAGTAGGTGTCAAAGTTTTACAAAACTTGAGTTGCCAAATACTCTGAGTGTAATCCCTACTCAAGCTTTTATGCATTGTAGAAGTCTATCAGGAGAACTTGTAATTCCTGCCTCGGTGACGGAAATTGGAAATCATGCATTTTATGATTGCCAAAATCTAAGTGCAGAAACAAGACAAGTGACGCTGCCTAAATCACTGAAAAAAAATGGTAAAGATGTTTTTCATGACACTGATAATATTAAGACCGTTAACTTCCAGTCATTACCAGAAGGAAGCTTAGGTTATAAGAAGAAGGCAGTCAGTCTGAGCGACGACTCATATATTAGCGACCAGGCAAGCGGCACAGTTAATGAAATATCCTACACCCGCCTGATGTCGAACGACTGGGGCACACTCGTGTTGCCATACTCATTGACGCTGACTGGCGAGGAGTCTTACCGCTTGTATGCCATCGACAAGATTGATGGCAACGAGCTTGTGCTGAGCCGCATAGAAGGAACAGTGGCAGCCGGAACTCCATGCGTGGTAAAGCGCAACGGCACCGAAGCAAAGCTGACATTTGGCGCTAACGATGCAGAGTTGAGCATGGCAATATCAGATCAAAACGTGGGCGGCATGACATTCCGCGGCACTTACACTACAGAGGAAGTCAACAGCGGTTATGTGATATCAAAGAACAGCTTCTGGAATGTAGAGGAACTGAAAAATTCGACTTCGGTTAAGGGTGCCAAGGTTCGTCCGTTCCGCGCTTGGCTCGACGGCACTTCTGCCAACGCTCCTGCCCAACTTAGCATGCGCATCGACGGCTCTACTACCGGCATCGATGCTATTGATGCCCTCAACGATGCCGAAGCAGAATACTACGACCTCAGCGGCAAGCGTCTTGACGAGCCACAGCGCGGCGTAAACATCGTGCGCATGAAGTCGGGAAAGACAAAGAAGATAGTCATCAAATAACAGAATATTGCATTCACATACTGCTCTTTTCGCTACCATCGCCGCATCAACAGTCTTAGCGCAAATACCGCAAGGCTACTTACTAAAAAAGGACCGCTGTTCTATTAATCAGAACAGCGGTCCTTTTTTTTAGTTATATTGCGTAATGTTGAAATTACTTCATCATCTCGTTGAACTCGTCGAGAGTAACCTCCTTGTTGTTGAGAGTTACAGTAGCCTTGATAGCGGCAGCAAGCTTAACGTCGATAGCACGCTCTACGAAGTTGTCTACAGCCTCGCGCTTCTTGAGGAGCTCGTTAGCGTAGTTCTCTACGTACTCGTCAGGAACGTTGGTCATGCCATACTGAGCGAACTGCATGCGAGCCATCTCGATGGCAGCTGCCTTAACGTCAGCATCCTCAATCTTGATCTCGTTAGCCTTAACGAGCTGCTCCTTGATGAGGTGCCACTTGAGCTGCTTGATGCTCTCTGCGTAGTTCTTCTCTACGAAGTCCTCGCCCTTCTCCTTGTTGTTGAGGAGCATGATGCGCTTGAGAAGTGCGTCTGGCCATGTCAACTCGCCAACCTTCTCCTCGCAGTATGAGCGAACGTCGAGCATGAACTTGTAGTCGGAGTTGGTCTCGAGCTGTGGCTTGAGGCTCTCAGCAATCTTGTTGCGGAATTCCTCCTCGCTCTTCACGTTGCCCTCGCCAAATACCTGGTCGAAAAGCTCCTGATTGAGCTCAGCCTTCTTGAAGCGCTGAATCTCTGTAATCTGGTAGCTGAAGTTTGACTCAAGGTCCTTGGCAACCTCGCGGTCGATCTTGAGGAGTGCTGAAATCTCAGCCTCGCCCTCTGGATAAGCCTTGCGTGGGTTGAAGGTGATGATGTCACCAGGCTTAGCGTTCTTGAAGAGGTCCTTCTGCTCGTCAACCTTGATGTATGAAGGCATAAGAACAGCACCCTCAACAGTGATGCCACCTTCCTTGGTGTTGCCCTCAGCGTCGAGCTCACGGAGATCGCCCTTGAGCATGTCGTTCTGCTCAGCGTCATACTCCTCAGCCTTCTCGTACTTGCCTGCACGGCTCTGGAACATCTCAACCTGCTCGTTGATGAGGTTGTCGTCGGCCTTGATTGTATAGTAGTCAATCTTGTTGCGGCCGTCGAGAGTAACCTTAAACTCAGGAGCTACAGCGATGTCGAATACGAATGTGTAAGGAGCTGGCTTCTCGATGTCAGCCGGAGTCTCCT
>ERZ1026878.1243-NODE-1243-length-15886-cov-15.537806_pt1 | contig 15886 bp, 18 predicted proteins | sample MGYA00380169_ERZ1026878 | MGnify/ENA primary metagenome ERZ1026878 (study PRJEB33269, sample SAMEA4719805) | human gut metagenome | biome: human-associated habitat; feature: organic feature; material: feces | place: Cameroon | collected 2013-10 ...
TGAAGTTCTTTTGTTCTTATGTCCTTTTGTCCTTATGTTCTCCGCGTTAGCGGCAAATCTCATTGAGTGCCACATTCTTCAGCACCCCTCGTCATATTTGCGCCTCACGCAGTGCTATATAGCCTTGCTGCTGCGTCGGCGCGGCACTTGCTGCTGCACCAGTTCACGCCCCAGAGCCACGGCAGTGAACGTCTCCTTTGTCCGTCTTGTCACGCCGTTGCACTTCGGGTGTGCAGTCAAGCACATTATAGCGAAAGTCGCACAGTTCGTCCATAAGGCTGATGGTTTGTTCTGTCAGACCGCCGTTCGTGGTGTTGTCAGTTGCTTGCAGTGCGCCGTCAGTGTCATTGCTCTTGCTTTTTTGCGGTTGGGGTTTTTCTGTGTTTTTAGTTTGTGGTTCCGGGGTATGTCCGATAGCGTCTATCAATTTGTCAACGCCACGTTTCACAATGGCATCAGCATAACGCAGCATTCTGTTAAGCATTCGTTTCATGGTAGTCAATACAATTTGGTTTAGTACAAAAGTAAAGTGCTGCAAAGGTAACACCAAGGCATTGCACCCAACAAAAAAAGTGTACAATTTGTACACAAATATTTGTTCTCTACCCGTATGCCTACATGTAAAAGAGTGCGTGTGTTTTTACTGCCATCTTACACTTTTTGTACGTAACAAGTTGATACACAGCGATTTCAAGAGTGTAAGATAATTTCAAAGTATCTTACACACCCCTACATACATCTTACACACCTCACCCCACTGCCGCACAGCCAATTTGGACGTATGCGGTGGATTATACGGCATAGGAACGTAGAGAAATCTGTCGGAGCAACAGACTTTTCTGCCCCCCTATGCCGTGCTGTCTTCCTCCCGTGCTTGTGCCGTGTGGCAGCGTGTGGGTTGTGTAGGTTGTGTGTAAGTGGAATTTGTAGCATCTTACACTAAGTAAAGCACTGATAATCAACAAATTGCAACACATTAGTGTAAGATGTAAGATACTCGGCAAGTAAAGTTATTGTAGTATGGTAAAGGTCACGCTACCACTAAATGCAAGCATAAAACTCAAGCACAAAACGCTACCTCTAATGGGGGCGACGCGTCCCGCGTCATCAAAGCAAAGGCTCATACACTAAACACAAAAGCTCAGCACTAATTACATGCCCGTATATGAGCCCTTGCTTTAATGCCCGACGCGGGACGCGTCGCCCCCATTAGAGGTAGCGTTTTGTGATGGCGCAGAAAAGTGATAAAGTCAGAAAAGGGTGTGCCAAGGCCCTACATATAAGAGCCTTGGCACACCATTTTACATAATATTGTTTATTGGGTGGGCTACCCCGTCAACTTGTTTGCTAATTCCACCTACGTGCTGGCACAGTCAAAATCACTTGAGCAATTCAACCAGTTTCTCTTCGACCTTCGATATGCCAACCCCGCTGGCCACGATTTTGCCATCGGGACCTATGAGCAATGTGGCAGGTATGGCTGTGATGCCATAAACCTTGCCGGCCACACAATCCCAACCCTTGAGGTCGGAGAGGTGATGCCATGGTAAATCAAGCTTTTTGATGGCATTTACCCACGCAGCCTTATCACCATCGAATGACAAGCCCACCACATCAAAGCCTTTGTCTTTATACTTGTTGTAAAGTGCTTTCAACGCAGGCATTGACTGACGGCAAGGACCGCACCACGAAGCCCAAAAGTCGACGAGCACATATTTTCCCTTGCCCACATACTCAGACAGTTTGTGTGTTTTGCCATCGACATCGGCCATCTCGAGGTCGGTAAACATAGAACCTACAGCCTGACGTTTCCACGCTTGAACTTTGTGCTTTATGTCATCACTTAACTTCGTGCTCATATAAGCAGAATTGCTATTTTCGGCCAAAGCTATCACGTCTTCCTGCTCCATGATGGGACTTACCCGCCACAGGAAGAATGCCGGAAACTTGAACTGCTTGTTTTCAGTGCAACACTGCTTGGTCAAGGCTACCAGTTGCTCGGTGCACTCTTCATTAACTTTTTCAAAACGATCTAACACACTGTCGGGTATTTGCTTGCCTGAGGCGCGCATGGCACGGTACTCGTCACCAAGTTTGATGATTTTGCGCATCGGCACATCGAACTTGGCAGCCCATGCGCTCATGCCTTCATTCTCGGCATTGCCCGTAGCCTTTTCGCTGGTAAAATCTACCTTCACATTGCCTTCGAGCACCACGTTAACGCCTTCGCTTTTATTATAAGTGGCCATTGCAAAGATATTGCCATTGGCATCGCCTTCAAAACGGAACTGGCCATTGCTGACCGTCGTGCTGTCGATATGGGGTGATGCGCCCATAAATTGTAAATACACCTTCTTCACACCATTGGGAACTTGACCACTGACCGTATATCTCTGAGCCATGCTTGGAAGGGCTAATAGCGCACATAGCGCCAATACTGTTCGTTTCATTTTTATGTGTTTAGATTGATTGTTTGCCGATTTATCTTGTGCAAAGATAAACAATGTCGGCCAAAATGCTTACTTTTGTAGCGGAAATAAGGACAAAGGGTGGTTCTAATAATTCTGGAATAGGAATTTGTGTGCTTTCAAAAAGACACTTTCGAGAGCGTGCAAATCACATTTCAGAATCGCAAAACTCTAAAAACAGAATTTTTAGAACCACTCTAAAACTCAAACACGTTAATGGAAAAGAGCGACAGCGTTGTAATAATTCCTACCTACAACGAAAAAGAAAACATTGAGAATATCATACGCGCCGTAATCGGCCTGCCCGAACATGGCTTTCACATTTTGGTCATTGATGACGGATCGCCCGACGGCACCGCAGACATTGTAAAGCGCTTGATGGCCAACGAGTTCAAACACGAATTGCACTTGGTGCAACGCACTGGCAAACTCGGTCTTGGCACAGCATACATTGCCGGTTTCAAATGGGCTTTGGAGCACGGCTACGAATACATATTCGAGATGGACGCCGACTTTAGCCACGCTCCCAAGGACTTGCCCCGACTCTACAATGCTTGCGCCAAAGAAGGGTACGATGTGTCGGTTGGTTCACGCTATGTAAGCGGTGTCAACGTGGTAAACTGGCCCATGGGACGTGTGCTCATGAGCTATTACGCCTCAAAGTATGTGCGCACTGTTACAGGGGTGCCCTTGCACGACACCACGGCCGGATTTGTTTGCTACCGTCGTAAAGTGCTCGAAACTATCGACTTGGACGCCATACGCTTTAAGGGATATGCCTTCCAAATCGAAATGAAGTTTACGGCTTACAAACTCGGGTTCAAAATCAAGGAGGTGCCCGTGGTATTTGTCAACCGCGAACTCGGCACGAGCAAAATGAGCGGTGGCATATTCAGCGAAGCACTGTTCGGTGTAATGCGCCTGCGATGGGCCGCCATGACGGGAGGCATCAAAGCCAAAAAATAACTTGCTAACTATAGGGTGGTTCTAAAAATTCTGTTTTTAGAGTTCTGCTATTCTGAAATGTGATTTGCACTTCTGATAGCGCACAAATCACTATTTCAGAATTATTAGAACCACCCTATAATGTGCCAATGCGACAATTTGTTTTACCGCATTGGCACATTGTTAAATATAGACTTATGCACTTCAGAACTCAAATTAAGAATGCTACTATCATAAACGAAGGCCGCCAATTTGTGGGCACGCTCGTTATTGATGATGACCGCATCGACGAAATACTTGAAGGCCATGATGCCGAACCTGCCATTCCGGTTGACGAGTCGATTGACGGCACCGGCTGCTACGTGCTGCCGGGTGTGATAGATGACCACGTACACTTTCGTGACCCCGGACTGACAAAGAAGGGCGATTTCTGCTCAGAAAGCCGTGCTGCTGCGGCAGGTGGTGTGACTACGATTTTTGACATGCCCAACTGCGTGCCTCAAACCACCACCCAAGAGGCATTTGACGAGAAATGGAAAATTGCAGCCTCAAAGAGTGTAGTCAACTATGGCTTGTTCTTTGGCGCCACCGCTGGCAACGCCTACGAGCTGGCCCATCTTAATCCACGCAAGGTGGCCGGCATCAAACTCTTCATGGGTTCGTCAACTGGCAATATGCTGGTTGACAACGAAATAGCCCTGAAGGCTATCTTTGAAAATGCCAAACTGCTGATCATGACTCACTGCGAGAATTCTGCCATCATAAATGAAAACATGAAGGCGGCACAGGCACAATATGGTGCGGACCCAAGCGTGGAACACCACCCCGAAATACGCAGCGAAGAGGCTTGCTACCAATCAACGGCACTGGCTGTGCGCCTGGCCCGCGAGAATGGGGCACGCTTGCACGTGGCACACTTGTCAACTGCAAAAGAGCTCGAACTCTTTGCTCCCAACGACCCACTTATTACGGCCGAAGCCTGTGTGGGACACCTGCTATTCTGCGACGAGGACTATGCACGACTCGGCTCACGCATCAAGGTAAACCCTGCCATCAAGACCAAAGCAGACCGCGATGCACTGCGCGCCGCACTGTCGTCAGGCAAGATCTACACCATTGGCACCGACCATGCGCCTCATTGCATGGCCGACAAAATGGGAGGTTGCGCAAAAGCGGCATCGGGCATGCCCATGGTGCAATTTTCACTGGTTTCGATGCTCGAACTTGTTGACAAAGGCTTGCTCACCCTTGAACGCCTCGTAAAACTGATGTGTCACAACCCGGCCGATTTGCTGCAAATCGAAAACCGCGGCTACCTGCGCGAAGGATATAAGGCCGACATTGTCATGGTGCGCCCACACAGACCATGGACACTCACCCCGAACCGCATTCAGAGCAAATGCAACTGGAGTCCGCTTGAAGGGCACACCTTCCATTGGCGTGTTGAACGCACCTTCTGCAATGGGTTCCCCATCTTCAACCGCGGTCATGTAACGGACGAGAAATTCCGTGGGCAGGCTGTATGCTACAACAGATAACCATCGAATACAACACAAGCAAAGCTACGCAACAAAAAACTACACTCCTATTTATTATGCTGTACAAAATATATCAACTCTGCATAGCACTCCCCATCATTTTTGTAGCCACAGTCATCACTGCTTTAGTTACAATAATAGGCGGTTTGTTCAACGCCCATGTGTTTGGCTACTACCCCGGAAAGATATGGTCGCGCCTTACTTGCCGTGTGCTGCTACTGCCCATCAAGGTTGAGGGCCGCGAAAATATCGACCACAACCAAAGCTATGTGTTTGTGGCCAACCACCAGGGACCAATGGACATCTTCCTTATATATGGCTATCTGAACCGCAACTTTAAGTGGATGATGAAAAAGGCTCTTCGCAAAATGCCACTCGTTGGATATGCCTGCGAAAAGGCACGCCACATCTTTGTAGACAAATCTGGCCCCAAAGCTATCAAAGAGACCATTGAGAATGCACGCCACACGCTACAAGGAGGCACCTCGCTCGTAGTGTTTCCCGAGGGCGCACGCTCCTTTACCGGCCACATGGGCATATTCAGAAAAGGTGCATTCCAACTGGCCGACGACCTGCAACTGCCCGTTGTGCCTGTTACCATTGACGGTTCTTTTGATGTGCTTACCCGCATGGCCGGACTCAACTTTGTCAACCGGCACGCCATGCGTTTGGTTATTCACAAGCCCATATATCCCACATCGCACAGCCCCGAAGATATCAAAACTACAATGAATGAGGCTTACAATGTGATCATGTCGGCACTGCCCGAAAAATATCAAGGTTACGTTAAGAATGACGACCAGTGACCGACGTCACGCTATAAAGTGTACGAGTCAACGTATGACACTTGCAGAATAGACACATTTAACAAACACGCGAAAGAGCGCAATAGTCCCAACATGAAGCCCTTTTATTATGGTGCTTCAAAATGGGCCATTGCGCTCTTTCGGTGTTTATGAGGCTATAACACGCCACACAACTTAATATACGCACCAATCATAAAGTCCGTCAAGCAACGACTGCAAGGCAACCTTGTCACCACTACGCTCAACAATCCTTAGCAGGCGAGCCATAATCGAAGGTTTGGTCACACGGCATATAACAGGAGCGAAATGATCTTCATAGCGCAGATTTTCAGCCCCCCATTGCGCAAAGAACTCATTAAACCTAAACGAAGCATGACCATACGCATAGTCCAACACAAAATCAAGTATCATAGAATGCAAGGTTGACGGGCGCGGATTGTGCAACTGCATGTATTCACGAAGCAAGCCACACACCCTTCCGTCGCTAACCTTAAATCCCTGCCGGCGCAAATACCTGCATATAACCCAGCCATAAGCGGCATGATACACAGGGTGCACATTTTGCGGCGTACACTCCATGGCGTGTACGATGCTCATAGCTTTAGTTGGTTGGGTCTTGGATATGCGCTCCGCATAGTCTACCGCTGCAGCATGCGGCATGTGTTTTAGCAGCAAATTGTCATAACACTTGCGCCCTATGCCCTCCTCATCAATCATTGTGCGCAACAGATACTTCATGCACACAAAACATTTTGCCGCCACCTCGCCACCCCCGTCCGTAACCAAAGCCATTTTACACATGTCGTATATAACCCAAAAGAGCGACATTTGGGTCCATTCTGTGTCCATGAAGTGCAAATTGTCAAGCGCCGCATCAAGTGCCGCCTGCCAATGCCCCTTCCGGCGCAAATCGTTTACATGATTGATTGACATGGCAAGTTAGTGTTCAAAATTACTATATGCGATGCGCAGGTGCTATCCCAAAAACGGAATGTAAGTGCTTTAGCGCATCTATTACCTTTGTTTCCGGTCACATAACCCGCTATGTTCCTTCAAACAAGGATAATTTCAACTATATGATTGTGTAAAGATAGGAAAAACGCTCCTAACTGCCTATTACCTGTGCGCATTATCTCAAAAGTTGCACAATGAATGCCCATTCTACTGCCGTCTGCCGTAATAGATAGCGTGCTTTTTGCCAACTACGTTTTACAAAGAAACGCATCAAGATAAAATAATGTCAATTTGTACAACATTTTTGAGAAAAAAGCAGCCGAAACATTTGCATGGATTGAAAAAGTCCGTACCTTTGCATCGATTAAAAAAGGCAATTGATTGTTTTACTTAAAATTTTAACAAACACAATGAAAAAGTTAGTTTTCATGTTCGTAGCTTTCGCAGCTATCTCTTTCGCTTCATGCGGTAACAAAACTTCTGACGCAGCTGCTGCTGATTCAACTGCTGATTCTTCAGTTGTAGACAGCACTTCTACTGACTCAACTAACGCTGACTCAGCTAACGCTGACTCAACTGCTACTGTTGATTCAACTGCTGCTCAGGCTTGAGAGCCAGCTGCTTAACTAAAGAAGTTTAGCTAAGCGAACTCGCTACAACAACGAGAGAAACTGAAACCTGTAACACCGCGTGTTGCAGGTTTTTTTGTGCACCTATACAAACTCAAGGGGAGAACATGGCAAACTCACGCATTGTGCGATGGCCATATTCTCTCCCTTAGTTTTTCTGTAAAGCCACCCTATTACAGGGCAAATAGGTGTTCAGAATTATTATAGGGTGGTTCTAAAAACAGAATTTTTAGAACCACCCTACAACAGCTGGTTGCATGCGCTACTGTGCAAGCCAATGATCTATCAGGTGACGTGCCAAACTCACCTCGCCTGGTATGGCCGGCATGTTGTCGCGCGAATACCAACCGCCCTTGTTGAGTTCAGACCGCTGCAACTGTATGTCGCCACTGTCATATTCAGCTATAAAGCCAACCATCAGTCCACAAGGATAAGGCCACGGCTGCGACGCAAAATAGCGAATGTTCTTCACCTTTATGTGCGTTTCCTCCCACACCTCGCGATGCAAGCACTCCTCAAGCGTTTCGCCCGTTTCTACAAATCCGGCCACAAGCCCAAGATAATCCTTTTTGAACTTGTTGCTTTGCACCAACAATATCTCCTGATTATCATGACGCGTAACAGCCACAATAATGGCTGTAGCCAGTGCCGGCCATACCTCCTTGCCACAATTTGTACAACGCTTTGATATGTCGGTATGTAATTTCATAGGCGCGCCACACACCCCACAAAACTTTGTGGTTTGGTCCCAATACAATATTTCACGCGCCTTACCCGCCATATTGTAGAGCGATGCCGGCAACACATCAAACGAGGCACGCAAGGGCACCATCTGCCATTCGTCGCCAAGCACAGGCGTGTCGAGTCGCGCTGTAAAACAAGCATGACCATTCAAATCGGGCAAATGATGCAAATGCTGCCACGCCTCCAAGCGTATTGGCGGCTCGTCACGCAATGGCACATCACCGCCCGACGTCAACAACAATTCGTCCTGACAAAACAAAAAATAGTAATTCATCAAAATACCATTTAAGTTAATAGCAAGAGGCGGGCCTGTTCATCATCACAATGAATAGCCCGCCTCATAAGCTTGTTTATTCTAATCCGATAATATTACAAACCAAGGCTCTTTTTTACAGCCTCAATCTTTTCGTGTGCATCAGCCACAGCGCCCGCATAGCACTTCGGACATTGCATTGTGCCCTTTACTTCAACATAGAACTTGATCTTAGGTTCAGTACCCGAAGGACGAACGCTCACCTTGGTGCCATCTTCAGTATACCACTGCAGCACATTGCTTGGCTCGGGGAAGTCAACGGCATCAAGTGCTTTCTCTGTGCCATCGGCATCAAATTCCTTCAATGCCTCATAATCCTTGGTGCACACCACGCGCGAACCAGCTATTTCGGCAGGACGGTTAACACGGAAGTTTTCCATCATAGCCTTTATTTCGTCGGCACCAGTCTTGCCAGGCTTAACCACATTGATGGTTTTGTTTACTGCCAAGCCGTATTCCAAATATATCTCCATGAGCACATCGTACAGTGTCTTGCCCTGATCCTTTGCCCAAGCGCAAATTTCAGCAAGCAGCGAGCAAGCCGATACAGCGTCCTTGTCGCGGCAGAAGTCCTCAGCCAAGAAACCGTAGCTCTCTTCACCACCGCCAATATACTGCAATTTGCCTTCGTTCAGACGAATTAAACGTGCAATCCACTTAAAGCCTGTGTAGCAGTCAAACATCTTAATATTATTTTTGTCTGCAATAGCTTTAATAAGTTCAGTGGTCACAATCGTCTTTACAATAAAGTCGTTAGGCTGCATCTTGCCTTGAGCCTTGCGGTTCATGATGATATAATAAAGGAATATCATGCAAGTCTGGTTACCATCAATCAGCACCCACTCGCCCTTATCGTTCTTGCAAGCCATGCCCACGCGGTCAGCATCAGGATCCGAAGCCATCACTATGTCAGCATCGATGCGCTTAGCCAAATCAAGTGCCATTGTAAGAGCCTCACCATTTTCGGGGTTAGGACTCTTCACTGTGGGGAAATTGCCATCCTTCACCATTTGCTCAGGCACGCAATGCACATTCTCAAAGCCCCAAAGCTTCAACGAATCCGGAATAAGCATCATGCCCGTACCATGCAGCGGCGTATACACAATCTTCAAGTCCTTTTGACGCTTGATAGCCTCGGGGTCAATGCTCAATGTGTGTACCTTGTCAAGATAAATCTTGTCAATATCCTTGCCAATAATCTGGATGAGTGCCGGATTGCCCTCAAACTTGATATCCTCAACCTTCACCTTGTTCACCTCGGCAATAATGCCCTTATCGTGTGGAGCAAGCACCTGCGCACCATCGTCCCAATAAGCCTTGTAGCCATTATACTCCTTCGGATTGTGGCTGGCGGTCAAAATGATACCGCTCTGACAACCAAGGTGGCGTATGGCAAACGACATTTCGGGGGTTGGGCGCATGTCCTCAAACAAATACACCTTGATACCATTTGCTGAGAATATGTTGGCAGCAGTTTCGGCAAACAAGCGGCTGTTATTACGGCAGTCGTGTCCTACAACCACGCTAATTTCATCGCGGTCCTTGAAATTGATATTAAGGTAGTTTGACAAGCCTTGTGTGGCTGCACCAACAGTATAGATGTTCATGCGGTTTGTTCCAGGGCCCATAATGCCACGCAAACCACCAGTACCAAACTCAAGCGTTTTGTAAAAAGAATCGATAAGTTCGGTCTTGTCTGAATTTTCTACCATGGCCTTTACGGCCTTCTTGGTCTCGGCATCGTAGCAGTCAGAATCAATCCACTGCTTTGCCACCTGCTCACACTGAGCTACAAGCTGATTATCCATAATTGAAATATTTGCATAAACAAGCGGCCGGCTGCTGCCATGCCGCCATTTTTTGTTTGCTATTATTACGACGAGTAGGCTTCAAGTGTATACCACAAAAGTACATTCTGCGCAAAAGCTGCGCCCACCTACTTACAAAATAAAAAAATGAACCTGTATTACTAATCCTGCCCAAGCACTACTTCATAGGCAGCACTTCAATCCAATAGTCATCAGGATCGTTAATGAAATAGAGTCCCATCTCTTCGTTCTCGAAGCACACGCACCCCATTTCTTTATGATAAGCACGCACCGCATCATAATCACCAGGCACACGCAGGCAAATGTGCGATTCGTTGTCACCCAGTTCATAGGGTTCTTTGCGGTCACGCAACCAAGTGAGTTCTAACTTGAAATCACTCAATTCGTTTTTCAAATACACGATTTTGAACGCACCGTCCGGCCCTTCAATCTCACCACAAGGTTTAAGACCAAGTGCCTTGCCATAAAACTCTATGCTGCGCTTCAAATCGAGCACATTGATGTTGAAATGATCAAATTTAGCTGTTACTTCCATTGCAGTCTGAATTGATACTTTGGTTTGTTTACAAAGGTACGAAAAAAACTCTGCAAACAAAGTGGCGCATGAATAATTTAGCAGTAATTTTGCAACAGCACAAAACTAAAAAACTACATCATTATGCTTGACACCATTATCTTTGATTTGGACGGCACACTGCTTGACACATTGGACGACCTTGCAAACAGCGTGAACTACGCGCTGCGTACACACCGACTGAAAGAACGTTCCATCAAAGACATTCGACGTTTTTTGGGCAACGGCATCAGATATTTGATGACAAACGCCGTCGACAATGCCGTAACGGGTGATGATTTTGAAACGGTGTTCCAAACATTCCGCACACATTATGTGGCACACTGCCTGGACACCACACGCCCCTACCCCGGCATCATGCAACTGCTTGAAACACTCAAATCAAAGCAAATAAAAATGGCCATCGTATCGAACAAGCTGGACCCCGCTGTACAAGAACTGGCCGAACGCTTTTTCAAAGGATACATTGACTCCGCCGTGGGCGAAAGCAAAACCGTGCGCCGCAAGCCCAACCCCGACGCCGTGCTTAAAGCCATGCACGATTTAGGCACTACGGCCGACCATGCCATATACGTTGGCGACTCCGAAGTTGACCTTGAAACAGCCAAAAATGCCGGACTGCCATGTGCCTTGGTCACCTGGGGGTTCAGAGACGAGGACTTTTTGCGCTCACTACCACTACAACGCGACACACATTTTATCAACCAACCTGCCGAATTACTCAAACTTGTATGAACAGGCATCTGCCTACCACAATACAAATTATACAGACTGACACGCTGCAAAATAGGCTCGTAATGGCTGCAAAACAGTAAAATCGCGCCTTAAAACGCAGAAAAACGCAGTAAAAACAACTAAATTAACATATAAATTCGCCATTGTCGTAGACTGTCACATTTCATACGTTCCTTTGCATCACGATTTTGAAAGCAGCCTAAGCGCACTTTCCAACAAGCTGCTACATAAAACAACTCATAAAATACACAGCCATGCAAAAGAACAATTTGACACTTCACAACGCAGCCAATCCCGAGTGGAAACTCATCAGTCTGCTTACGCTTGCCACTCTCACACAATGGCTTAAGCGCACAAGCGCCATACAGACACTAAAGAAATGCTACGCCGACATCATGGGCATTAAACTGACATCAGAACAAACCGTTTACGTGTCGTATGCACAGATTGCAAGCGTGCTTACGCTCATGCCATTCAACATCAATCTGGGCTGGCGCGCCCTCTTCTTTATGTGCTTCTGCATTATGGTCAAGCAGTCGGGCATTACACAAGCCATTCACGACGACGGCGCATAACTTTGCTATCACAACACATCACAGGCCCGGGTATGCACTTATCTTAAATGTCGGAGAGCATACCCGGGCCTGTAATAAATAGGCGTTCATACTTGGTGTTCGCTGTCCGGTGAAACGGAACGTTAACATGCGAACAGACTCAAGCACTTAACGCTACCTCTAATGGGGGCGACGCGTCCCGCGTCGGGAAAATGCAATGTTTATACACTAAATAAAGGCTCACAGACGGCACAAATTACACGTCTGTCTGTGAGCCTTTACCTAAATTCCCGACGCGGGACGCGTCGCCCCCATTAGAGTTAGCGTGTAGTGGTAGCGCTTAATGCTTGAGTACGTTCGCATGTCTACGTTTTACCAGATGGCAATAAAACTCATGCTATAAAGAGAGGCCCATTGTCACCCTGCAAAACACTTGCACATATTGAAAAAACGGGAGAAGCACTTATGTGCATTCTCCCGTTATACTTTCGTATTGAGCTGTAATGTGCTTATCGGCACTAATTACTTAGCCTTAGCTACGATGGCCTTGAAAGCCTGAGGATTGTTTACAGCGAGGTCGGCGAGCACCTTACGGTTGATCTCGATACCAGCCTTGTGCAAACCACCCATGAGCTGTGAGTAAGAAAGACCTTCGAGACGAGCTGCAGCGTTGATACGCTGAATCCACAAAGCACGGAAATTGCGCTTTTTGTTACGACGGTCGCGGAAGGCATAAGTCAGACCCTTTTCCCAAGTATTCTTGGCTACGGTCCAAACATTCTTGCGGGCACCATAGTAACCGCGAGTGAGTTTGAGAATTCTCTTACGCTTAGCTCTTGAAGCTACGTGATTTACTGATCTTGGCATTTTGTTGTTACATTTTGGAAGTTAGCGTCGGCTGCCACATTATATTTTTAGTTGCATGACAGACGAACTTGGAAGCTGAACATCCGGTTAGACTTTAATGTGAAAGATTAAAAGGTTTGGATTGCTCCTTTACAGTTAAACCCGCTAAGAGGATTAACGGAGGCAGAGGAGTTCGCGAACCTGACGGCGGTTAGTGCTGTCGATGATAGCTACGTGGTCAAGGTTACGCTTCTGCTTCTTAGTCTTCTTAGTCAGAATGTGACTGTGGTAAGCATGACGTCTTTTGATCTTACCCGTTCCAGTGAGAGCGAAACGCTTCTTTGCACCAGAATTAGTCTTTACTTTTGGCATTTTCTTTTGTTGTTTTATTGTTAATATATCACTGCGGCTACGTGAGATACCGAACGTAGCGCGCGAGCTATTCAGTTATTGCTTCTTTTACCCGAGTGCTAAGATTAGAAATCCTCGCCCTCAACAAAAGGACCAGTATACTCTTTCTTAGCCTTCACTTGAGGAGCCTTCTTTGCAGGCTTTGGAGTCTGTTCTTCCTGAGCCTCACTGGCATCGGCCACAACCTCAACCTTTTTGGGGGCTGCAGTCTTTTTAGGCGCGATAAAAAGTATCATGCGCTTACCCTCAAGCACAGGCATTTGTTCAACTTTGCCATATTCTTCAAGGTCATTGGCAAAACGGAGCAGAAGCACCTCGCCCTGTTCCTTGAACAATATTGAGCGGCCACGGAAGAATACATAAGCCTTTACCTTGTCACCCTCAGACAAGAACTCCTTGGCATGCTTCAACTTAAAATTGTAATCATGCTCATCAGTTTGCGGTCCGAAGCGAATTTCCTTCACCTCTATTTTAACCTGCTTGGCCTTGAGTTCCTTCTGGCGCTTTTTCTGCTGATAGAGGAACTTTGAATAGTTGATCAAGCGACATACAGGCGGAACAGCATTGGGGGAGATCTCTACGAGGTCAACACCCTTTTGCTGCGCAAGCTGAATGGCCTGACGCGTGGGCATTACTTCAGATTCTACATCATCACCTACAATACGTACCTCGCGGCAACGTATCTGTTCGTTAATGCGATGCTGTGGCTTGTTGTTATTGCGGTCGCGGCGATTATTCTTCTGCGGTGCTGGCATTAAATGAGTATTTGAGTTTATAAGTTTACGAGTTGACAAGTGAACGAGCGATTTTTCACGCGCCACGTATCCTTGTAGACTTTCAACTTTCTTTTATTTTAGTTTTTATCGGCTGCAAATTTACACCTTCTTTTTTGAATATCAAAGCATAACTATGTTTTTTACACGTATTTTTCATCACGTCGTTACAAAATAAGGCCTTTACCTTTGTCTTTATAGCAAAGACGGGCATAGAGAAAATGCTTGAACCCCCCTTACAAACACGTAATTTCTGCAAGCATGAACCAACTCCGTCATAAGGCAAAATTTTCCACCCCCAGAAAAAAGGGGGCGGAAGATTTTAGTTATGAATCCACTCTAAAAAGCCCATCCTGCGACAAACTCATTTAAGCATTTCTTGCGTTCAAATATTATATTGGAGCCCTATTTTTGATATTGGTATCATTTTTACACCGCGAAAGCACGCTTTTTATCACGAAAGGCAGCAAGAACAAGATAAATATGCGTTTGACTAATACACCGAATTTTCTTCATACTTCAATATCCTTGTAATACTTTTGTACGTAAACATACTTATATATCATCATAAGCGTCATAATCTTCATCGAATTCATCGGCATCTTCATACTCCTCATATTCTCCGATCATTTTTTTGTTGACGGCATCTTCAAAATTGAACATAACACTTCTGTTTATTATTAAAATTGACACTTCGCCGCCAGGCACAGCAAACTTAGAACTATATAAGCATTTCTGATTTTCTGTCGCTTCCAATTCGTCACCACAACCCTCGTAATAAGGGTCACAAAATTTACGTAAATCAGTTGTCGGTTCTCCATATTTTTTTATATAGAGTTCTCTAACTTTCAGATATTTACTCTTCAAAGACTCCCAAGAACACTCTTGGTCTGTAACAAGAATTACAGAATAGACTTGATTCAATTCTTCACTTCCGCCTACATATGCCTTAACTTTTAACCCAGCAAAACTTCCGGTAAGAGCTTCTCCATCATTTTCGAAGCCTGCATTTATGATCTTCGCTCTTACTTTTTCTATTGACCCATTTAATGGAACCCCCTTGAACGTAATATGTCCCTCGTCATCAGGACTGTCCGTTAACAGGGCCTCGTACTTTTCATTTATTTTCTCCTCAAATTCTTCCAATTCATCTTTTAGTTTTAAGGCATAAACATCGATAAAGTGTTCCATTATACTGTTTACATAATCTGCCTGCCCATCATAATATCTAAAAATGCGAACCAAACCTTTAAGCCCTTTCTCTCCTTCATTGTCAATAAAAGGTGCAATATAGATGAGACAAGGCGCATTTTCGCCATCCGTGAATTCCTTTACTTCAAGGGTGCACTCCCTCGAAATATATCCAATACGCTTTCCACTGTCATGGAAAATAGCAATTGCATTAGGATCATATTCATTGTTAGGTTCGGCTTTTAGATAACCGCCTTCTATTGAATACTCTGTATAATTATCAAAGTCAACATAGAAAGACAATCCTGATATTCTTGCTTCAAGAGAATCTTTGTCCATGTCTCCAGTCATGTCGTTTTTGTCAAAAGCGACAGAAAAACTTAAAGAAATACTACTTTTCATATTCTTAGTTTGATGAATTTGATGACGCACGAAAGCAATCATCTCGATAACATATCGATAATGGAACTTCTACTATTATGTAAACTTAACGCAAAAGCGTGAGACTCCACACTTGTCCGCCACTTATTCTTGGTCGTAGGAAACCATTGCTTGATGACGAACAGATAGAATCTC
>ERZ1026878.1246-NODE-1246-length-15835-cov-14.249049_pt1 | contig 15835 bp, 11 predicted proteins | sample MGYA00380169_ERZ1026878 | MGnify/ENA primary metagenome ERZ1026878 (study PRJEB33269, sample SAMEA4719805) | human gut metagenome | biome: human-associated habitat; feature: organic feature; material: feces | place: Cameroon | collected 2013-10 ...
TTGTCAATTATTGCAAATACTATGAATCGACCCAAATATGTCATGAATCGACCGTAGAGGACGGGTTGCACCCCCAGAAAATACTATCCGCCAAAAGAACAGAATAAAAATTATTTTTACTTCACCTGTCGTATTCAGATGCAAAACGCTGCATAGAGCGGTACTATCTTTTTGTTATTTTCAAATGCGAAGTTTTTTGCAGAGAGTTTGATGGCATATGCAGGCTTATAGGTATCCATGTAGACCTTTAAGCTCTTTGCTCTGGTATTGTCGGCAGATTTCACTTCAATCGGGATCAGCTGCCCGTCACGCTGAATAACAAAATCTATCTCCGCACCACGCTCAGACTCCCAATAGTAAGTATTGTAACCATTGATGGAGAGCTGTACATTGACGTAATTCTCCGTCATACCGCCCTTAAAATCATTCAATTCTTCAACCATATACAGAATATCATTGGCCGCCAGATCCTTCTTGGCACAAAGCAGCCCCAAATCCGAAACATATATCTTAAAAGCGTCGATATCACGATAATTTTCCAAAGGCTTTTTAATCTGCTCTACCTTATAGACCTGTGATACGATTCCGGACAGACAGAGCCATTCTATGGCATTCTCAAATTCAGACGCCCGCCCTCCTTTTTTCATCAGCTTATACTGAAAACGGGTATTTTTCTTCGAAAGCTGAACAGTAATATTGTCATAGGCAAGCCTGGTCTTCTTGATTTCATTCAGATTATTATACTTACTCATGTCGTTGAGATAACTTGCAAGAATGGTATCCTGTATATGGCGGATCAGGATATAGTCCCTTGTCTGGGCAAACTGCATCACACACTCCGGCATCCCGCCTGCTACAAGATACTGCCGGTAAAGCTGCATAGCCGCATCGTGGAGTGCCGCCGGCATCGGCTGATCTGTTGCAAAGCACCTTTTGATCTGCTGCACAAGATCTCCCTCACCCATAGCGATCATAAATTCCTCCATATCCATGGGATACAGGGTTTTCATATCCACCTTGCCCACAGGGAACGAGAACTTTTCCCTGTTGACAGCCACACCTAACAGGCTGCCCGCAACAATGATATGATAGTCCGGAGCGCTCTCGTTAAAATATTTCAGAGAAGTCAGAGCCCTTTCGCAAAGCTGCACCTCATCAAATACAATCAGCGTTTTTTCTTTTACGATGGTCTGACCCGCAATATGAGACAAAATGGGGATCAGATAATCAGGACTGATGTTTTCTTCAAATGTTTCATTCAATTTAGGATCTGTTTCAAAATTGAAATATGCCACATTCTCATAGTGAGTTCGTCCGAACTCTAAAATGGAGTAGGTTTTTCCCACCTGTCTTGCCCCTTGCAAAATAAGGGGTTTACGATGTTCACTTTCTTTCCACGTTTCTAAGAAGTCCATAATCTTTCTATACATCATTCGTCCTCCATAAAGCTTCTGAGTATAGCATAATCCAAATTCATGTAAAAATCAAATGTTTTTAATTCTAATTTTGCATTATATTGCATGAATGTTTTTATGTTTTAAACATTTTTCTACATGTTTATTACTTTTCTACCTTTTTCTACCTTTTCTACCTTTACCACCATAAGCTATATTCCCATAGAGAAACGTGTGCCGCAAAATGCACAAAAAGCCCCGCCGCAGAGTTTTATCCCTGCGGTAGGGCTTCTGTATTACTTAGTTTTTCTTAGTTCTTCTTTCTTCTTGCCAGCATTCCAGCGAGTCCGGTCAGGGATATCGCAAAGAGCGTCAGCCAGATACCGAAGGGATCTCCGGTCGCCGGAACCTTGTCCAGTTCCTGGGACTGTTGATTGCCAGCGGTATTGGCAGCCGCACCTGCCGTATTACCGCTGTCATTGTTGCCGCTGTTATCGCTGCCATGATTACTGTCATTATTGTTGTTATTACCACTGTTATTGCCGGAGGTATTCGCTGCGACCGTAAAGTTAGTACCTGCGATACCATTGTTCCAGACGATAGCAAAGGTATGACTGCCTGTAGCTAATGTCTTAAGGTATTCTGCCTTCAGGGTGATAATGGTAGAGCCTTCTTTTTTGTCGTAGTTAGCAGGATCGATGACTTTTCCGTCTACCTTTACAGCACGGAACCTGTTATATTCGCCGTTTCCGCGGATCACAACAGTACCCGTGGTATTCTGTGTCCAGGAGCTGCCTGCTCCGTCGATAATCCGGTATTCCGGTGAGATATAGATCGTCACATTGACAGTGACATTTTTATAGTTCTCCGAGGTAATGGTCACAGGCACGGTCACCTTATTGTCAATATTGGCTATCGTCAGTGCTGACAATGTAAACTTCATAAGACCGGTCGCATCTATCGTAAGATCTCCGGTGAGAATTCCGTTGTCATCGGTATATGTGCCGGGTGCATAGTTGGTTGCTCCCGGTACAAGCTCCGCTAAGCTGATGGTCTGTGCGCCTGTCTTCGTGTACTCGAAGAATTCTGTAACATCCCCTACTGTAAGATCCGCCTTCCCAATGGTCAGTGTACCGGCTGTGATTTCTGCCTTGGTGTAGTTCTTGCCTTCCACTACGGACAGGATTACCTGATAGGTTCCGGCGTTGGCAGGTGCTGTTTCACTTTTGGTATAGGTAGTACCGGAGATACCCTCGTAGCATACCGTTACATCGCCCATGTCGATCACACCGTTCTTAGTCTTCGCAGTCACTTCTTTCGGTTTGCCGTCGTAGGTCTGCTTTTGGGAAAGATCCGGAGTCACGTCAAAGTTATCCAATGCAGGAGTCGCCCTGGTAATCTTCCAGGTCGTGGTCGCTGTTCCGGTATAATTGCCCTTACCAGCGATGGTCAGAGTAATGGAATCATCCACATTGATCTGTTTGTTACTGTTATTTACAATGTCATAATCATTAGCAGTTAATGGCACCTGGTTAAGAGTTACGAATGTAATCTGCACCTCCTGCATCAGACCGGTATATTCCAGACTGTCTGCCTGTAATTTAATGGCTGCCCCTTTAATGTCCTTAGGACTGATCGTGAATGTCCTGCTTGCGGTTCCCGTGTAGTTTCCTTTTCCGGTGATGGTCAGGGTCGCTGTATCCTTGCCCGCATTGATATTCTTGTCGTAGATGAAGTCAAAGTCTGCGCCGGAAGTCAGTATAGTATTGCCATCCGTCACAACAGGTTGCGGTGTAATATCATTGCCGGTGTATGTCTCATCAGCAATCGCTCCAATCATGTCCGCGGTAACAGCCTTCGGAGAAATGGTAAAGTAGTATGTCACCTCGCCGGTATAATTCTCGTTGCTGTCAGCTACTTTATAAGTCACCTTGTAAGTACCTGCATCCTTGGGTGCAGTGGGGCCGTTGTAAGTCGTATTGCCTGTACCCTCATACAGCACTTCCAGTTCGTTTGCAGGAACGTTGCCGCCGGTAACCAGCAATGTACCGGTAGGCTGAATCACACCGCCGTCATAAGTCTTGTTCGTATAGGTCAGACCGTCGATCGTAACCGTCATCTTGTCCGTAGGATGGAAGGTCAGGGTTGCCTCAATATTCTCGTAGTTTGTGGAAGAAATGATAACTTTACATGTCTGGTCGGTCGTGGAGGTAATGTTCGCCGCAGTGATATAGGAAATTTTTCCAGCATCTTGATCTAATGTCAACGGATTCATCACATCACTGTCGAAACTACCATTAACATTGGAAATCACAGCGCCTTCGGGTACCGCTTCCTCCGGGAAAAAGTCTGCCGCCGTCAAAGTACCGGTCTGCGCGGTGCTACGTTTCTTTATAATAGTTACCTTTTTTTCGACAGTACCGTTATAAGCACCTTTATTAATGGTAAATGTCGTACTTCCGCTGACATTATAGTTTCCACCTGCTACATCCGTAATTGTTACAGTAGCGGTGCCAGCATTGATATTATCTGCATAGGAAACACTATACTCACTGGCAAGAATCACATTTGCTCCGTCCTTTACAACCACAGTCGGTTTCTGCGCCGTACCATTGTAGGTTACGGGAGTCATGACTTCAATGGTCGGAGTGGTAACCGTCTTCTCTTTAATGGCATAGATGACCCATGCGGATTGATTCCCCATCCTAATTTCAGCCCGATAAGTGCCGGCATCCTTAGGTACGCCTTCCATCTCCTCGAATGAACCTCCGGTCTGTTTCTGATAGACAATCTTAGGCACATCAGGGAATTCCTCACCAGTAGCGTTATCACTGACTTTTACAGTAGCCACCTTATCGCTACCACTGTAGGTCAAAACCGTCGGTGCAGTAACCTTATAGGTGGCAGCAAAATCACTTTCCAAATTACAGCCATCAGCGCTGCACGTTACTTTGATCGTATCGTCGCCGCCTGTGGTGTATGTCCAGCTGTGCTGATGAAGTCCCATGTACAGATTGCCCTTCTCATCCTTGGTGACTACGTATTTCTGATCGCTTGTATCTGGAGTGAATATCTGTGCATAATCCAGCTCGGAATTCGTCGCACCGGTGGCAATCTTGATGTTTGCATTCGCTGAAGGTTTAGTGAATGTTGAGATGCCTATCTGGGCATTCGATGTCAGGCTTTTATCAATACTGATGACTGATTTGCCGAGCAGTACGAGATTCTTCGTTGTATTGTTAATGACCTTTGCATCACCACCAATTGCTAGCGAATAGTAAGACGAACCATCTACTCCGATTGTATTACCGGTAATGCTGCCTCCGAAAAGCTCCACGCTAGAATTATTGCTATATACTCCATAATCGCCTCCCTGAATCGTACCTCCATACAGACAAAGCTGTGCAGCATTCAACCTTACAACGAACGATGGATTTGTTTCGCTATGATTATCTATTATTTCTATTTTCCCCGAATGACCTGTGCTGCAATCACAAACCGCAAGCTTGTGCGAATTTATATCAAAGACACTATTATATAATTTTGTAGAAATTGTATGTCCGTTCAGACAGATATTTACATCGCCGCTAATCTCAATAGATCCGTTGAGTGTAATATCAGCAAACAGATAATAATTGCCCGCTGGAAGAGTATATTTATTATACGTGGACTTCTTTACTCCTTTTCTACCATATTGCAGTATCTGGTTCTCGCTGTCATAAGTCAAAGGTATCCACAGGGTATTGTCATGATCTTCCTCTGTACAGCCCGTCTTACCGCAAAAGGCATGCTCGTGCAACGTACCATTCATAAAAACAATGCTGTTTCCTATTAATTTCGATGCATAGCCATTATCACTATGAAAGCGTTCCGCATCCGTATCCTTCATTTGGTAGGAACTTTTGCCTTGCGCCACAACCTTATAGTCTCCCTCGCTAATTTCATTTGTACTTACACCAATATGTGCCTCACTATCCAGTCCGGGAGAAGCAACGTTGATAATCGTTCCGTTACAAGCGACATTGTTGGCTTTTGTAGAGCTACCTTTCGTAAGGTTGTCTTTGATCACTGCTTTGCCACTAACGGTGAATGTGCTATCGTCGCCGGAATTTCCTCCATTTAATTCCACACCGCCGCCACTCATTTGGGCACTATTACCAGTAATACTACCTCCGTTCATTGTGAAATTGCTTTTACGGCTTAAATACACACCGCCACCATAAAACCCTGCTGTGTTACTGGTAATCTTTCCACCATTCATTGTGAAAGAACACCCATCATACACATATACACCACCGCCGTATCTTTTATTAGAAGCAGAAGGTGCATCAGCTGTGTTTCCGCTGATCTCCCCTCCGTACATGGTGAAGATGCCATTGACATATATACCACGCCCTTCACTTCCCTCTTTATGGGTAATCTTGCCGTACTCCATCTTCCCACCCATGCAGTCGGTCAAAATAAACTGTGCATAACTTGATATCTTGATTACATCTACATTCGCATTTGCAGTGATGTTATAACCATTCAGGCAGAGTACCACTCTATCGTTTGGAAGATTCCATGTCTGCGTCTGTTCGATATTCTGCGTCAAATAGTAATATCCGCCTGTTGTAATTTCACTAAGTAAAGAGACACCCTTCCATGCCACGTTGGCGTGTTCGCTGTCATGGTCACAGGTATTACCGCAGATAGGATGTTGATGCAGCGTACCATTGACAAGCAGGATCTGATCACCCACCTGTTGAAATTCACAGTCACCAGTAGTTTGGTCAGCGGTAAATGTACCGTCTTTATAGTCATCAGCAGCACCTGTAGCTATGGCAACATAGCTGCCCAGTGTCGGTAAATTCTTTGTGGTCACACCGATACTGGCAGTTTTGTCAAATCCTCCTTGGCCAATGGCCATCGTCGCACCATCAGGCAGGTAGACATTACTCGTTGTGTTATCAGAGACTTTAGCCGAACCGGATACTGTAAAATGACCCATATTACCATATGCGGATTTTACGTACACACCGCCTCCGTATTTAGCAGCTCTGTTACCAGTGATCTCGCCACCGGTCATATTAAAATTCCAACTCACATACACACCACCACCATATGTGTTCGTCGTATTACCCCTAATTGTACCACCACTCATATTGAAAGTGTCGTCAGTGGAGCCAGCAATGTTCACTCCGCCGCCACCGCCAAAAGCCATATTATTGCCAGTAGCTTTGTTATTTTCAATAGTGCCACCGCTCATATTGAAAACGCTCTTAGAATTGATATTCACTCCACCGCCATATTCACCTGTGTTATTACTTATTGTTCCATCGTACATATTGAAAGTGCTGTTTTGCTCCATGTACACACCGCCGCCTATACCTACATTGTCACTATTTGTAGTAAGGTTTTTGGCTTCGTTCCCGGTGATACTGCCGCCGTACATATTAAAAGTACCACAATACATGTCTACGCCTGCACCTTTAAGTTCCTTATTGCCAGTGATACTGCCACCGTACATATTGAAGGTACCTTTCGACACATCTACTCCTCTGCCATCATACTTATCGCCATTACTATCCGTTCCGTGAGTGATTTTTCCACTGCCCGTACAGTTGCAGAGGGTAAATGTCTTCCCGTTCCCTACTGTAATACCAGAATCTTTAGCTTCCACGGTGATCGTATGCCCATTTAAACAAAGTACTACACCGTTGACAAATCTCCAAGACTCGCTCAATGTAACATCATTCATCAGATAGTAGTTACCTACCACCGTGGGCAGTGCAGATGTCTCTTTCCATGCCTTAAAGGTGACTTTGTCAGTCTCCGTATGTCCGACTTTATTACACTCATCTCCGCCACAGAGATAATGAATGTGTGTTTCACCTTCCGCCACCGTCATCGGTGCATTCATAGCCTCAGAAATGGCATTAAGTCGTGTCATATCCAGTTCTGCGATCTGCTCCTCGGTCAGTGACTCCATAGCCTCGTCAATAGCTTCCAGCTGCTCACCGACACTTTCTGCATTGTCTTCCGTCACTGTCTCCGGCAGAGCATCGATGAGTGCCTGTACCTTCTGCACTGCTGCCTTCTTCTCATCGTCTGCCGCGGTGTCCTGCGTGCCGGCATCATTATCGCTAATGCTTTCACCAGTGGATTTCACAGTATCGGGGGCTTCGCCCGCAGTGGGATCTTCCGTACCGGGAGTTGCCGCAGTGGTGCTCTTATCGGACGAAGTCTCTTCCCCCGGTGCCGCCACTGCTTCTGCTTCCTTCTGCTCTTCCGCAGAGTCTGCTTCCTGCTGTTCTTCCGGCTCTGCCGCAGGGGCTGCTTCCTGCTGTTCCTCCTGCTCTGTCACCGCATCAGCCTCCTGTGCGAATGCTGTCATGGGCAGTGTTGAGAAACAGAGAATAAATGCCAGTAACATGCTCAATACTCGTTTTTTCATAGCGTTCTACCTCTTTCCGACGGGCATAGTGATACCCATTATCTTAAAGATAACGTACCACACTTTCTCTCGGCAAAACCATTTTTTGCATGAATCGACCCAAAAATGACATGAATCGACCGTAGGGGAAATTTTTCGTTCAATAGTCACCCGAGATTCCCGTTTTGTAAACGAGTTTCTTCCGAAAAAAAAACGCACCGACGAGGGTGCGTTTCTCCTGGTTCTATATTTTATTTTCTTACAACTTATTTATCATCCACGCTGTAATTCGGAGCTTCCTTGGTGATATGGATATCATGAGGATGGCTCTCCTTCAGGGATGCAGCGGAGATCTTCACAAATCTGCCGGTCTCCTTCAGGGTCTCGATATCCTGTGCACCGCAGTAGCCCATACCGGAACGGAGGCCGCCGAGTAACTGGAATACGGTATCTTCTACGCTGCCCTTGTAAGCTACACGGCCCTCGACACCTTCGGGTACCAGTTTCTTCGCATTCTCCTGGAAGTAACGATCCTTACTGCCGTTCTCCATAGCTGCGATAGACCCCATGCCACGGTATACCTTGTACTTTCTGCCCTGGAACAGCTCGTATTCTCCCGGGCTCTCCTCACATCCTGCGAACATGGAACCCATCATACATACGTTACCGCCGGCTGCGATCGCCTTGGTAATATCTCCGGAATACTTGATACCGCCATCTGCGATGATGGGAATACCGTATTCCTTTGCCACACTGTAACAGTCCATGATAGCGGATACCTGGGGAACACCGATACCTGCAACCACACGGGTAGTACAGATGGAACCGGGTCCGATACCTACCTTAACGGCATCTGCACCTGCCTCGATCAGTGCACGGGTTGCATCGCCGGTAGCTACGTTACCTGCGATGACCTGCAGATCGGGATATTTTTCCTTGATCATCTTCAGGCAGTTCAATACGTTCTGGGAATGACCGTGTGCGGAATCCAGTACGATGACATCAACCTTGGCTGCTACCAAAGCTGCCACACGATCCAGTACGTTAGCGGTAATGCCTACGCCGGCACCGCAGAGCAGTCTGCCCTGGGAATCCTTGGCTGCCAGAGGATATTTGATGGTCTTCTCAATATCTTTGATGGTGATCAGACCCTTTAAGTTGAAGTCCTTATCTACGATAGGCAGCTTCTCTTTTCTTGCCTTGGCCAGGATCTTCTTTGCCTCTTCCAGAGTGATACCTTCGGGAGCGGTGATCAGGCCTTCGCTGGTCATGGACTCTTTGATCTTCTTGGTGAAGTCGGTCTCGAACTTCAGATCACGGTTGGTGATGATGCCGACTAATTTTCTGCCCTCGGTGATAGGTACGCCGGAGATACGGAACTTAGCCATCAGAGCATCTGCATCTGCCAGAGTATGTTCAGGAGACAGAGAAAACGGATCGGTGATGACACCATTCTCGGAACGCTTTACCTTATCTACCTCTTCTGCCTGTGCCTCGATAGACATATTCTTGTGAATGATACCGATACCACCCTGTCTAGCCATGGCAATCGCCATACGATGTTCGGTAACAGTATCCATTCCTGCGCTCATCATAGGAATGTTCAGCTTGATCTTCTTTGTCAGCCATGTGGTCAAATCCACCTGATTGGGGACTACCTGAGAATAAGACGGTACGAGCAGTACGTCATCAAAGGTAATGCCTTCACCAATAATCTGTCCCATTTTCTCTCCTCCTGTGTTCATTTAATAAGATTTGTGAATGATTTGTTTTAGTAATATAAGCTGTGCTTATAATAAGTATTTGCTGTGCTTATAACATTTCCATGAGTTTAGCAAAGTTTTCTATGGCTGTCAACCGGATATTGCATATTTTATATCAAAAAGGATTCCGATGCATTCTATTCACCGGAATCCTTTTGTTCATGAATCACTCACTGATCATTATTCACTGAATACCTTACGGGGTGCCACACTCTTGAGCACCTTAACCAGTTCCTCGTTGGGGCTTAAAATGATCTTCTCGCCACCTTCATAATACATGGCATAACGGCCATCCGGCTGCAGTACCTCGCCGATGCTGTAATCCTTCTCCTTCACCTGACGGTTCTTGAAGTTGTCCAGATGATAGGAGTAGACCGGTGCAAATACTTCCATACGGTCCAGGCTGTAAGTACCTACACGCTTTCTCTTACTCTTTGCCATGATCTTGTCCACGGACAGTTCCTTGTCCAGATAGAGATACTCATACTCCAGATCCGTGAACATATTCAGGAAATAAGCTCCCACACCTGCTGCAAGAGCGATCGGCAGGAAAATGATAAATACAAACATTACCAGGCAGCTTAACACTGTCAGGGTGATCAGTAATACTTTTAAGATTTTTGCCCACGCGGGCTGCTTTGCTTTTACCAGACATTCTACGTAAGAATCACTCATTTTTCGTTTCCTTTTCTCTCATATATTTTGTAGCAGGGATTTTCCGCGCCATTCTTCCGCTCCTTCGGGAAATCTCTGTTTACGTCTGTCCGGATTCTGCTTCTCCTGACAATCGTCTTCTATTATGATATATCATCCGTGAAAAACTTGCAAGATATGCCCGGATTTTCCGGGCGATTTAATTCTTTTTTTAGAATCCCCTCACACTTCCTTCATTGACTTTCGGATAGAGAACCTTTATCATAAATTTATATTTTACACAGGAAGGCGGTTTTCCCATGGCGGTAATGGATGAATTTAAAAAAGAACGGGAAGCCCTGAAAAACGGTACTCCCAAACAAAAGCTGGCGTATTTCTGGTATTATTATAAATGGCACGTAATCATTTCCGTGATCATCATCGGTATGCTCGTAAGCTTTATTTACCAGTATGCGAACCGGAAGGATACAGCTTTTAACGCCGTTTTATTAAACGCAAGTCTCTTAGACCAGATGTCTTCCGAGCAGCCGGATTTCATTACGGATTTCGCCGAAAAAGAGGGCATCAATCTGAATACCAGCGATATCACCTTCGATACTTCTATTCGTATTGTGGAAGACAGCATGGATGAGACCTCCGTCACTTCTACCCAGAAGCTGATGGTATATGTGGCAGCAAATGAGCTTGACAGCATGATCACGGATTTCGATTCTTTCCAAAAATATGCCAACAGCAGCCTGTTCTATGATCTGCGGGATATCCTCACAGAAGAACAGATTCAGACACTGGAACCTTATTTCTATTATGTGGACAGGGAAGTAGTGCTGGCGATCGAGGCAGCAAACGATGATCTGAATACCGATTATACTCCGGAATATCCCGATCCTCTCCACCCGGAAGAAATGCAGGATCCCGTCCCGGTGGGCATCTGCCTGACCGGCTGTAAGGATCTGACCGATAACTATTACTTCCGCGGAGACGGTATTGTCATGGGCATCTACGCAAATGCGAATCATGCAGACACCGCTGTGGATCTGGCAGAATACTTATTGAGCAAGTAGAATTTGCAACATTGAACTTAAAAAGGCATGCCCCGTTGTAATGGGACATGCCTTTTTGTATCTATCTATATTCTTTTAGAAATCCAGGTCACGGAAGCGGTTGGGCTTCTTGGGCTTGCGCCGTTTCTTCGCCTGTCGGATAGCCTCCTTACGTCTGCTGCGCAGATCCTGATCCACGGAGCGATAACGGGATCTGGAACGTTTTCTTCTGCGGTTAAACCGCCAGGTCAGTCTGGTACTGCGGTGGGCAAAATGATAATTTTTAACAAATGCTCTTAGCAGCAGAATGAGGAAAATCACCACAGCGATCCCCAGGATCCAGAAAAATACCTTTACCACATTGATAAAAATCACTGCTGGACCACCGGAAGCCGTATCTTCTTCCCCAGAAGCTGTCGGCTGCGTGGCTGTGGGAATACCTCCGCCCTCGCCGGTCGGCTCATCAGCCGCCGCTCCTTCTGTCGGCTGCACAGTTTCGGCGCTGTCCGGCTCCTGCGTCGCCGCCGTAGTTTCTGCCTCCTCCGTTGTCCCTGTGGTCTCGTCTCCAAACACACTGCTTCCTTTTTCCGAAGCCGTGAAATCTATGGATGCCGTACCCAGTACCACATCATGATACGTATACGTAATGACCGCTACCTGTCCGGGTTCCGTGTTATCATAAGAAATATCGGATACCGCATCCTCGAATGTGATAGTATTCGGCAGAGTGATACAATCGCTCTGATTCAGTTCCAGGATCGGCTTGGAATTACCAAAGATGTCATTGCCACTATAAAAGGAACCCGGATTTTCAATGTTGTATTTGGTCTCTGTCTGCGCGATATTGACCTTTCCAAAATTACTGAATCCGTAATCAAACAGCGAAATCGTATCTTCATAATAATTAGGATTCTCATCCCTCATCACCACGCAGATCAGCTTCATGCCATCCTTCTCCGCGCAGGATACCAGCGTGCTTCTCGCCACATCAGTATAACCGGTCTTACATCCTACCAGATAAGGATAGGCGTATTTTCCGCCGGGGATCAGTTCCATTTTGTTGACTTCCATAATGTCATCCGGCTGTCTCTCCGAGGGCAGAATGTGCAGCATATGGGTCATGGTCATTTTGCACAATGCTTCGTTGGCAAAAAATGCCTTGCCGATCATCGCCAGATCATAGGCGCTGGTGTAATGATCCTCATTGGGAAGACCGTTGGGATTGACAAAATGAGAATCCACACATCCCAGTTCCTTCGCCCGCTCGTTCATGATGTCGCCGAAATCCTGCCAGGTCGTCCCCGAGATATGTTCCGCCACCGCAAAAGATACCTCATTCGCTGAACGGATCAGTATGGCATTCAGACACTCTTCCATGGTCAGCTGTTCCCCGGGTTCAATGGCAATATGGTTGCTGCCCGGGTCGATGTCATGTACTGCGTCGTAGGAGAAATCCACGATCTCATCCATGCTGCAGCGCTCCGAGGCGATCAGTGTCGTCAGTATCTTGGTGGTACTGGCGGGATACTCCTTCTGGTGAATATTTTTCGCATACAAGACTGCACCGGTATCCGCATCGATCAGGATCGCCGACTCTGCACTGACCACTGGGCCCGTGGGCCAGTTGTCCACCGCATTGGACTGTACCGCCAGTGACTGGTTGCGGGCGATGTTCTCTTCTTTTATGGTGGTTGCCGAAACCGCAAGTCCATTAGATGCAAAAAGACAGATGGCGCTGATTCCCATAACTGCCTTCGCAAAAAAAGTTCTATATGAAAAATGCTTGAAAAAACGCATGTATAAATCCTTCCTGATAAATCTTTATAAACCTTTATAAAAGATGCCAGTGGCACATGTCTAGCACGGACCGAAGCGGAGCGGAGACATGGGAGTGCGTAGCACGGGGCAATCCGTAGGCATCAAAGTCGGGGGCTTTTGACCCCGACATCTTATAAAAAAGGTGTATGATAATGCACATTTTCTATCATACACCATTTTTCTCAAAAACCATAGTATTAACTTAAAATTTTTTGCATATGTTCCTGACCGTCAAAATCTTTCCAGATAAACGTATTATCTTCCCAGATCATATACCCGTGCCAGCTGCCTTCCTTCGGGATCGACACGGAACCGGGATTCATACAAATGTACTGTTCTTCCTCATGTTCCATGCATTTCGGTACATGGGTATGTCCGTGCAGCAACACATCTCCGGGGTGCAGCGGTGGCAGGTTCTGTTCGTTATAAATATGTCCGTGGGTAGCATAGACCATCGTATTTCCTTCCGCAAGCACGCAGTAATCCGCCAGCACCGGGAATTCCAGCACCATTTGATCCACCTCCGTATCACAGTTGCCGCGGACACAGTAGATGTCTTTTTTCCGGGCATTCAACAGCTCAATAACTTCCTTCGGTGCATATCCTTCCGGGAGGTCATTGCGGGGACCGTGATACAAAATATCTCCCAACAGTAAAAGTCTCTCCGCTCCTTCTTTTTCATATGTCTCTAATAATTTTCTGCAATAGTATGCCGAACCGTGAATGTCCGACGCGATCATCCATTTCATAATCTTTCCTCCCGTTTTTATATAAAATCAGTCCCGATAGCCCGATGCAGTAGGATCGTGCACAGCCGCCCGTTCCGACAGGGTCATATGCACAGCTGCCTGTTACGACAGGATCATATGCGCAGCCGCCTGTTCCGACAGGATCATATGCACAACCGCCTGTTCCAACATGATCATATGCACAGTCGCCTGTTCCGGCAGGGTCATATGCACAACCACCTGTTCCGACAGTGTCATATGTACAGCCGCCTGGTCCGACAGGGTCATATGCACAGCCGCCTGGTCCGACAGGGTCATATGCACAGCCGCCTGGTCCGACAGGGTCATATGCACAGCCGCCTGTTACGACAGGGTCACTTGACAAGTTTTCCAAGATACAGTACATTGACAATACAGATTCTACATGATTTTGCAGAATTCATCAAGAAAAGTCATTAAACATTAAATACGAAAAGTCATCAATAAAAAGGTTATCAATAAAGAAAGGTTATCGAATATATGAGATTACGTAATATTACCGGCTCCCGCGAAGTGATCGCAGAAAGCCCTTACGTGGTACCGGAAGATACTTTGGAAGACTGTCCCGGAACCTGGCACGAGATCTTCGGGAACGATCACCCCATTCATATCGAGATCGGCATGGGAAAAGGACGTTTCCTGCACACCCTTGCGAAATTAAATCCGCAGATCAATTATGTGGGCATCGAGAAATATTCCAGTGTTCTGCTCCGCGCCATCCAAAAAATGGAGGAAGATGAGCTTCCCAACCTGAAATTCATCCGCATGGATGCCGAAGATATCGATAAGGTATTTGGGAAAAGTGAAGTAGACCGGATCTATCTGAACTTCTCCGATCCCTGGCCGAAGGACCGCCATGCCAAGAGACGTCTGCCCTCCAGACAGTTCCTGGCCCGCTATGATGTAATCTTAAAAAAAGAGGGCACTCTGGAGTTCAAGACGGATAATCGTCCTCTGTTTGATTTCGCAGTGGAAGAATTAGAACCCGCCGGCTGGCAGGCGAAGGTGATCACCTACGATCTGCACAGTGACGCTGCTCTGATGGAAGGCAATGTCATGACAGAATATGAGGAGAAATTCTCCTCCATCGGCAACCCTATTTGTAAATATATTATTTTTAGATAACAATTCATAATACACTCATTTTTTTGAAATAATTCATAACACATTGTTTTTTTGAAATAATTCATAACTCTTTTTTTGAAATAATTCATAACACACTGTTTTTTTGAGATACTTGTAACTATTCAGAGCCATACAAAACCGTGATCTGCGAATGCTTGCATTCAAGCAGATAAGAAGTTTTATATGGCGAATGTGATTCTGAATAGTCGCAAAAACTTAGTCCATATCGGCTGCTTACATGCAGCCGGAGAAAGGAAGGATCATTATGGAATACACTTTTACTGTTGCTAATTTTGAAGAGGAAGTTCTGCATTCGGAGGTTCCCGTTCTGGTGGATTTCTATGCTGACTGGTGTGGTCCCTGCAAGATGATGGGACCTGTGGTGGAGAAATGTGCCGAAGCTTACGCCGGCAAGATGAAGATCGGCAAACTCAACGTGGATGAAAATATGGTGATCGCGCAGAAGTACCGCGTGGTAAGCATCCCGCATTTCATCGTGTTCAAGAACGGAGAGCCTGCTGTAACCTTCGGTGGTGCCATGTCCGAGGCAGACTTCCGTCAGAAGCTGGATCAGGTGCTGGCATAACTCGAAAGTTACGCGGGCAATGAGCCGCGCATAGGCATAGTGAGGACAGCGATGGGCGCTTGCGCTCAAATTGCTGTCTTATTTCGATACGCGGGGCTTAATCATCAATAATAATCAATTAAGCCCCGGTAGTTTATGTTGCGCGGGGCTTAATCATCAATAATAGTCAATTAAGCCCCGGTAGTTTCTATTACACGGGGCTTAATCATCAATAATAGTCAATTAAGCCCCGGTAGTTTATGTTGCGCGGGGCTTAATCATCAATAATAGTCA
>ERZ1026878.1250-NODE-1250-length-15817-cov-3.789684_pt1 | contig 15817 bp, 10 predicted proteins | sample MGYA00380169_ERZ1026878 | MGnify/ENA primary metagenome ERZ1026878 (study PRJEB33269, sample SAMEA4719805) | human gut metagenome | biome: human-associated habitat; feature: organic feature; material: feces | place: Cameroon | collected 2013-10 ...
TGATAGACCTTTTTAAGAAGGCTCATGAGAGAGGCATTAATACCAATCTGGATACTTCGGCACAGCCTTTTACCAGAGAAGAGCCTTTCTTTTCCAAATTTAATGAATTATTGAAATATACTGATCTTGTAATGCTGGATATTAAGCATATTGATGATGAAGAACACAAGAAGCTTACAGGTCATACAAACAAGAATATTCTGGATTGTGCTAGATATCTTTCTGAGCAGGGTATTCCCATGTGGATTAGACACGTTCTGGTTCCGGGTATTACAGACAATGATGAATACCTGAAGAGAACAAGAGAGTTTATTGATTCTCTGGATACTGTGAAGAAAGTAGAAGTACTTCCTTATCATACTTTAGGAGAATACAAGTGGAAGGAACTCGGCATTCCTTATAAGCTTGAAGGAGTAGATCCTCCCTCAGAAGAAAGAATACAGAATGCTAAGAAAATTTTGGAATTCTCAAAATATTGATAATTATGAACTATATTGTAATGGACTTGGAATGGAATCAGGCTTCTGATGAGAAGACAAAGCTTGCAAATGAGTTATTGTTTGAGATTATAGAAATTGGTGCTGTCAAACTCAATGATAAGAAACATCAGATTGACAGCTTTCATGAATTGATCAAGCCACAGGTATTTCATCGTATGAACCAGGTAACAGGTGAATTAATCCATATACAGATGGAGCAATTGAGTAATTGCCGGTCATTTGAAGAAGTGGCTGGGGATTTTCTGAAATGGTGTGGAGAGGATTATGTCTTCTGTACATGGGGCGGGGCTGATCTGACAGAGCTGCAAAGAAATATGGAATATTATCATATGTCTTCTCTTAGTAGTGGCCCGTTAAAATACTATGATATACAGAAACTGTTCAGTATTGCTTATGAAGACAGGAAGACCAGAAGATCTTTGAAATATGCAGTAGATTATCTGGAGATAGAGCAGGATATAGCATTTCACAGAGCAGACAGTGATGCCTATTATACAGCCAAGGTAATGTCTCACTTCTATAATCCTGCATTATTTGATAATTATTCATTTGACACATACCAGCTCCCAAAGAGCCGGGCAGATGAGGTTCATGCAATTTTTGAAAATTATGAGAAATATATATCAAGACCATTTCCGGATAAATTAACTGCCATGCAGGATAAGGAAGTAATATCTACAAGATGCTTTCTGTGTGGTGCCAATACCAAACGCAGAATTCCATGGTTCTCTGTGAACAATGGAAAACACTATTACACTGTCGTCTGCTGCAAAACCCATGGATATCTGAAAGGAAAGATACGTATGCGTAAATCTGTACAGGATGATTGCATCTATGTGGTGAAAACATTAAAATCCATTGATGAGAATGGTGTAACAGATATATTGAAAAGAAAACAGCAGACGAGAGAAGTACGTAAAGAAAGAAGACACCGCTTGTAGTGTGAGAAACTACAAGCGGTGTTTTTAGTGGCGCTTTTTATAAGCTTTACGGCGCTTCTTTTGTTGTTTTTTGAACAGGCGTGCATTACGTCTGGCGTTACGTTTGGCGGCTCTGGCTTCCTTGGAGCGCTGACGTCGTCTTTTGCTGCTTTGTCCTCTTGGTGAGAAGCTGTAGCTGTTGATAAAGGAAATCAGGATCAGGATAAAGATGATGATTCCTGCAACAGCCAGGACACCCAGAAGAACTTTTTTGATATTAATAAATATCACTTTAGATGTAGCATTTGTGTCTGTGTTCATTGCAGTGTCTGTTGTATTTTGATTAGAGTCTGCAGCAAAATGAAAGGATTCCTTTTGTTCTTTGGAAAAGTATATATTACAGCTTCCTACAGGAACGTTAGAATAGGTGTATGCAATTGTTGCAATCAAATCAGAGGATTCATTGGTGTCCGCATATTCCAGAGTAGATACCGCATCCTGGAAAGAAGCGGTATTAGGAAGAATGATATAAGCATCAGACTCCATGTTCATAAGTGGGGTGGAATCACCGAATAAATCATTGCTGGTATCAAAAGAATCCAGATTATCAATCTTGTATTTTGTTTCATTGTCGCTTACCATGAGCTTCTGAAAATTTTCAAAACCATAATTAAATAACTGAATCGTGTCAGTGAACTGATTAGGTGATTCTTCCATAAATACAACACAGACAAGCTTCATACCATCTTTTTCAGCACCGGATACAAGAGTCTGTCTTGCCTGGGATACGAAACCGGTTTTAGAACCCAGTAGATATGGATAGGCATGCTCTTTTCCCTTGTATAACTGGTTCTTGGAATTGATCCAGATATCATCGGGCTGGGTATCTGTAGGTGGAATATTATAATGTGATGTGGAGGACATTTTACATAGCAGCTCATTGTTAAAAAATTCGCAACCAATCAATGCCAAGTCATAGGCACTGGTGTAGTGATTTTCATCAAAAAGACCGTTGGCATTTACAAAGTGGGTGTTCTCACATCCAAGCTCCTTTGCTTTATCATTCATGATCTGGGCGAAAGCCTCCTGTGTTGGTTCTTTTCCCAGAGCTTCGGCAACATGCTCACCGACAGCAGAGGCTGCTTCATTGGCAGAGCCGACCAGAATGCCATACATTGCCTGTTCCATGGTAATCACTTCGCCTTCATCTATTCCCATGTTAGAACCATCACTAGGCACGCCGTACACGGCATTATGGGAGAAAGTGACTTTTTCATCCAGGTTGCAATTCTGGGCAGACAGAAGACAGGTCATGATTTTGGTCGTGCTGGCGGGGTACATCTCTTCATGAATATTCTTGGCATAAAGAATGGTATGCGTATTCATTTCCATTAAAATGGCAGATTCTGCACCAATGGCAGGTCCTTCCGGCCAGTTGGCAATTTCATTGGACTGAATGGGAAGAGACTTGCGTTCTTCCATCTGCTGCTGATACTCATTGGTGGTATCTGCATAGGATGTAAAGGGGATAGAGACCGCAAGTATAACACATGTAAGAGCGGTCGCAGTATAACGAATCAGAGTCTTTATCATAAAAAGAAAATCCTTTCCAAAATGCTGAATAATCTATATTATTTTACACCATTTTCTATAAAATAAATAGACCTAAAATACCGTGACAAAGCACAAGGGCTGGTGTAAAATCAAATCTATAAAAGCACAAAATGGAGGAACTTATGCGATTAAGAAATGTAACAGGTTCAAAGGATATGATAGCACAGAGTCAGTACGTGATTCATGAGCCGCAGGAACATAAGGGAAAATGGAGTGAGGTCTTTGGAAATGACAGACCGATCCATATAGAGATAGGTATGGGAAAAGGTAAATTTATCATGGGAATGGCGCAGGCTCATCCAGATATTAATTACATAGGAATCGAGAAGTATTCTACAGTACTTCTGCGTGCCATTCAGAAAATGGAAGAAAACGAATTGCCAAATGTAGTATTTATCCGTATGGATGCAGAGGATATCTGTGAAGTATTTGACAAGGAAGAGATAGACAAGATATATCTGAATTTCTCAGATCCATGGCCTAAGGACAGACACGCTAAGAGAAGACTGCCCTCCAGGGAATTTCTGGCAAGATATGATCAATTCCTGGTAAAGGGAGGCAGATTGGAATTTAAGACAGATAACAAAGAGTTGTTTGATTTTGCACTGGAAGAGCTGGAGCCTGCGGGCTGGAAGGCAGAGGCAGTGACCAGGGATCTGCATCATGATGAAAAGCTGTGTGCAGGGAATATTATGACAGAGTATGAGGAGAAATTCTCAGCTCAGGGGAATCCGATCTATAAATATATTATCTATAGATAGAGTACATAGTACAAATATGGGAGGTTACAAAATGACAGAGAAGTGGGTAAAAGAGGTATATGAAAAAATACTGACAAAAGAAGAACAGGTTGCAAAGAGAAATGCACACAAGATACCATATACAACGAAAGATGGTGTATTTGATGATAAGAGTGGTAAAGAGATCTGCTGGTGGACCAATGGATTCTGGGGCGGTATGATGTGGCAGCTTTATCATGCAACAGGAAATGAGCTGTATCGAGAGATTGCAATCGAGAACGAAGAAAAACTGGATGCAAATCTGATGAACAGACAGGGCATGGACCATGACAGCGGTTTTAAATGGCTTCCAACAGCAGTAGCGCATTATCGTGTGGATGGAAATGGGGAATCCAAAAACAGGGCATTGCTGGCAGCAGATAATCTTGCTGGCAGATTTAACCCGGTTGGACGTTTTATCAGAGCCTGGAATAACTGGGATGGCAATGAGGACGGCTCTTTTGCGGGCAGAGCAATTATTGACTGTATGATGAATCTTCCATTACTGTATTGGGCTGGTGATGAACTTCATGACCCGAAATTTTATCATGTGGCTAAGATGCATGCAGATACAGCCATGGAATATTTTGTCAGAGATGATGGTTCTGTCAATCATATTGTAGACTTCAATGCAGAGACAGGTGAATTTGTGCAGTCTGTAGGTGGACAGGGATATGGGGTAGGTTCTTCCTGGACCAGAGGACAGGCATGGGCTATTTATGGATTTGCACTGAGCTACCGTCATACGAAGCAGGAGAAATATCTGGATACAGCCAGAAAAGTAGCAGCATATTTTATATCCTGTATTCCTGAGAGCGGTCTGATTCCTGTAGATTTCAGACAGCCGGCAGAGCCGGCGTGGGAAGACTCCACGGCAGCAGCAATTGCGGCCTGTGGTATGCTTGAGATTGCTTCTCATCTGTCAGAGGAAGAAGGCGCCCAATACAAAGAAGCAGCTCTTAGAATGCTGAAAGCATTGGCAGAAAAGAGATGTAACTGGGATGAGAATCAGGATAATCTGTTAGAGAAGTGTACAGCAGCTTACCATGACAAGGATCATGAATTTTCCATTATTTATGGAGATTATTATTTTATAGAGGCAATCTGGAAATTATGTGATAAAGAGATGTTCATATGGTAATGAACTGGTGAATGGAGGGGGAGAAATGGTATTTCAACCAAAGACAGTTGATTATGAATTAAGTCCATATACAGGGCTTACAAGGCAGAGCTGGATAGAAGCAGGAGAGTATCTTTTGCAGGGGATTTTCAATAATATCAAGTCCTTTGACGATCCGGTGGTTATGCCCAGAAAAGAAACAAAAGTAACCTATCCACATAGTGCAGATGCAATCTGGGAGTGGAAAGCAGAATATTTTGAAGGACTGGCGAGATCTTTCTTCGTTGCAGCTCCACTGATTGCAAATAATCCTGAGCTTGTAATCAATGGATATTCCATCAAAGAGTATTACAAGAATCACGTACTAAGAGCCTGTACACCTTCAGATAAATTATCAGTAGGAAGATATGAAGAATTGGTAGAACTGGCAGGAAAAGAAGATCCGTTCCGAGCTTTTCAGCAGACAGTAGAGACTTGTGCACTGGTTATCTGTCTTTGGATCAGCAAGGAGCAGATATGGGATACCTATACCAGGAAGGAAAAAGATCTGATAGCAGAGTTCCTTTATGGATATGCAAATGGTAATACCGTACCGCAGAACTGGCGTCTGTTCAATATGCTGGATCTGGCATTTCTGTCTATGGAGGGATATCCTATTGATGAGGATATTATGAGAGAACATGCCCAGGCTATTGTGAATTATTATGCAGGGGATGGCTGGTATCGTGACGGGCAGTCTTTTGATTATTATTCCTGTTGGGCTTTTAATGTATATGCACCTATCTGGAACCAATGGTATGGATATGGGAAGGAACCATATCTGGCAGCAAAATTTGAAGAATACTCCAATACGTTAATGAAGACATATGCGGATTTCTTTGATGTGGATGGCTTTACAAACATGTGGGGACGCAGCAACATATATCGAAATGCGGCTACGAGTGCCTTTGATGGCAATATGATGCTGAAGCATTGGGAAGCTGATCCCGGGCTTGCAAGAAGAATTTCCTCCGGTTCTTTGTTACAGTTCCTGCAAAGAGAGGACTTCCTGTATAAGGGTGTACCTACGTTGGGATTCTATGGGCAGTTCACTCCTTTGGTTCAGGGCTATTCCTGTGCAGAATCTCCATTCTGGCTTGGCAAGGCATTTCTTTGTCTGCATTTACCCAAAGACCATCCTTTCTGGACAGCGAAAGAGAATAATGGTACATGGGAGAAGTTAAAAGATCAGGAAGTAAAAGTAACAGCACTGGATGGTCCTGCATTATGCTTCTCCAATCATCGGGCAAATGGCGAGACAATATTACGAACAGGCAAGGTAGTAAAGGACAGGGGAGACGAGCATGGTATGTGGAATTATTCCAAGCTGTGCTTTAACACAAAGTATCCCTGGGAATCTGCACCTGCAAAAGATATTGAGGCGCAGCAGTATGTGCTTCATGATGTAACGACAGATACCTATGATAAGGCAAATGTAACATTCTGGCATGGACAAAAGGAGGATGTGTTATATAGACGTCAGTTCTTTGGCTATAATCTTCAGACAGAGTGTCACTGGATACAGGCGATGAATCTGGCTGATTTCACAGTACCATGTGGTGTGATCAGAGTAGATAAGCTCAGACTCTTTAAGAAGCCTGTCTCACTGACCCTTGGCGCATATGGCTTCCCGGATAACGGAACGCAGATAACGCTAAAGGAACAGCCATATGAAGATGGCAAAGCCAAAGCTGTTATCTTAAAGGGACATGATGCTACAGGCAGGGAGAAACAGCTTGCCATGACAATTTATGACGGATGGGATGATATTGCATATGTAGAGAGCTGTGGTACGAATCCCGATTCGGAACATTCCATTGTTGTATATGCCAAGTTGGAGAGAAAGAATCAGAATCATTATGAACCTTCTATTCTGATCTCACAGGTAATTACCAAAGAAACGCTGGAAGATTTCACAGAGGATGAATTGTTCCCGATAGAAAGTGTAACCTATACTGACCCTCAAAAGAAGGGCGGCTATGGACCGGTACAGGTGAGATTAAAGAATGGGAGTACCCGTAAAGTAGACTTTGAAGGTATGGAAGGGCAGCTGATGCTGTAAGATATTACAAAATAGAATACTGTAACAGGTATTTTCCTGATGGTTCTTAGATTTGCAGGATGTACAATAAAAAGACTGGAAGAATCCAGTCTTTTTATATTGAGTCGATGCGACAAGATTTGAACTTGCGACCTCTGCGTCCCGAACGCAGCGCTCTAACAAGCTGAGCCACGCATCGAAAGAAATTTTTTCAAAAAAAGTATTGAAAAGTTATAGAAATTTAATAAAATGGAGTCAAGGAATAAAACAAAAGAAGTAACAGGAAGGCATGGCAGATAAGATGAAAACAGGCAGTGAAAAATTGACAAATGCGTATATCAGACACAAGCTGGATCACAATGGAAGAAGATTAGGGACGGTCATTAAGTGGATTGTTTTTTCTATTGTATCAGGTGTTGTCGTGGGACTGGTAGGAACGGCTTTTTATTTCGCTATGGACTGGGTAACGGCTACAAGGCTGGCGCATCCCTGGCTGGTGTTAGGTCTTCCTTTTGGTGGTATGGCAATTGTAGGCTTGTATAAATTACTTCATGATGAGAAGGATACAGGAACGAATCTTGTACTGTCTGCTATTTCGGCGGGAGAGAGTGTACCGCTTAGAATGGCGCCCCTGATTTTTGCGACCACGTTACTGACGCATTTATTTGGCGGTTCTGCAGGACGTGAGGGTGCTGCTTTACAGTTGGGAGGAAGTCTGGGTAATACACTGGGCAGATTGTTCCGGTTTGATGAGAAGGATCAGCACGTTATGATCATGTGTGGAATGAGTGCGGCTTTTTCGGCATTGTTTGGAACGCCTATGGCAGCTGCAATCTTCTCTATGGAGGTCGTAACAGTAGGTATCATGCATTATTCTGCGCTGGTGCCATGTGTGGTATCTTCTCTGGTGGCACATGCAATTGCCATTTCCTTTGGTGCTGCGGCAGAATTATTTCCCATAGGAGAGATTCCAGCATTTACATTACAGTCAGCAGCAATTCTGACACTTCTGTCAGCTATGTGTGCAATTGTCAGCATTTTGTTCTGTATTATGCTGCACCGCAGTGAATGGCTGTATCGTAAACTATTTAAAAATGCTTATCTTCGTGCGGCAGCTGGCGGTGTCGTAATTATCATACTTACGATGCTGGTTGGCTCCCAGACTTATAATGGTACGGGTGTATCCGTGATTGCCAGTTGTATGGAAGGGAATGTAAGACCGGAAGCGTTTTTCATGAAGATGCTGTTTACGGCATTGACACTGGGAGCAGGTTATAAGGGCGGTGAGATAGTCCCTTCCTTCTTTATTGGTGCATCCTTTGGATGTCTGTTTGGTAATATAATCGGATTCTCCCCAGCCATGTGTGCGGCAGTAGGTATGACGTCCGTATTCTGTGGTGTTACGAACTGTCCGATTACATCGCTGTTGATCAGCTTTGAATTATTTGGATATGATGGAATGCCATATTTCCTGCTGGCGGTAGCTTTCAGTTATATGTTATCCGGTTATACAGGATTATACCGAAGCCAGAAGATTGTATATTCCAAATTCAAGACCAACTATATCAATAAGCAGACACATTAATTGCAAAAGGCAATATCGTGCAGAAGGATGGCGGCATCATGGAAATCCGCAGCCGGTACTTCACAACAGGATAGGGCAATATGGGCATACTCTTTCGTTTCCTTTGGAGAGGCGAATACGAGGATGCCTTTTTTTGCGGCTTTTTCCTTGAATTGCTGATTGGTGAGCGTGCTTTTGATATGAAGATGTACCAGAGTAACGGATTCTCCCATAGTGACAAATGCCTGATCGCCAAAGGTCTGTTCCAGTTCGGTTGCAAGGGTCTTTGCTTTACCTGCATAGAGACGTTTTAATTTACGAATTTGACTGTCCAGGTGTCCGTCACGGAGGAACTGGCACAATGCAAGCTGTTCTGCTTTGGAGGCGGTCTGGTTATATAATGCTGCTTTACGCTGGTATAGCGGCAGCAGTTCATCCGGCAGAATCATGAAGCTTAGACGGATGGAGGGCAGCAGCAGTTTGGAAAAGGTACTCAGATATACGACATTAGTTCCGCCGGCTAAGCCCTGAAGACAGGGGCGTGGCTTGCTGAAATAACGAAATTCATTATTATAATCATCTTCGATAATAAGTCTGTTATGGGATACGGTATCACGTAACAGGCTGAGTCTTTTCTCCATGGGCATGACATCACCAAGGGAAGTCATATTAGAGGGTGTCATATAGAGAACATCTGCGTGTTCTTTATCTTGAATGACCGCAAATCCATAATCTTCAAAAATAACAGTACCCTGTTCAAACTTGGAATCCTGAAAAGCAACGGAGTGTTTATCCCTGATGAGAGGACACAGGATGTTGAGAAGACTCTGGGAACCTGCACCAATGATGATATTATCCGGCGTACAGACCGCATTCCTTTTGTTGATGACATAATTACATATCGTTTCTCGAAGTTCCCGTTCACCTTGGGGTTCTCCGTAGGTCAGCATTCGTTTATCCTGACGAAGGGCGCTCTTAATATATCTTTTCCACAGGTTAAAGTCAAAACTGTCAGCATCTGCATTGTTGGAGGTGAAATTATAGACAGCCTGAGGTGTTGAATTGTGGATATTTTTTGAAATTTGCGCAGATAATGTGGATGGAACTAAGGGGCGGCCTGTCACATAATAACCACTTTGAGGGCGGGATATGATATAACCGTCTGCAGCAAGGCATAGGTAGGCGGTCTCTATTGTTGTCCTGCTGAGACCAAGCTGTTCGGAGCAGCGGCGGATAGAGGGCATTTTCGTATTTTCAGGAAGCTTTCTTGTGAGAATCAGTTCCTTATAATAATCATATACTTGCATATAACGGGTAGATTGACCGGACTCTATATCTAAATTCATGGCAGTTCCTTTCCAGTAGTTTTTTTCAGCGTAGCATGCATAAGAAAACATTGCAAGCAGGTTTTTCTTTTTGGAAAACTGTGGTATGATGAGAAGTAAAGCATCGAAGATGCGATTTTGCGCATGTAATTTTGAATAGATATAATATGATATATTACAGGTATGCTGAGTACCGGAAATGAGGAAATATATGAGGAGTCTGCTGAAATATTTAAAAGACTATAAGAAAGAAAGTATTCTTGCACCCGTATTCAAAATGCTGGAAGCATCTTTTGAATTATTCGTGCCGCTCGTTATGGCGGCAATTATTGATACCGGTATTGCCAATCATGACAAGGGTTATATCTTCAGAATGGGTGGCGTATTGGTAGCATTAGGGCTGATTGGTCTGGCTTGTTCTGTGACAGCACAGTTCTTTAGTGCAAAGGCAGCCGTTGGTTTTGCTACGAAGCTGAGACATGCGCTGTTTTCCCATATTCAGGGATTATCCTATGCGGAGCTGGATACACTGGGAACGAATACCTTAATTACACGAATGACCAGTGATGTAAATCAGCTGCAGTCAGGTGTCAATCTGACACTGCGTCTGCTGTTACGTTCTCCGTTTATTGTATTTGGTGCTATGATCATGGCTTTTACAGTAGATGTGAAAGCAGCGTTGATCTTTGTAGTGGCAATTCCACTGTTATCTATTGTTGTATTTGGAATTATGATTGTGAGCCTGCCTCTTTATAAAAAGGTGCAGGCTGCTTTGGATAAGGTGCTTGGCAGAACCAGAGAGAATCTGGAAGGCGCCAGAGTAATCCGCGCTTTCTGTAAAGAAGGACAGGAGATAGAATCCTTCTCAGAAGAAAATGATGCACTGTTAAATATTCAGGTATTTGTAGGTAAGATATCGGCAGCTATGAATCCGCTTACTTATATCATTGTAAATATTGCACTGGTAGTTCTGCTCTGGACCGGAGCAATCCGTGTAGATGGCGGTATTATTACACAGGGTGCAGTAGTAGCGCTGGTAAACTACATGTCCCAGATTCTGGTAGAGCTGATCAAGATGGCAAACCTGATCATCCAGATTACCAAGGCACTTGCCTGTGCGAAGCGTATTGAGAGTATTCTCGCAGTGGAGAATTCCCAGCAGATAGAAGACTTGACACAGCAGGCAAAGGCTGAAACAGATGACGTGATTCGTTTTGAACATGTGGGTCTGACTTATCAGGGCGGTGGAGAAGAATCCCTGACAGATATTGATTTTGCAGTAAAGAAAGGTCAGACAATAGGAATCATCGGTGGTACTGGTTCCGGTAAAACCTCTGTTGTGAATCTGATACCGAGACTGTATGATGCAACCAGAGGAACTGTGTATGTAGATGGACAGGATGTGAAGACTTATGATCCAAAGCAGCTTCGTTCTAAGGTAGGAATCGTACCACAGAAGGCTGTATTATTTGCAGGAACAATTCGTGAGAATCTGATGTGGGGTAATGAGAACGCCACAGAGGAACAGCTGGAGAGAGCCTTGGAGATCTCACAGGCTAAGGAATTCGTAGATATAAAGGAAGGCAGACTGGACTTTAAGATTGCACAGGGTGGTAAGAACCTGTCAGGCGGACAGAGACAGAGAATGACCATAGCCAGAGCTGTAGTCAGAGATCCTGAAATACTGATTCTGGATGACAGTGCATCTGCTCTTGACTTTGCCACAGATGCGAAATTAAGACATGCTATCCGGGAAATGGGAAATGACATGGTTGTCATTATTGTATCACAGAGATCTTCTTCTATACAGTATGCAGATCAGATCATTGTACTGGATGATGGTAAGGTGGTTGGAATTGGTACACATGACTCTCTGTTAGCAGAGAACGAGGTATATCAGGAGATTTATTATTCTCAGTTCCCAAAGGAGGCAGCAGGTAATGAAAAATAATAAGGAAATCATTAAGAAAGTACTGGATTATATTGGAAAATACAAGATATTTCTCTTACTGTCAATTATTCTGGCAGCAATATCCGTAGCATTGACATTATATATTCCTATTTTAACAGGTAATGCGGTAGACTGTATTCTTGGACCGGGACAGGTAGATTTTGCAGGAATTCTGGTAATTTTAAAGAAAATGGCAGTGATCATCCTGCTTACTGCTATTGTCCAGTGGCTGATGAATGCATGCAATAACAAGATCACATATCAGGTAATCCGTGATGTAAGAGACGAAGCGTTTCGTAAGCTGGAGATTCTTCCGTTAAAGTATATCGACAGTCATGCACATGGTGATATTGTAAGCCGTATCATTGCAGATGTAGACCAGTTCTCAGACGGTCTGCTTATGGGATTCACACAGCTGTTTACAGGTGTGATTACCATTATCGGTACATTATTGTTCATGATCTCCATTAATGTTACAACAACACTTATTGTAGTTGTTCTGACACCATTGTCATTTTTTATCGCAAGCTTTATCGCCAAAAGAACATTTAAGATGTCTAAGCTTCAGTCGGAGACAAGAGGCGAGCAGACAGCACTGATTGATGAAATGATTGGAAATGAAAAAGTAGTAAAGGCTTTCAGCAGAGAGGAAAAGGTAATTGAGCAGTTCGATGAAGTAAATAACAGACTTGAAAAAGCAAGTGTAAAAGCAATCTTTTTCTCCTCTTTGACAAATCCCTGTACACGTTTCGTAAACAGTCTGGTATATGCCGGTGTAGGAATCGTAGGTGCATTCCTTGCAATCAGAGGCAGAATCAGTGTAGGACAGTTATCCAGCTTCTTAAGTTATGCTAATCAGTATACCAAGCCTTTTAACGAAATATCAGGCGTTGTAACGGAGTTACAGAATGCAATTGCCTGCGCAGGCAGAATCTTTGAATTTATAGAGGAAGAACCACAGATTCCAGATGCTGAGGACGCAATCGTATTAAAGCAGCCTAAGGGCGAGATTGATATTCAGGATGTGGCATTCTCCTATACAGAAGACCAGAAGCTGATCACAGACTTGAATCTTCATGTAAAGCCAGGACAGCGAGTAGCAATTGTTGGTCCTACAGGATGTGGTAAGACAACAGTAATTAATCTGTTGATGCGATTCTATGATGTGAATAAGGGAAGTATTCAGGTAGATGGCGTAGATATACGTAAGCTTACCAGAGACAGCCTGAGAAAAGGCTATGGAATGGTATTACAGGAGACCTGGCTGAAATCAGGTACAATTAAGGATAATATTATTATGGGTAAGCCGGATGCAACAATGGAAGAGGTTATTGCTGCAGCAAAGGCATCTCATGCACACAGCTTTATCAAGCGCCTGCCTAATGGATATGACACAGTGATTTCAGAGGATGGGGGAAGTCTTTCACAGGGGCAGAAACAGTTATTATGTATTACCAGAGTCATGCTGTGTCTGCCTCCAATTCTGATTCTGGATGAGGCTACATCTTCTATTGATACGAGAACAGAGATTAAGATACAGAAGGCTTTCGCTACTTTGATGGAAGGAAGAACAAGCTTTATCGTAGCACACAGACTTTCTACAATCAGGGAAGCAGATATTATTCTGGTTATGAAAGATGGTAATATCATTGAACAGGGTAATCATGAAACGCTTCTTGCCAAAGGCGGTTTCTATGCAGGTCTATACCAGAGCCAGTTCAGTGCCTGATAGCATGTGCATATAATTATGGAATATCTAAACAGGTTGTACAATAAACTATAATAAAGGAGATTTGAAACATGATTAATTGTTTAGGAAATGTTTCAGGGTACAGTATAATAGGTTTCATTGGTGTGGCTTTTGCATATCTGGCAACATGCATTCTGTTGGGAACAGGAATTAACCGACTGCCAAGAGACCATGGACGTGCATATGCGCATGATGGAGTGTTGTCAGCCGGTAAGCCCAGAGGAGCGGGATTTATCTTTATATTGGTGTTTGTAGTAACTGCGGTTATTTTTGGAGATATGCGAAGAGAGACAGTTATCTATCTTATCCTGACAGTAGCTGCTATGATGACAGGATTTCTGGATGACTGCGCCAAGGTTTCCTGGGGAGAGCTTCGTAAGGGTCTGCTTGATCTTGTGATAGCAATTATGACAGCAATTACTTATGTTAATTTCAATGGAAGTGATATAACCATTGCACTGACAGGACAGACATTTACATTGAATCCTGTAGTATATGGTATTCTGGCAGTGATTCTCGTATGGGGCTCTATTAATGTAACGAATTGCGCAGATGGTGTGGATGGTCTGTCGGGAACGCTTGCCAGCATTACACTGGCAACCGTATATCTGATTATGCAAAGTAAGGAGATTGCGCCGGATTTTGCATATTTGATTCTGCTGTTCATTGCATGTATTCTGGGGTATCTCTGGTATAATGCCACACCGAGTTGTCTGATGATGGGAGATGCGGGCTCCCGTGCAATTGGATTATTTATTGCCATTGCAGTGATGAAGATGGGAAGCCCTTTCTTATATCTGCTGGTTGCATGTGTTCTTATGGTAGATGGTGGTATTGGTCTGGTAAAGGTATCCTTGCTTCGTTATCTGCATATTAAGATATTGACGAAGGTACGTACACCGCTTCATGACCATGTGCGAAAGAACAAGAACTGGTCAAATGCGCAGACAGTATTCAAATTTGCAATTATCCAGATTATGATATGTGCTGCAGTTGTATGGATGATTGTGTGAATTTATATTTTAAGGCTCCACTGTGAGCAATCCCATACGTCTGTTGCCAGTCCATCATAGAAATCAGGTTCATGGCAGACCATGAGAATACTTCCTTTGTATTCCATGAGAGCTCTCTTTAATTCTGATTTGGCATCTACATCCAGGTGATTGGTAGGCTCGTCCAGAAGCAGTATATTTGTCGGCTTGTTAATCAGCTTGCACAATCTGACCTTTGCCTGTTCACCACCGCTTAATACCTTGACTTTACTCTCGATATGCTTGGTGGTCAGACCACACTTGGCAAGGGCACTACGTACTTCATACTGACTCAGGGATGGGAATTCCTTCCATATCTCTTCAATGCATGTCGTGGTAACAGACTGATCCATTTCCTGTTCAAAGTAACCAATCTCCAGATAATCACCTAATTCCACACCGCCATTAAGTGCAGGGATAAGCCCCAGTATGCTCTTTAACAGAGTTGTTTTACCAATACCATTAGCACCTGTCAGTACGATTTTCTGTCCTCTTTCCATAGAAAGGTTCAGAGGTTTGGAGAGGGCTTCATCATAGCCGATGACCAGACTCTTGGTAGTAAAGATATATCTTCCACTGGTTCTGGCTTCCTTAAAGTGAAATTCTGGCTTTGGTTTCTCTGCTGCAAGTTCGATAACATCCATTTTATCCAGCTTCTTCTGACGAGACATTGCCATATTTCTGGTTGCAACTCTTGCCTTATTACGGGCAACGAAATCTTTCAGATCAGCAATTTCTTTTTGCTGTTTATTGTATGCTGCCTCTAACTGTGCCTTTTTCATGGCATAGACTTCCTGGAACTTGTCATAGTCACCGACATAACGGGTGAGCTGTGCATTATCCATATGATAAATAATGTTAATGACACTGTTCAGAAAAGGAATATCATGTGAGATCAGAATGAAGGCATTTTCGTATTCCTGTAAATAACGTTTGAGCCATTCAATATGATTCACATCCAGATAGTTGGTCGGCTCATCCAGAAGCAGGATATCCGGCTTCTCCAGTAACAGTTTGGCAAGCAGAACCTTGGTACGCTGACCACCACTCAAATCGGTGACGTCTGCATCCAGACCAACGTCTGACAGACCTAATGCTCTGGCTACTTCTTCAATCTTGGAATCAATCATGTAGAAATCATGCTGTGTGAGAAGCTCCTGAATGGTTCCCAGTTCTTCCATAT
>ERZ1026878.1279-NODE-1279-length-15521-cov-7.188672_pt1 | contig 15521 bp, 16 predicted proteins | sample MGYA00380169_ERZ1026878 | MGnify/ENA primary metagenome ERZ1026878 (study PRJEB33269, sample SAMEA4719805) | human gut metagenome | biome: human-associated habitat; feature: organic feature; material: feces | place: Cameroon | collected 2013-10 ...
GAAGAAGCGCCTGAAAAAATAATCCATCTTCAGAAGGACGACAGAGCCTGATCCAGTCAGGCTCTGAGCTCATGGCGAAGACAGCCGCCCGCTAGCTCGCCACGCAGACGCGGTTGCGCCCTTCACGTTTCGCACGATATAGCGCCTGATCGGCGCGTGCCAGGGCTGACTGCATGCCATGTTCTATCTCAAGTTCATCCGGGGTCATGCACGCGAGTCCTATGCTGGCGGTGAAGCGGATCGTCTGCCCGTTGAAGTCGACATTCTGGCTGGCAAGGCTCATCCGTACGCGCTCGGCGATCTCTGCGGCCGCCTCCAGAGGGGTATGCGGCATAGCCACGACAAACTCCTCCCCGCCAAAGCGCGAGGCAATGTCGCTGCCTCTCACCAGTGCCGGAAGCACGTTTCCAATGTGCTTCAGCACCGCATCGCCGCCGTCATGACCCCAGGTGTCGTTAATGCGCTTAAAGAAATCCAGATCCATGCTCATCAGACACAGAGGCTGCTGATGCCGACGGGCAAGATTGCAGGCCCGCAAAGACCACTCATCAAACTGGCGACGGTTTGCCAGCCCGGTGAGCGGATCGTGCCGCGCCTCCTGCTGGAAACGCGCCCGCTGCAGGGCGTTGACGTGGATATAGTGCATAAGAAACCACTGCGTAAGGGAGATCACCAGAATCGCCAGCGCGGTCCACAGGGCCTGATAATACCAGCCGTGCAGCACATCTTTTCGGGCCAGCCCGACGGCGAGCACCCATTTGCGCTCGTTAAGGTTGAGAAATACCCCCATACGTTCAACGCCATCAATCGGAGAGGTGTATTGGTGGACCTGTGCGGTATCGCTCGCGTATTCCAGCAGCTTCGCGAGATGCGGATCGGAGGTGTTCAATTGCGTACCGCCATTCGCCCCCATGCGGGCAAGCTGCACTGCATTATCCCGGTCAAGGACCGCCATTGCCCCGCCCTGGCCTAAATCGAAGCCCTGCACTTCCATTTTGCGGAACATATCGTTCATAGAGTGACCATTGAAGAAACCCACCGCACCGCCCAGAAAGCGTCCATGGGCATCGCGCACCGCACGGAACATCACGAACCCCACCATGTTTTTATCTGTACCGTTGCTCTGCCAGTAAAACAAACTTTCGGTGACTTCATCCCGGCGAAAATCGTTAAAGAGAGGGCGCTGCCGGAAGCTGGCCTGCGCAAGCGTAGAGGCGTCCAGCGCGTGCTCGAAAGGAAATAATGCGCGGGTGCTGAGAAAATGACCGTCTTCATCAAAGACAATAATGCCATCCAGCCAGGCGCGCTTCAGCTCTCCTTTCAGGAATGACTGTGCGTTTTCAGGCGTGACCGTATGGTTGAGCAGAAAGGCATTACCGATAAAGCGCATCTGGTAGCGCATCGCGTTGAGGCTGGTATCAAACTGCTGGGACTGGAGAATGGCCGTGTTGCGAAGGATACGTGCAGCGTTATCCTCCACATAGCCGCGCTGGTAGAGCAAATGCCCAATCAGCAGACCCGCCTGAACCAAAATCACCAGTACCAGCAACGCTCTCTTTTTTGCCAGACTAACCTGCACGAACCATGTACTTACTTTTTCACCCAACGCCAACCTCAACCACTGAACAGTAAATAACCAACGCGGTGGATAGTCACTTGATCAGTCCGGATTGTCAATATGAAGGAAAATCGTAATACATTGAAAAATATAAACTAATTTATTTTACTTACCGGTGTAACGCCCGCAATCCTTCCCACCATCGCCCGGATCTCCTCGCGCGTTAACGGTGCCCGGTCAGTCACGTAGTGCAGCGTCATCCCTTCGATGAAGGCATCCAGCGCGCGGGCGGTGACCGGGTCGAACCACTGCTCCAGCGTGGTCTGGCTCATTTTCATCCAGTCCTGCATCACCGTTTTGAGCGCCGCGCTGCGGTGCATGAAGGCGTAGAGCTGATACATCAGCGCCATGTTGTGCGGCGTCGTCACCTGCGAACTGTGGATCAGGGTGGTGATGGATTCGCACGCCATCTCCGGGCCGGTGACGCCCGCGAAGAAATCCCGGTACTGCTGCGACATCTGCCGGGTAAACCACGTGAAGGCCTCCTCCAGCAGCGGCTCCATACCGTCAAAATAGTAGGTCATCGACCCCAGCGGCACGCCGGCGCAGGTGGCGATTTTACGGTGCGTGACGGCGTGAATACCGTGTTCAGCAATGGTATCGAGCGTTGCCTGCAGGATCTTCTCCCGGCGATGCGGATCGTTCGGTGGTCTGCTCATAAATTCCTCACGTGGTTTGTGTACAAATGTACACAAACTTGCTAGTGTTGTCGCTATTGATGTACTTCTGGTGCAACCCCGATGACGCAAACCTCTCCCCGTAAAGCCCTGCAGCTCCGCCTGTGGGCGCTGTTTATGTTCTTCTTTATTCCGGGCCTGCTGATGGCCTCCTGGGCCACGCGTACGCCCGCCATTCGCGATATTTTGTCCGTCTCTACCGCTGAGATGGGCATCGTGCTGTTCGGCCTGTCGATAGGTTCGATGAGCGGCATCCTCTGCTCCGCGTGGCTGGTGAAGCGCTTCGGTACGCGGGCGGTGATCCGCACGACCATGTGCTGCGGGGTGATTGGGATGATAGTGCTGAGCGCAGCGCTCTGGTTTGCCTCACCGGTGCTGTTTGCCCTGGGGCTGACGGTATTTGGCGGCAGCTTAGGCTCGGCGGAAGTGGCGATAAACGTTGAAGGGGCCGCGGTTGAGCGCGAGATGAACAAAACCGTGCTGCCCATGATGCACGGCTTCTATAGCCTCGGCACGCTGGCCGGTGCTGGCGTGGGCATGGCGCTGACGGCTGCTGGCGTAAGCGCGAATCTGCATATCCTGCTGGCGGCGCTGGTGTGCATCATTCCGATTCTGATCGGCATCCGTGCCATCCCGAACGGTAACGGCAAGAATGCCGCGGACGAACAGCACTCGGCCGAAAAGGGGCTGCCCTTCTACCGCGATTATCAGTTGATGCTGATTGGCGTGGTGGTGCTGGCGATGGCATTCGCGGAAGGTTCCGCCAACGACTGGCTGCCGCTGCTGATGGTGGACGGTCACGGCTTCAGCCCGACTTCCGGTTCGCTGATTTACGCCGGGTTTACGCTGGGAATGACCGTCGGACGCTTCACCGGCGGCTGGTTTATCGACCGCTACAGCCGCGTGGCGGTGGTGCGCGCCAGCGCGCTGCTCGGCGGCCTGGGTATCGCGATGATCATCTTTGTGGATGTGGGCTGGATTGCCGGCGTCTCGGTGATCCTCTGGGGTCTGGGGGCCTCACTCGGCTTCCCGCTGACCATTTCAGCCGCCAGCGACACCGGCCCGGATGCCCCGACGCGCGTCAGCGTAGTGGCAACCACCGGCTATCTCGCCTTCCTGTTCGGGCCGCCGCTGCTCGGCTTCCTGGGTGAGCATTACGGGCTGCGCAGCGCCATGCTGGTGGTGTTAGGGTTGGTCATTATCGCGGCGCTGGTGGCGCGCGCCGTGGCCAGGCCGGAAACGAAACAAACGACACTGGAGAAGGGATATGAGCGTTAAACTGATCGCCGTCGACATGGATGGTACTTTTCTGAGCGATGCCAAAACCTATAATCGCGAACGTTTTCTGGCCCAGTACGCCCGCATGAAGGCGCAGGGTATTCGTTTTGTGGTCGCCAGCGGCAACCAGTACTACCAGCTGATCTCGTTCTTCCCGGAGATTGCGCATGAGATTGCGTTCGTCGCGGAAAATGGCGGCTGGGTCGTGAGTGAAGGTGAAGACGTCTTTAACGGTGAACTGTCGAAGGCCCATTTTGAGACCGTCGCAAACGTGCTGAACGACGTCCCGGGCATTGAGATCATCGCCTGCGGGAAGAGCAGTGCCTATACGCTAAAGTGCTATGACGAGAGCTTCAAGGCTATCGCGGCGAAGTACTATCACCGGCTCGAAATGGTCAGCAATTTCGACAATCTGAACGATATTTTCTTCAAGTTCGGGCTTAACGTCTCTGACGATGAAATTCCGCGTATTCAGGCGCTGCTGCATGAAAAGCTGAGCGACATCATGGTACCCGTCACCACCGGTCACGGCAGTATCGACCTGATTATCCCGGGCGTGCATAAAGCCAACGGTCTGCGGATCCTGCAACAGCGCTGGGGGATAGATAACAGCGAGGTGGTGGCCTTCGGGGACAGCGGCAACGACGTGGAGATGCTGCGTCAGTCGGGCTTCAGCTTTGCGATGGCGAATGCCGGACCGCATATTAAAGCGGTGGCTCGCTTTGAAGCACCGCACAATAACGAGGAAGGCGTTTTAAACGTGATTGAGAAGGTATTGAACGGGGAGGCGCCGTTTAATTGACCGCGTGCGGTCTGGTGCCCTCCCCCTCACCCGGGCCCTCTCCCCAACGGGGAGAGGGCATAAACAGATTAAGGTTGCAGGGCGTTTCCGACGCGTTTGTCCTTCAGGAACACCACCATCAGGCCAACCCACAGCACGCCGTTGGCGAGGTTGAACAGACTGAACAGACCGTTGCCTCCCAACGCGTAAGCATGCTTGCTCACCTCGATACCGACGGTAAAAATCAGCATCTGCAGCATTCCCATCGCCGCGGAGACCGTCCCTTTACTCATCTCGCTGGCGAACAACGTCAGGCGCACCAGCCCGGCGTTCGCCACGCCAATTCCAAAGGCATAGAGGCTGAGCCCCGCCGTCATCCACAAATAAGCGTGGGAGGACACCACAGTCGCCACTGCCGCCAGAATCAGCCCCGCGGCAACCGGCCAGCCGCCCATGATAATCAGCGAACGCACGGTGCGGCGTGACGTCAGACGCGCCAGCACCAGGTTACCGATAATCAACGCGCCAAAAATCGGCACCTGCAACAGACCGTACTCGTAGCTGCTGAGCTTTTCACCGCTGATGATAATGACCGGTGATTGCGCAATCCACGCCAGCAGCGGCAGGCTGACAAACCCTGTCGCCAGCGCACCGGCCACAAAGCGGCCATTCTTCAGCACGGCTTTGTAATCCCGACCCAGCTCTTTTAGCGAGAGTTTCTCGCCAATGCGGGTCGCCGTTTCCGGCATCGCACGGTGCAGGCCAAAGAAGGCGATGGCGGCGAGAACCGCAAAGAGGACAAACATCCCTTCCCAGGGCGCAACGTGCACCCACGCAGCACCCACCAGCGGCCCGAGTAACGGGGCGATCAGCGCCACGTTCGCCATCAGCGCGGTAATTTTGATACACACCGCCTCTTCAAACGACTCCTGAATGGCGGCATACCCCACGGCACCGATAAAGCACAGGCTCACCCCCTGCAGGAAACGCAGCAGGGTAAACTGCTCAATATTTTGCGCCAGCAGCGTGGCGAGGCAGGTCACGATGAACCACACCACGCCGGTCAGCATCACCGGACGACGGCCGATACGATCCGACAGCGGGCCTAACAGCCACTGCAAAAACATGCCACCTGCCAGATAGGCGGTCATCGAGGTCGGCACCCATTCGATCCCCGCGTTGTACTGCGCCACAACGGCCAGCATACCGGGCTGGATCATATCGTTGCCGATATAGGTCGAAAATTCGTAGAGCACCAGACACAGAGGGAAAAGCAGCGCCTGACGACCCAGACGTGAACCTGAAGAAGAACGGTTTAACATGCAATCTCTTTATAATGACAAAATCGCGACGAGTGTAATGAAATGCCGCAGCCCGAGATAGTGATTTATCGAGGATAAACAGAAATAAAGCACATATCGTCTTCGTTTAAGGTTTCCTTAAGTTGACAGATTTATGATAGCCCGATGACTCGTCAACGATCCCAAATTATGTCACTCACGTCCAGCCGCTCAGAATTATCTAACTTACAGACAAATAAGACAAAACGCCTTTACCGCTTACCGACCCGCTTTTATGGTTATCAGCTTTTCGTGCTGATTGCTCTTGCCGTGGTGTTCACGTGGCTATCTCGCAATGAAGCGCTGGACAGATGGATTAGTGGTTTTTGGTATGACGCGGCGACGCAAAGCTTCCCGCTGCAGAAAGACCACCTGCTGGATCTGCTGAATCATCGCCTGGCGAAGTACATTGCCATCGCCTTAGGGGTCGTGGCGCTGTTATTCGGTGCTTACAAGCGTAACGCAAGGCTGGTTACGGCGGCGCTGCTGATGGGACTCGGCGCGCTGGTGGTGGGGGCGTTGAAAAGCATCAGCCATCACAGCTGTCCGTGGGATCTGGTGGAGTATGGCGGTAAGGCCGTGTCTTATCCCCTGTTCAGCGCCGTCCCGGCAGAGAGCGGTCCGGGTCGCTGTTTCCCCGGCGGTCATGCCTCCAGCGGCTTTATGGTGATGGGGCTGTTTTTTGCCTTCTGGCGCGAGCGTCCGCGCCTCGCCTGGAGCTTTGTGATCCTCGGCGTGGTGCTGGGTCTGGCGATGGGCTTCGGCCAGGTCATGCGCGGGGCACATTTTTTCTCTCACAACCTGTGGGCCGGGTGGTGGGTCTGGTTTTCCCAGGTGGTGGTCTATGGCCTTGTTTCCACCTGGTTTGCTAAAGAGTGATGACATTATGTTAGAGAGTCTGAATTACCAGCTGTTTTATCTGATCAACGCCACGCCGGCCTCGCCAGAGTGGATGATCGATTTCGCCACCTTCCTGGCAAAAGATCTGATCAGTATCGTGCCTGCGCTGGCCGCCATCCTCTGGCTGTGGGGTCCCCGCAGTCAGGTAAAAGCGCAGCGCCAGCTGGTGATCAAAGTGGCGATGGCGCTCGGCGTAAGCGTGCTGGTGAGCTATATTCTCGGCCACGCGTTTCCCCACGATCGTCCTTTCGTCGATCACGTCGGCTATACCTTCCTGCACCACGCGCCAGATGACTCGTTCCCGAGCGATCACGGTACGGTGATCTTCACCTTCGCGCTGGCCTTCCTGTTCTGGCATCGCCTGTGGTCGGGTGCGGTGCTGATGGCGGTGGCCGTGGCCATCGCCTGGTCCCGCGTTTATCTGGGCGTCCACTGGCCGCTGGATATGGTGGGCGGTTTCCTGGTGGGACTGATTGGCTGCGTCAGCGCGGCGATCCTGTGGAATCTTATCGGGGAAGCGCTCTACCGCGGGCTCTCTTCACTCTATCGGGCCGTTTTCGCCATCCCGATCCGCAAAGGCTGGATACGTGACTAACCCCGACCTGACAGGTTACACTTGAACCCCCGCCCTGCGGGGGTTCACTTTTTTATGCCGAGGAACTATGGAAACACGACGCGATGACCGCATTGCTCAGCTGCTACAGGCGCTGAAGCGCAGTGATAAGCTGCATCTTAAGGAAGCCGCCACCCTCCTCGGCGTCTCAGAGATGACCATTCGTCGGGATCTGAACAGCGAGAGCGCGCCGGTTGTGCTGCTGGGCGGGTATATTGTGCTTGAGCCGCGTAGTGCCAGCCATTATCTGATCAGCGACCAGAAGACGCGTCTGGTTGAAGAGAAACGCAAAGCTGCACGGCTCGCGGCTTCCCTGGTACAGCCGCACCAGACGCTGTTTTTTGACTGCGGTACCACCACGCCGTGGATTATCGAAGCCATCGACAGCACAATTCCGTTCACTGCCGTGTGCTACTCCCTGAACACCTTTCTGGCGCTGCAGGAGAAGCCCGAGTGCCGGGTGATCCTTTGCGGCGGTGAGTTTCACGCCAGCAACGCGATTTTTAAGCCGCTTAACCTGCAGGACACGCTCAGCAATTTATGCCCGGATATCGCGTTTTATTCCGCCGCTGGCGTCAGTGTCCGCCAGGGCGCAACCTGCTTTAATCTGGAAGAGTTACCGGTGAAGCACTGGGCGCTTAGCGCAGCGCAGTATCACGTACTGGTGGTCGATCACAGTAAATTTGGCAAGGTGCGTTCGGCAAGAATGGGCGAACTGGCGCAATTTGATGCCATCGTCAGCGACTGCCGTCCGGATGACGAGATAGTGGCCCATGCGAAGGCGCAGCAGGTGAAGTTGATGTATTAAGTGGGGTGCGGTCTGATGCCCTCTCCCACAGGGAGAGGGCGAAAAACGTAGGCCGGGTAAGCGCAGCGCCACCCGGCAAAAAATTAGCTGAACCAGCTACCAAACCAGCTATGGAATTTCATCATCACGAAATCCCACATCCGGCTGAAGAAGCCGCCCTCTTCTACCGCTTCCATCACAATCAGCGGACGCTGTTCAATCGACTTCCCGTTGAGCTGGAAATCAATCGTCCCGACCACCTGACCCTTTTTCAACGGAGCCGTGAGCTGTGGGTCGGTGAGGGTGTAGCTGGCCTTCAGATTTTTCAGCTGGCCGCGCGGAATGGTCACTGAACCCGCTTCACCCGCGCCCAGGTTCACTTCGCTCTTGTTACCAAACCAGACGCGCTGGCTGACGAACGTGGCATCCGGTTTTATCGGCGTCACGGTTTCATAGAAGCGGAAGCCCCAGGTCAGCAGTTTTTCGGATTCGTTAAAGCGGATACGGTCAGTTTTGGTCCCCAGAACGACCGAGATCAGGCGCATATCGCCCTGGGTCGCGGAGGCCACCAGGTTGTAACCCGCCCCGGCGGTGGTGCCGGTTTTCATCCCGTCGACATTGACGTTGCTGCTCCACAGCAGGCGGTTGCGGTTCGGCTGACGGATTTTGTTGAAGGGAAACTCTTTCTCTTTATGGATGGCATATTCATCCGGCACGTCGTGGATCAGCGCTTTCCCCAGCAGCGCCATGTCGCGGGCGGTGCTGAACTGGCCCGGCGCATCGAGGCCGTGAACGGTTTTAAAGGTGGTATTGGTCAGGCCCAGCTTTTGCGCGTAACCGTTCATCAGACCGATAAACGAATCCTGACTGCCCGCAACGTAGTCCGCCAGCGCGATACAGGCGTCGTTACCGGACTGGATAATCACCCCTTTATTCAAATCCGAAACGGAAACCTGATCGCCCGGCTTCAGGAACATCACCGACGATCCGCGCAGCGCCGGGTTGCCAGTCGCCCAGGCATCCTTCCCGATGGTGACCATATCGTCCAGCTTGATCTTGCCCGCTTTTAACGCCTGGCCGACCACATAGCTGGTCATGATTTTGGTCAGGCTTGCCGGATCGAGTTTCTCATCCGCATTGCCTTCCGCCAGCACTTTACCGCTGGCATAGTCCATCAGGATCCAGGCGCGCGCATCCACAGGCGGCGCTTCGGGCGCAGACTGTTCGGCTGCGTAGAGCGTTGGTGCAAACAGGAAAAGGAGCGCAGAGCCTGCCGCCAGGCTGCGCAGAGAAGTCATTTTTCGCGTCATAAATGCCACCCGAGTGTCCATTCAAAAATTACGTCACATCACCGTGTCGCAAGAAGCGATGAGTAATAGCGCACTAAAACCGTTAAAGAAACCCAACGAGGGTAAAGTTATTAAAGTTTATGCAATAACATTCAGATACGCTTTGATTCAGGCGATTTTTTTCTCTTCTGTTGCGTAATTGTTAGGTTTATCTCACCATGACCAAAAGCTGATTCGGATTCACATCTCATCGGGAGTAAATATGATTACGCTGTGGGGCAGAAATAATTCAACCAACGTTAAGAAAGTGCTCTGGACGCTGGAGGAGCTGGATTTACCGTTCAATCAAATCATGGCCGGGATGTCGTTTGGCGTGAATAAAGAGGCCGACTACCTGGCCATGAACCCGAATGGCCTGGTGCCGCTGCTGCGCGATGACGAAACAGACGCCACGCTGTGGGAATCTAACACCATTGTGCGTTACCTGGCTGCCCAGTACGGACAGGGTCGTCTGTGGGTCGAAAACCCGGCCCGCCGCGCGCAAGGGGAAAAGTGGATGGACTGGGCGAACCAGACGCTTTCACCAACCCACCGGGTGATCCTGATGGGACTTATCCGCACCCCGGAGGCTGAACGCGACTATCCCGCCATTCATGCCGCGCAGGATGCCTGCGAAAATCTGTTTGCGATGATGGATGACGAACTGGCGAAGCACCCGTGGTTCTCCGGTGATGCGTTCGGTACAGGCGATATCGCCGTGGCGCCGTTCGTCTGGAACCTGACCAACATGGGTCTGAAGTGGACGCCGCGCCCGCACCTGGAGCGCTGGCTTAAACAGCTGAGCGAGCGCCCGGCGTACCGTAACGTTGTGATGATCCCGGTCACCTGATCACGTCCCGGACGGGCTGACTTTTAATAGTTGCCCGTCCGTCTCATCGGTCAGGACATACAGATATCCATCCGGCCCCACCCGCACATCACGAATACGTAGATCCCGGTCGCCCAGAATGCGTCCGTCCTCCGTCACCTTGTTACCCTTCACGCTGAGCACGATCACGTCTTTCTCCTTCAGCGCGCCGATAAACAGCTTGTTTTTCCACTGCGGGAAAACGTCGCTGTTGTAAAACGCCATGCCGCTTACCGCCGGTGAAACTTTCCAGACAAACAGAGGTTTTTCGGTCCCCTCAACGTGCTCGCCTTTGGCTTCCGGAATTTTCAACCCGCTGTAGTTGATACCGTGCGTCGCCAGCGGCCAGCCATAGTTTTTGCCTTTCTCGGGAATATTGATCTCGTCCCCGCCGCGCGGACCGTGCTCGTTCAGCCACAGCGTATCGCTCCAGGGGTTCATCGCCATTCCCTGCGGGTTACGAATGCCGTAAGACCAGATTTCCGGCCGCGCGCCGGGCGTATGCACAAACGGGTTATCCGGCGGCACGTTTCCGTCCTCCGTCAGACGCACGACTTTACCCTGTAGCTTGTCCAGATCCTGCGCCGTCGGGCGCTGGTTGTTCTCGCCGAGTCCGATAAAGAGATAGCCTTTGCCGTCGAACACCAGTCGGCCACCAAAATGGTTACCGGTAGAGAGTTTCGGCGTCTGGCGGAACACCACCTGGAAAGCCTCAATGCGCGTCAGATCGTCACTTAACCGGCCATAGCCTACTGCCGTTCCGGCTTTGCCGTCCTTTCCCGCTTCGGCGTAGCTGAGCCAGATGCGGCGTGATTGTTCAAAATCCGGGGCGAGGACGACATCCAGCAATCCGCCCTGCCCGTTTGCCCAAACCTTTGGTACACCGACGATCGGATCGGAAAGCCCTTTCCCGGCCTGCCAGTGTTTAAGCTGGCCGCCCTTCAGGGTCACCAGCAACCCGTTATTGTCCGGCAGAAACGCCAGAGACCAGGGATGATCGAGTCTGTTTTGCAGCACCTCGACCCTGACCGCCTCTGGCGCAGCAAGCAGCGAAAAGGGAATAAACAACGCAGGCAGGAAAATCAGCGAGGATCGAGGCATAACGCGCTCCTTTATCGGCATATGGCATAAAGGTTAGCCACTGCGTCCGGCCGCGTTATCACTTTTACAAAAGCTTAATCAGAAGGGGGAGTTGCCTCCCCCTGGATCAGTGCTGTTCAAGCTGTTCGTGCTTGTTCAGGCACATGATGCATAGAGAGAGCGTTGTCAGGCAGTTTTCAAGCTTCTCCGCGTTTACGGCGATAAAATTCGGGCAGTCGTGGCGTCCGTTCATCAGACACACCCCTGCAATGGAGAGCACCTCGGCGGCGCGGCGCAGTGCGATAAGTTCGCTTTCGCCGTAATTCGCCTTCAGGGTCGGTGCTTTTTCACGCATGAAATTGCAAAGTTCAAACAGGTTATCACGCAGATGTTCGCTTTCGCTGACTGACATATACCCTTTTGCCTTCCTCAACTGCAGGTACGCGGCCAGGTCGATTCGGGCGTTGATCAGCTTGTTCAGCAGATCGCGTTTTAGTCTGTCAACGGTCATGCTCTTTCCTCCTCTGTCAGCCATTGTGCATAGTCAGGATAAGTTCATTTTTTGTACAGTTTAATGCCTGGGATCAATTTTTATTAACTGATTAACATTATTTACAATGTTACAACGACTCCCCGGCGCATCCGCCTTGCAAAGAGTGTATAAATCCCCTGCAAATCCCCTGCATGACTGGCTTAGGCGAAAAAAAAGCCGGGATAAAAACCCGGCGCTTTGAATCAACATTTAATGCTTTCTACAGCAAATTCATTCTTCACGAAAGCCGGGTTTACCGTTGGCTTTGCGCCATTTCTGAACTTTATCTGCAATAGCTTCAGGTGTTGCTTGTTCCCTTGGTTCAGGATAGTAGATTAAATCAGAACCTGAGGGATGCTCTGACAACTCAATGAACTGTTCCAAAAGTTCGTCTTGATGCCTTTCGCCCCCTTCAGCGCTAATAATTTCTGCGATTAACTCGATGAACTCGTTTCTTGACAATTCGCTTATACTTTTCAAGTTATGCCCCTCTATGGATATCAATGTGGCGTTTGGGGGTCGTGATACCCATATTATCCACATTGTACATATCACCGCCTTGGCTTATTGGCTTGATGTGGTGAATTTCAAAAGAACGCCTTTTCCCAACAGTCTCTATAAATATTGTTCGTGGAGACATACCATACTTCATTCGGGCTAAATTGCTGGGGATAAATTTCTCTGATAGTTCAGGATCTTTACTGACCTCTTGCCAGAATGCTTCCCTGAAATCGTCAAAGTTGGAGAAGATACGCCCACGCAGTTTATCAGCTATCTGAGACGGGATCGGCGAACCGTTACCATGTCCCGCATCAGCTAACCAGGTGCCAGTAACCTTCTGGCCCTTGCCTGTAACCTGTCCCGGATTGTTGCGAATATAGATATAAATCGGCGGGATGTCTGATACGGGCAGAATCAGAATATAATCCGCGAAATTTTTCTCATCCGGTGCCGTGGTTGTTGTGCTGGTGCTCTGAGTTCCATCCGGCAACGGGTTAACAAGGATCGTTCCCGGTAGCTTTGGAGGTGTCTGATTACCTGTGTTTGGCGGAGCGTTAACACCGGAATGATCCGGGGTCCAGATAATGGTAACGGGGTTTTCTTCCTCAGTGGTGAAGGTATACGCGTCATAGCGGCGGTCCCATTCCATCTTGCGGACACGCACCATATCCTTACCCGGTGGCGTGTGATATCCACGCGGTACGGGATTTCCGTTGCAGTCATTCTCCCAGGTGTAACGCACGCGAGTAGGCGCTTCACGCATCTGTGCAAGGCGCATACGATCGATGAAGTCCTGTTCTCCTTCATTGAGTTTGCCGGGCATCATGCCTACCAGGAATCCGGCAACGGAGGCACCAACGCCACCAGCGGCGATTTCTGCACCTCGTACTGCCCATGTCCCATACGTAGCAAATTTCCCGGCAACTTGTTCGAGAACACCAGCGCCTGCGGTCACTGTTTGTGCTCTGGTCGCGCTGGCAGCGGCTGCAACTGCGGCCTGGTATTGCATCTCTTCGTGATTGCCGTTGAACCACTTATACAGGGCGCTACGCTTCTTCGGTTTAGGTATATCTTCCGGAGCTTGTGGCTTTTTCTTTGCCGTCTGTGCGTGCTGTGGGGCATCTGAATCTGTTACGGCGTCAACAGCAGGTGCTGCCCGGAACAGGCCGCAGTACAGCAGGGCCAGCCGCTGGTGATGAATTTGAGGAAAAAATTGTCGGCGGTGTGGTTGTCGTTATCGGTGCCGACGTTCTGGATTCGCTGCGTGATTCATAGGTTTGAACGGTTATCTGCGGGATGATTTTTGCATTACAGGGACAACTGCTGAAACTGTCCAGACTGCCTGCAACAAGGCGATCATCCGTTTTAATCCATCCAATACCCCCGACGATGCGGTAAGTATTGCCATCTTTACCACATGTTACCCGGTCACCCATTCGGGCAACAGATATGCCGTTGGTTCTTCTGTTTGGTGTTCCTTCCAGCACACGACCACCACAAGTGGTGGGGTCATACATATGCAAAATGTATCCTCTTGCCATAAATCCTTCTACTTATTATAAAAATAATCCAACAGGTCATTTTACATGCAATAACCACACTATTAATAAGTATTACTTTTAAATAAAACACCGTTTCAAAACAAGAAAAATCAGGTAATATCGAAAAGCCGCGCTAACTGCAATTCTTCAGTACAATTTTCCCCCCAACCTCTGTAGAATCCCTGCCCTGACCATTCCAAAAATCGAACAATTTTTAATCTATGAGCAATGTTACGCACCAGCCGAAAATCGGCTTCGTCTCCCTGGGCTGCCCGAAAAACCTGGTGGATTCAGAACGCATCCTGACCGAACTGCGCACCGAGGGCTATGACGTGGTGCCAAGCTACGACAACGCCGATATGGTGATCGTTAACACCTGCGGGTTTATCGACAGCGCGGTTCAGGAGTCACTGGAAGCCATCGGTGAAGCCCTGACCGAAAACGGCAAAGTGATCGTGACGGGCTGTCTGGGCGCGAAAGAAGACCAGATCCGCGAAGTGCACCCAAAGGTGCTGGAGATCACCGGCCCGCACAGCTACGAGCAGGTGCTGCAACATGTTCATCACTACGTGCCAAAACCCAAGCACAACCCGTTCCTGAGCCTCGTGCCGGAGCAGGGCGTGAAGCTGACGCCGCGCCACTACGCGTACCTGAAAATTTCCGAAGGCTGCAACCATCGCTGCACCTTCTGCATCATCCCGTCAATGCGTGGCGATCTGGTGAGCCGTCCGATTGGCGAAGTGCTGGCGGAAGCGAAACGTCTGGCCGACGCGGGCGTGAAGGAGCTGCTGGTCATCTCCCAGGATACCTCGGCTTACGGTGTGGACGTCAAACACCGCTCCGGTTTCCACAACGGCGAGCCGGTGAAAACCAGCATGGTGGGCCTGTGCGAGCAGCTGTCTAAACTCGGTATCTGGACGCGTCTGCACTACGTTTACCCGTACCCACACGTTGACGATGTGATCCCGCTGATGGCGCAAGGCAAAATTCTGCCGTATCTGGACATCCCGCTGCAGCACGCCAGCCCGCGTATTCTGAAGCTGATGAAACGTCCTGGCTCCGTTGACCGTCAGCTGGCGCGCATCAAGCAGTGGCGTGAGATCTGCCCGGATCTGACCCTGCGCTCCACCTTCATTGTCGGCTTCCCGGGTGAAACCGAAGAAGATTTCCAGATGCTGCTCGACTTCCTGAAGGAAGCGCGTCTGGACCGCGTCGGCTGCTTCAAATACAGCCCGGTAGAAGGTGCAACCGCCAACGAGCTGGCGGACCAGGTGCCGGAAGAGGTGAAAGAGGAGCGCTGGAACCGCTTCATGCAGCTGCAACAGCAGATCTCTGCTGAACGCCTGCAGGAGAAAGTGGGTCGCGAAATTCTGGTCATCATCGACGAAGTGGACGAAGAAGGTGCGATTGGCCGCAGCATGGCGGACGCCCCTGAAATCGACGGCGCGGTGTACCTCAATGGCGAAACCAACGTTAAGCCGGGTGATATTATTCGCGTGAAGGTTGAAAACGCGGATGAGTATGACCTGTGGGGTAGCCGGGTTTAATCTCCTTCCCCTCACCCTAACCCTCTCCCCACTGGGGAGAGGGGACTGCTCGGTGCGGTTTTTCACCCTCGCCCTTTTGGGGTGTACGGTCCGGGGACATGGTAGACAGGTGTTCGGGGACATGGTGAAC
>ERZ1026878.1286-NODE-1286-length-15431-cov-88.413567_pt1 | contig 15431 bp, 10 predicted proteins | sample MGYA00380169_ERZ1026878 | MGnify/ENA primary metagenome ERZ1026878 (study PRJEB33269, sample SAMEA4719805) | human gut metagenome | biome: human-associated habitat; feature: organic feature; material: feces | place: Cameroon | collected 2013-10 ...
CATCTGAAGCCAGAAGAGATTCTCAACGAGGAAGAGGACAGAAGCATCGAATCCACCGGTAAAAGAACGCAAGCCAACCGCAATTTCAATATCCTGATAGTAGATGACGATGCTGAGATTGCACATTATATCAAGACCGAACTGAGCGACTGGTACCGATTTGAACATGCCAGCAACGGCAAGGAAGGTCTCAAGATGTTGCTCACCGGCAAATATGATCTCGTGATAAGCGATGTGATGATGCCGGAAATGGATGGTATTACCATGCTCAAGAAGATTAAAGGCAACTCTAACGTAAGCGATATTCCAGTCATCCTGCTCACCTCCAAGAGCGAGGTAGAGAACCGACTAGAGGGATTGCGCAAAGGTGCCGATGCCTTCCTGGCTAAACCTTTCAATATGGAAGAGCTTCATATTCTCATAGACAATCTGGTTGACAATGTCCGACGCATCCGTGGCAAATACAGCGGTGCGCAGGGACAGAAAGCGAAGATTGAGCAGATAAAGGTAAAGGGCAATAACGACGCTCTCATGGAAAGAGTGATGAAATATATGAACGAGCACCTCGCCGACCCTGACCTCAACGTTGAGAAACTGACAGAAGATGTAGGCATCAGCCGTGCCCAACTGCACCGTAAGCTGAAAGAAATAGCAGGTGTCTCTGCCGGTGAATTCATCCGTAACTTACGATTAGAACAAGCTGCACGTCTTATTGAAGAAGGGCAGATCAACATCACGCAAGTAGCTTATTCCGTAGGATTTTGCAACCAGACTCACTTCTCTACAGTGTTCAAGAAGCACTATGGCATTTCACCAAGTGAATATGCTGAAACAAAGAGAAATGAGAAATAAACAACAAATAGAAGAGAATAAGGTATTTTTTCGTATCTTTGCAGCAGAAACAATAATAATACAAACTAACGATCTGCAAAGATATGAAGAAATACCTTATTTTTTTATTTACGGTACTTACATCACTCCATGTTTCTGCACAGAGTGATGGCTCACAGTTATGGCTAGGAAAGCAGTATGCCAACTCATGCCAAGTCATCTCACAGTTGCCCGATGATGCAACAGCCAAGATTGCCAAGCAGGAGTTGGAAAACAACTGGCGCGGCAAGAATGTTGAGCTAAAGATAGACAAGGCTCTGAATCTTGGCGAGGGCTATAACCTCTATGCCCGTCCTGCACAGCAAGGCGACAACATTCAATACGAAGCAACCATCACCGCCAGCAATCCTATCGGTTTGCTCTATGGTGCCTACGAGCTGATTCGACTTCAGAACACCGATGCCTACAACACAGGTAGCGGCAATCAACAGAACTTCAATAAAGCTATAGATGAAACCGAGAAACCACAAGTGGGTCTCCGCATCCTCAACCATTGGGATAATCTCGATGGCAGCATCGAACGTGGCTATGCCGGCAAGAGCATCTTCAAATGGGAAGAAATCAAACTCGGCAAAAACGGCAAGGGCGGTAGCATCAGCAAGAGTCTTCACAACCGTCTCATCACCTATGCCCGTGCCAACGCATCGCTCGGTATCAACGGAAGCGTACTGAACAATGTAAATGCATCGCCAAAGATGATGACGGCTGAATACATTAATAAGGTGAAAGTCATCGCCAACATCCTGCGTCCTTACGGCATCCGAGTGTATCTCAGCATCAACTTTGCTTCTCCTATGGCATTGGGCTATACCAAGACTGCAGACCCATTGGATAAAAAGGTACAACTGTGGTGGAAGAAGAAAGCAAAGGAGATTTATGCTGCCATTCCAGACTTTGGCGGATTTCTGGTAAAAGCTAATTCTGAAGGACAACCTGGTCCTGGCGATTACCACCGCACTCATGCCGAGGGAGCCAACATGCTTGCCGATGCCGTGAAGCCATACAGTGGCATTATCATGTGGCGAAGCTTTGTATATGGTGCTAACCATAAGGGAGAAGACCGTGTAAAGCAAGCTGTCAGCGAATTCAAAGGGATGGATGGAAAGTTCCGTGACAATGTAATTCTCCAGTCAAAGAACGGTCCGCTCGACTTTCAGCCTCGTGAACCATACGCTCCTATCTTCGACAACATCAAACAGACACCTCAGATAGCAGAACTTCAGATTACCCAGGAATATCTCGGACAGTCTAAACACCTCACCTATCTCGCCCCGATGTGGAAGGAATTCTTCGGATTCGTCAATCCAAGCAAACTGGTAGGCATCTCAGGCGTAGCCAATATCGGTGATGATGCCAACTGGTGTGGTCATCCTTTCTCACAGGCAAACTGGTATGCCTTCGGCCGCCTGGCATGGAATCCTTCGCTTACAGCCGAAGAGATTGCTCATGAATGGCTCGTACAGACCTATGAAAACCAGGACGAGAAGTTCACCAAACCTGTAGAGATGATGATGATGACCTCACGTGAAGCCTGCGTCAACTATATGATGCCATTGGGCTTACATCATATCTTCAAGTTCGATCACCACTACGGTCCGGAGCCGGATGGTTTCATCGCCAGCTATCCATTGGAGTGGTGCCCTGTTTATTATCACAAGGCAGATGCCAAGGGTATCGGTTTCGACCGCTCATCCAAAGGTACAGATGCCGTAGGTCAGTATCCGGAGCCATATCGCAGTCTGTATGACAACATCGAGACTTGCCCTGAAGAATATCTCCTATGGTTCCATCATGTAGCTTGGAATTACAAAATGAAGTCGGGCAGCACCCTCTGGCAGGAACTCTGCATGAAGTACAACATGGGTGTGGCGATGGTAGAAGTTTACCGCGACTTCTGGCACACCTCAGCCAAACAGTATATGAAGGGACATGAACAGGAATGGCAACATACCGATTCATTACTCAATGTACAGTTGGAAAACGCCAAGGAATGGCGCAATACCTGCCTCAAGTATTTCCAGAACTATGTATCTTCTACAGTAGATAAGTAATAGTAGAACCCGCAGGAAAGTAATGATAAAGTGTCGTAATCTCAAATTTTTTATGAGATTGCGACACTTTTCTCGTTAGAAAGTTGTCGTAATCTCATTTTTTTTGTAACTTTGCGACAGTTTTAAGCAAAAAAGACAGATATGAAAGAGAACATCATCGGAAGAGAACAAGAGATATCCAAGCTGGAGAACTACATCTCTAGTCGTAAATCGGAGTTTATTGCCATATACGGCAGACGACGTGTAGGTAAAACATTTCTCATCAAGGAAATGTTTGAGGGACGTTTTACCTTCCGAGTTACAGGCAAAGACAATGTCTCTACCAAGGAACAACTCACCAATTTTGGCTTTGCCCTCCTTGAGCAAATGAATGTGGATACAATGCCTAAAGACTGGGAAGAAGCCTTCAGATTATTACAAAAGGCTATAGAAAATATGCCGGAAGGCGCGAAGGTCATCTTCTTCGATGAACTTCCATGGTTTGACACTCGTTCCTCTCACTTCATCAGTGTCTTGGAGCACTTCTGGAACGACTGGGCTTTCTATCGCAACGACATCAAGTTGATAACCTGCGGAAGTGCCACTACCTGGATGATAGACAATGTCATCAACTCTCATGGCGGTCTCCACAATCGTGTTACGCACAATATCCTTCTCTCACCTTTCTGCCTGAGAGAAGTAGAAGACTATTTCAAGGCACAGGGATTCAATTATGAGCGACCAGAAATCATCGAATGCTTCATGGCTGTAGGTGGAATTGCCTATTATCTCTCCCTCTTTGAAAGCGACAAGAGCGTGGCACAAAATATCCAGCAACTATGCTTTACACGTGGTGGCGAACTGACAGAAGAATTCGAACGTCTCTTCAAATCTTTATTCAAGAAAGCAGACAATTACCAAGCAATCGTAACGGCACTGAAAGATAAGGGCAAAGGCATGACGAGACAAGAACTCTTGGATGCTACGCATCTTCCCAACAACGGTAGGTTTACGAGCATGCTAAAGGAACTGGAGCAGTGCGACTTCATCCGCAGTTACAATCCTTTTGGAAAGACCAAAAAGGAATGTATGTATCAACTGATAGACCCATTCACATTGTTCTACTTCAAATTCATGCACAACAAAGGTACATTCTTTGACGACTACTGGATCAAGATGCAATCAACCAGCGAGTATGCCTCATGGTGTGGCCATGCCTTCGAGATAACTTGCCTTCATCACATCAACAATATCGTAAAAGCCCTTGGCATAGATGGTTGCATCAACATCCCATGCGCTTGGTCGTATCGCCCTACCAGCAAGACATTGGCAGACGAGGATGCCGATGAGGATTTGAAACAAGGTGCCCAGATAGACTTATTGATAGACCGCTCCGACAAGTCCATTTCCATCTGCGAGATGAAATACTGTCAGGGAGAATATGAAATCAACAAGGCATATGATGCCCATCTCATGCACCGCCTTAACATATTCAAGAAAGTGACCAAGACTAACAAGACCCTCATCCCTACCTTCATCACTCCATACGGACTATATAATAATATGTATGCAAGAAAAATAACAAGACAAGTAACAGGGGATGACTTGTTTGCATAACATAATTTGGGGTTATAAAAAACACTTTCTTGGACGTAATATAAAAAAGAGTGCAGCTTCTCATATGCAAAGATACGCTTTCCTTCTGAAAGATGCAAGGAATTATTGGAAAATGTTTGAGAGTGAGGGAGATAAAAAGAAAAAGGTGTATCCTCGCTTGCCCGATGTATGGGGCAAGAAGGATACACCTTATTATATTATAGTCCTTTAATTTCCTGCTCTGTCAAACCAGTAATTAAAGCAATCTGCTCTATGCTTAATCCATTAGCCAGCATTTTGCGGGCAATGTTATTTTTCTCTTCAGCACGACCTTCAGCACGACCTTCAGCTTTGCCTTCTTCCATACCTTCCAGTCTTGCATTTCCCAAAACATCATTTTGAATCATGATGGCATTGATGTGCTCATCGTATGCATAACGTTCTGCATCCGACATGGAATAGTATTTCAGTTTCTCACGAGCTTCCTGCAGACCTGGTGCCTGGGTTTCTGGCGAGATGACTCCATTTTTCAGGTATTCAACCCATTCTTCCAATGGTGATTTAGCCACCTTATTGAATTCATTAACTCGAACCAAAATATAGGTTGGGAATATCTCTGAAGGCGATTTCCTTACTATCGTATCTTTCTCCTTGGTGCTGATGATCAGGTGGTCTTGGGTATGCAAGCCCACGAAGTTGTTCTGTCCCACATAAATATAGTCAGAACCCTTGCCCAGATCAAAGTACAGAATGCTGATGGAATATACCTTCTTCACCTCTTTGTAGGTATTTCCCAGATTGATATGCTCTGTGATGGCTTTGGCTACTCCATAGAGCACACGCTCCAGGTAATACAGTTCACTTGTGTTCTGTATCTCGACGATAATGATTTCTCCCTTGCTGTTTTTCGCCTTGATATCTACCCTGTTGAACTTATCATTAGCCTGCTGCTGATTACCTTCGCTTTCCAGAATATCAACAATCTTAATTGGTTCATTCAGAAACACAGTCAAGAAGCCCTCAAGCACCCCAAAGTTCGCCTTCTGGCGAAGCAAACGCTTGATAGCCCAGTCAAAACGTATGTATCTATCTCTTAGCTCTGTCATATTTGCCTCCTTTTTTAATGATTCAACTTTCTTGCTGCAAAGATTATGCCAGCGAGAGCAATGTAAGCTTGCTTACAAATTGCCGAGCGCAGCTAATCTTCTGCAAAGATACGCTTTTCTTCTGAAAGATGCAAGGAATTATTGGAAAATGTTTGAGGGTGAGGGAGATAAAAAGAAAAAGGTGTATCCCCGCTTGCCCGATATGTTGGGCAAAAAGGATACACCTTATTATATATGTATTGTATGACATATCTCTTGAAAAGACCTATGCATCATTTTTCTTAAAGACCTATTGCATCACTTTCTTTCCATCCTTGATGACGATACCGTGATAGCTGGAATCAACCTGCTGACCATTGATGTTGAATGTCTTGGTAGAACGAAACTTGGCTGGAATAGCATGTATAGGAGTAATACCGGTCGTGGTCCACGAATCATCCGCAATGCCCTCACCTACAGAAGCCAGTTTGCCATCAGCTATGGTAAGCATATAACTGTTGGCAGTTCCCTCTGGAGTACGAATCAGACGCCAGTCAGTATCCTTGTCACACTTAGAGGCAACATACACTCTGTAATCACCATCCTTCAATGTAGAAGGCAATTTCAGCACACCTCCAACTTTCACAGCATCACTACCACTATTCACATAATAATAGGTAATCGCCTTATCTACATGAGCAGATTGAATTACATTCTTTACACCGTCAGAAGATTCCAGAATCACAGCGATATCACCAGAGATGTTATCACCCGTCTGATTATAAATCTTACCCGGCTGCACATTCAGCAAGGAAGCCACCTTGCTGGCTTTCAATCCTTCATCAGCATAAAAACGGGATTCATATTGAAGACAGGAAGCAGGCGAAATACCTATCAGCATATCCTGACCTTCGCTGAACTGAAATCCTGTAGGATTCAGGAGAGCTATGTCGAAGTAACCATTTCCGCCTTTTGGTCCCCATCCCCAGTTGATGTGAACCATGCCCTGCTTGTCATATCCATCAAGCACGAAGGCATGACCGCCATTTCTTTCATCATCACCCGTATAATAGATAGGACGGTTCTGATTCAATTCCGTATAGATATACTTCATCCATTCGGCAGCCGAATAGAAAGAACGATTCAGCCAGTTGATATTCTCATTATAGCAGAAGTAATTGATCAAACCATAACGTGCTTCCCTTGACATGGCACCAGAGCCAGACTCTGTATATTGCATATCTACGGAAACACCTACAGCAGCCATCAGGGTTGCCACGGCTTTTCCCTGCTCCTCCGTATAATCTTTATGGCTTGCATAATCCTCCAGCATATTTTCCCAGTCGAAAGTGGTGTTTGCGAAATCACAACTCAGCAATCTACCATCTCCCACGGCTGGGGTAAAGCTATACTGATGGCTGCCCTTTCCCTTAATAGGATACTTGTGATAATACATGATTTGGGATAAAGCCGTAGCCACGCATCCCGAAGGATAAGCCTTGTTTTTAGAATTGGTAGGACAAAGATTATTGAATGGTTTGTCCTGCGCCCAGAACGTCTTGCAGAGAGGTTCTACCGCTTCCTTGAAATCGCCCGAAGGAATCACCAAAGCTCTTGTTACGGCAGAGCCTTTCTGCAAATCAGCCTTCATGGATTCAGATGCAGCACGAAGATACCATGCCAGAGAACTATTGGCAGAAGCATCGAAAGGAGAGTCTGCATAACCGATCACAGCATCGAAAGCATCATCATTGCTTACAACTACAAAGCGGCTGTCGTCTCCCAACACTGTATAGGTATCAGAAGCCTGCAAGAGTCTGAGCGTAAGTTCTGCCTTACCACGAGTCTGTGACTGCATTGTCAACACAGAAGAAGCAATGGCTTGCTTCTCATCCATCGTTCTCTCCTTAGCCTCAACACCGCTGAGGAAGAGAGATACTACCAAAGCTAAAGTAAAATATCTTTTCATAGGCAAAAAAAATGAAAAAAGCCAGATGGGTACTGTCCCATCCGGCTTTCTTGTTATATTATTTTAAAGAGCTGGCTTCTCGTTAAATACAAAGACATCGGCAACTGTTCCAAAAGAACCTGTATTAGGTATGAAATGGAACATAGCCATAGATACCACGCCAGTTTCAGGATCATAAGTACCAGCAACACCAGAACCAGTGCCATCAGCTGCAGCATCACCATCGGCATTACCCATTACATATACTGCGCCATATTTTGGATGATTCCAAGCTGGCTGTGGAGCTACGATTACATTATTTTTCTCATCGATAGAGAATACAATATCATACTCATATCCATTCTCTGGATCTGCAGGAACCATAAACTTACCAGCACCAATCTTATAGCAAGGAGTCTGGATTTCGAAACCAAGAAGACCTGGATCTGCTACGTATGTACCACTGTAAGCCTGATAACGTGTGATGCTATAATCGAGCACGGTTGCAGCATAGTAATACTTCTCTGCATCGGTGATGGCGATACGGGTCTTCTCTGATGTACCAGCTGCAATATCGAAGTTAACCTTTACCTCAGCAGTACCCTGACCTGCAGCAAATGATACAGTTGCAGGAACCGTAAACTTATCATTGCTACTAGACAGACCTACAGTCTGAGCCTCAGTAGAATCAATACGAGACACCTTGAATGTAAAGCTCTGCTCTGCCTCTGGCAAGAAAGATTTAGCTGTAGAGCCTTCACTTACCAGGAAAGCATTACCACCCAACTCTGTCTTAGAAGTTGGAGTATATTCATATTCATCTGTACAAGAGCTCAAACCGAGGGTAAGAACACCGAGCAGTGCTATAAATGTATATTTAAAAAACTTGTTCATAACTTTTTTAATCTTTTATATAACGATTCGTGTTATTACTCTGTCCAAAGTGGATACTTGCCAGATGGGTCTGGGTTGTTCCATCCCTTAAGAGCTGTATTGTTCTCTGCCTCTGTACGATAGAAAAGGAAGTTGGTTGTAGCAGGGCGGCCATTTGTGTTGATGCGAGCACCTACAGAATGGTTTGTGCCATGATAACCACGAGTCAAAGAGTAGTTCAAACGCTTCATATCGAAGAATGTGATACCCTCACCCCAAAGGTCGATACACTTCTGGAAGTAGATTTCCTTGATGATATCCTCCTTGCTTGTTGCCTTGCAAGTATATTTAGGGTCACGAGTTTTCATGAATAACTCCAAGAGTTCCTTACCTTTTGCTGCATCCTGCTGTGCTGCTGCCTCCATGCGGATATAGTACATCTCCTCAACACGCATTACAGGGAATGCTGTAGCAGCTGCAACAGATGGAGCATCCATCTCACCCTGGTTAGGACGGAACTTGACAGATGCCATAGGAGGCATTGAAGCACCATAAGTCTTATTGACAAATGAAACCTTGTTTGCGATTGGAGAACCCGCTGGTGCTACCCACTCCAACTTACGGAAGTCGGTATCATTCAGACGATTATAAGCCAATGTATCAATTCTGATATAGTCACCAGTACCTGCACCGCAATAACCGAAGGTCTGCTCGTTACACATAAATGATATCCAGTTGACGATACCTGTAGAAACTACAACATCCTCTGATGTCTGCTGAGAGCCCCACATGAAGTCTGCCAGGTTGTTGAAACCTGTAGTGGTGTTCAGGCACTGAGCCTGAGTCATAGGCTGTACAGAAGAAGCCTTGATAGCATTATCTGCTGCAGCCTGAGCCTTGGCATAATCGCCTTCCCACATATAGAGACGAGCCTCCAGACCATATACGCAGTCCAAGTGAGGCAAAGTCTTCTCTGTCTTAGTGAGCTTACCGATGTTCTGCTCTGCATACTCCAAATCCTCCTTGATGAATTTGATCAAGTCCTCCTTCTTCACACGAGGATTGTTACGTGCATCAGCCTCAGCCATACCCTCCTTCACGATAGGCACAGTCAAGCCAGTAACATCATTACCATCGGCATTTACACCCTTTGTAACATCTGTTGGCAAGTACTCGTACATACGACCGAGGTCGAGATAAGCGAGCGCACGGAAAGCCTTGGCAGCTGCAATGTAACCCTTCTGCTCATCAGTAGCAGTCTCCTCATTGATAGTAGAGAGAACGTTATTGGCTGTCTGGATGAACTTGTAGTAGTATGTCCAGACGAAGTTTGAACGGGCTGCATCCTGGTTGATACCCTCATTCTCTGCCCATGGCGCAAACCAGTCATAACCAGAGCCTGGTGTTACGAAAGGCTCAGTCAATGTGGCACGGATACGGATCATTGATCCGTAACCGAAGTTGAAGTGGTAGTTGTTTGGTGTATAGAATGTCTCGTTCAAGTTGTTGAAGAACGCTGGCATTGCCATCACCAATCCTTCTACGGCTGCAGCAGACTGGCTAACCTGCTCAGATGTTGCAATATCGGTAGGCTGGGTCTCGTCGATACATCCAGTGAATGTAGTAAGACTTGCAAAGGCCAAACCTACACCTAAGATTGAATTCTTTATCTTAATCATAATTGTATTCCTATATTATATAAGTTTAGAATGTAAGTGTGATACCACCAGTGATGGTACGTACGCCTGGATAATAAGAAGCGTTGGCAGCTGTCAAGCTGGTACGTGGGTCGAGACCCTGACGCTTTGACCATACCCATACGTTGTTAGCCTGAGCGTAGATGCGCAAGTTGCTCAAGTTGAGCTTGCTGATCCATGCCTTAGGGAAGGTATAACCCAAGTTGATGTTCTGGAGACTCAAGTAAGAAGCGTTTGTCAAGAAACGGTCTGACTGAGAAGCCATATATGTATCACCATACTGCAGACGTGGGATATTGCTGTTCTTGTTCTCAGGAGTCCAAGCCTTCAGGATATCCTCGTGGAGAGCCATACCACGCATAGACTTACCGCTTGCGCTCATTGCACTAGCATAGTCGTTATCGTAAATCTGACCACCGATCTGATACATGAAATCTACAGAGAAGTCGAAGCCCTTGTAAGAAACGCTTGTTCCGAAACCACCGAATACGTCTGCCAAAGCTGTACCACACAAGTAGTAATCAGACTCTGAAGAGTTCTTGGTTGTGGTCTGACCAGTAACATTACCATTCTCATCCTTCACATTCTTGTAATAGAGAGCCTCACCTGTCTCATGATCTACACCAGCATACTTGTGGAGGTAGTAAGTGTACATAGGCTCACCCTCACCGATGAAGTAACCACCGTTAGTATATCCCTGAACACCATCAACAGTCAAAGTCTTCTTTGCATCTGGCAAATAGCTTACGTAGTTGTGGTTGTAAGTGATATTCATATTGGCACTCCAAACGAAGTCTCTTGTACGGATGATGTCACCGTTCAAGGTCAACTCAAGACCATTGTTGATCATATCACCCACGTTGTCATAGTAACCGGTGTAACCGAATGACTGTGGCAATGAGAAGTTGAAGAGCATATCAGTAGTCTTACGAGAATAGAACTCGAAAGTACCGTTCAAACGATTCTTGAACAATCCGAAGTCAACACCAACGTTGAACTCACCTGTTGTCTCCCAGGTAATCTTTCTGTTACCATAACGGCCTACAGGAACCAGAGATACAGAACCGTTAGAATTCACGATATCGTAGTTGGTAGTATAGTGGTAGTAACCCAAAGAGGCACTCTCGATGTTATCGTTACCTACCTGACCATAGCTTACCTTCAGCTTCAAATCATCTACCCAATCTACATTGAAGAACTTCTCCTTGTTGATTACCCAAGAAGCACCCAAAGAATAGAAGGTACCCCAACGGTTCTCCTTTGCGAAGCGTGAAGAAGCATCGCGACGGAGAGATGCATCGAAGAAATAGCGGTCATTGTAGTCGTACTGTACACGACCGAAGTAACCCTCGTTGTTATACTCACGGGTATAGGAGTTAGTATTTTTCAACAACACAGCACCAGCCAACTCATCGTTAGAAGGGCTATACTGATTGCTCTTGCTACCATAGAGGTAAGCATAACTCTGGTTGTAGTACTCATGACCGAGCATCAAAGCTACAGAGTGCTCACCGAACTCATGAGCCCAGTTCAAACGCTGCTGCAGGTTATAGTTGAAGTATCTTTCATGATACTTGTAAACCATACCATTAGATGATGCATACTGACCGAAGTAAGGGTTGGTTGTACTTGTTGTACGATACTCATCTACATAAGCATTGTTGATAGATGTGAAAGTAACATCCAAAGGCAAGCGAACCTCTACGGTACCCTGCATGTTGAAGTTGTTGCCTTCTACCTTATACTCGTCAAGCTGATTAGCAGCAAGAGGGTTAGACTGCGCAACATAAGCACGCTTCTGACCATTGATAGAAGCATCACCATAGTCATACAACTTTGTACCACTAGCCTCGTGCATCATGATGTTGCCCTGAGCGTCGCGGATATAAAGAGGATAGATAGGAGCCATTGCTACGAATGCGAATACGTTGCCAGATGAGCCAGATGAACCCTCATCACCCACACCAGACTGATTGTTGGCATAGTGAGCAAAGTTGACATTAGCACCCACCTTCAACCAATCCTTGATCTTATACTCTGACTTCAAACGAGCAGAATAACGCTCAAAACCAGAACCGAAGGTAATACCCTCATTGTTCAAGTAGTTGAAAGAGAGCATGAAGTTACCCTTCTCATTAGCACCCTGTGCAGAGATGTTATACTCCTGGCGGAGGCTGTTACGGAACATAGCATCTACCCAATCATCAGCTGTAACATAATACTGCTGGCCATTGTTAGATACCACACGACCCATAGTCGCATTAGGGTTCAACTTACCGTTGGTACCAATCAGCACCTCACCGGCAGGAGCCTGGAATACGCTCATACCCAAACCGAAAGCATTGTCTGCTGTCAGGTTCTTGTTAGCCCAAAGGTTTGCATTATTTTTATCATACTTCAAAGTATTCAAAGCATAATTGTTCAATGCAGTGTACCAAGTCTCGTAGTAACCAGCAGCATTGTTGATATACTTGTAATCTGGCACTGCGCGAGAGTTAGAACCCCACTTAGCATCGAATGTAATAGAAGAAGAACCTGTCTTACCAGTCTTGGTTGTAATCATCACAACACCATTGGCACCACGTGCACCATAAAGAGCAGCAGAAGCAGCATCCTTCAATACAGTAAGGCTCTCAACATCGTCTGGGTTGATAGTGTTCATATCACCGTCATAAGGCACACCATCAACAACAATCAATGGGTCTGTACTAGCATTGATAGTACCGATACCACGAATACGAATCTTTGAGCTCTCGCCTGGACGACCAGAAACCTGAGTCATCTGTACACCGGCAACCTTACCCTTCAAAGACTCAACTGGGTTAGAAACCTGAGCCTTACCAATTTCGCCAGCACCTACTACCGCAGCAGATCCTGTGAAAGCTGAACGCTTCTGAGTACCGAAGGCTACGACCATCACCTCATCAAGGCTATGCTCGTCTGGATCAAGAACAATCTTCATGTTATTGCCTGCCTTAACATGAGCAGGATTCATACCGATGTATGTGATTTCCAGCTTAGCTCCGGCAGGAGCGTTCAATGCGAAGTTACCATCAATGTCGGTAACTGTACCTGTGTTAGTGCCTGCAACCTTGATAGAAGCACCGATAACTGGGCTTCCGTCCTCAGAAGAGGTCACGTGACCAGAGATTTGACTTTGTGCAAAAGCCATGCTCGTACTGAGAGCAAGACCTGCAACTACTGTCATGAGTCTTTTTTCCATAAATCTCTCTCGTTTTAAATAAATGAATATATAATGTTTATAATTTCTTTCTCTCAACTTTTCTTATATGATTACTCACAAGGAGTTATCATCATCTTCTTGCTCTCCACCTCTTGCCCCGAGGTAGAGGAGTTCGCTTTTTATACCTTATTATATAAGGGTCTGTAAGTCTAAAACTTACTTAATTTTAAAAAATCTTTTAAATCGGGTGCAAAATTAAGCATTATTTAGGAAACCACCAAACTTTTTTCAGAAAAAGTTGCACTTCGCCCTACATTTTGTTATAAATATCCGGTTTTTATGCACTTTTTCTTATAAAATGTAAAAAAACGGGCGACAGTTCATTTAAAAACCATCGCCCGTTCAGGATTTTAGCTTTCAGTCTCCAGCTCCTTAGAGAGCTTAGAGGGATTCGGCAGCCCAGAGAGGGATATTGGTTACCCAGTCTTCTGGTCTGTAATCATTCATCGAGATGCGATAAGCGGCTTGCGGGTGGTTATCCTCTACAAATTGACGCAAACTCTTAGCTTTCACGTTCGTCTCCGCTTTCACTTCTATCGGAATCACCTCGCCCTCTTCGTCTTCTATCAAGAAATCTATCTCTTGTGTACTCTTCGGTTTAGAGAAATAGTATGGTTCGTAGCTGAGCAATAGCTGCTGCATCACATATTGTTCAGTCAAGGCTCCCTTAAATTCCGTAAAAATATCGTTGCCCGAAATGACGGTTGTGGTCTTTAGGCGAGCCATCGCTCCCAGCAGTCCCACATCTAGCAGGAATATCTTAAAGGCGGCACGATCTTCATAGCTCTTCAGCGGGATGCGCGGAGCCTTCACATTATATACCTTATATATAAGTCCTGCATTTTGAAGCCATTGCAGGGCTATTTCATACTCTCTGGCTCTAGCTCCCTCTCTCACTAATCCGTAGATAAATTTGCGGTTCTCTTTACTCAGTTGTGCAGGAATCGAATTCCAAATGTCTGTTATTCGAGGCACAATCTCCAAAGGGGCATGCTTGGATATATCTCTTTGATAACTCTTCAATATTTCGTTTTGTATCATCCTAACTTCCTTCCAATCCCGGTTTTGGCTGAAGCTGAGCACTGCTTCGGGCATTCCACCTACATAATAGTAATATCTGATCAATTCTTGGTATTTAGGAGCAAAGGCATTGATCATGTCCCAGTCCTTGTTTTGCAAGAATTGAGCCAATCCGTTTTCACCCATCGCCATGACAAACTCCACGAAACTCATAGGATATAAACTGAGAAATTGTACCTTACCTACGGGAAACGATTCCCCCTTGTGAAGTTCGATGCCGAGCAAGGAGCCTGCCGCCACTACATGGTAACCTGGAGCATTCTCATAGAAATACTTGAGTGATGTGATGGCATTGGGGGCAGCCTGTATCTCGTCTAGAAAAATAAGGGTGTCGCCCTTCGTACATGTTACATGCGTCGCAGCCCCAATGGCTGTGACAATTCTGTCTATGTCGAAGTCTTGTATGAAGACATTCTGCAAGACTTTCATGTTTTCAAAGTTGACATAAGCCAACTGCTTGTAGTTTTGACGTGCAAACTCTTTCACAAGCCAAGTCTTTCCTACCTGTCTTGCGCCCTCTATTACAAGGGGTTTGCGCCGAGAACTATCCTTCCATTTAACCAGTTCCTTAATACTTGTTCTTTCCATAATTCCAGCTCCTTTTTACACATTTTTCTAGGGAACCCTCTTAGATGCTCCCACATTTTTCTAGGGAATCCTCCCTGATTCTCCCACATTTTTCGGGGGAATAACAGTGCAAAGTTACACATTTTTCGGGGGAATGTTGGAAAATGCTTGTTTTTTAAGCATTTTTAAAAATTCTAGCTTTCAGTCTCCAGCTCCTTTCCGAGAACAAAGAGCATATAGAGAGGAATATTCAGCATCTTAGAATCCTCATTTCTACCGTATGGCAGGAAACAGGTTCGGAGAGACCGCTTGGAGGAGTTTAAAGAAAGTTTCCTTTATAGAGGAAAGTTTTGGAGAAAAGTTACCCCCTATAAAGGAAATATCTTATGATTTTTCTTCCTTTATAAAGGAAAATGTTGT